>ULOF01033153.1_pt1 | contig 44637 bp, 34 predicted proteins | sample 1952371 | NCBI WGS metagenome assembly ULOF01 (sample SAMEA4835597, study PRJEB28245) | human gut metagenome | biome: gut microbiome; material: fecal sample | place: Denmark | collected 2008 | reverse complement strand
GAATTCAAAACTTCGCTTGCGAAATTTTCTTTACTAATTTTAATTACAGACATCTTCGTGTCCTCCTTTGCTTTATTGTGTTTTTATTATATCCGATTTTAATTCAGGGTTCTGTGATATTATCACTTTTAGTTTTTTCTGTTCCTTAATTTGCAAATTGCTTGTGTCATCGTTCCCATCGGGCAGAAGGCGCACCATATGCAAACACAATTATTCGCCGGCCAAACTGCCGAAAGTTTTGCCTTAACAATGACATATTTATGGAAATACACGAAAAGGCTTGGTTAATAGACATTGAAAACTTTATGAGAAAAGTCAACCCAAAATCAATGAGCGAACATTACGAAGTGCCACGTCTGAGAAATCTTCGTTACTGTGTAAATAGTTGGAACAAGCGTTATAAAAGGTGGCAAATTGATAAGCACGACATAGAATATCTGATAAAAACGAAAAGATTTTTAGTTTCAAACACGGAAACAGATGGGTTCTAAACTATGACGAAGTGCTAAAAGAACTCAAGATTTACGTCAAAACCTATCAATATTTTTCACAAAAATTAAAAGAACGGCTACTAGTGAAACGATTATTCTTTTAGATGATCCTATCACGAGTTTTGACGTTGATAGAATGAATGATTTCATCAATGAAGTAAAAAAAATTAGAGAGTCCGTCGCTCAATTAATTATTACAACTCATTATCAAAATTTCTATAAAAAAGCGGTCGAATTAACAAAGGACGAACAACCAACCTTAATAAAAATAACGCACGGAACGACAACAAACAATTTAGAAAAAATCGAACCGAAAAATGAAACTAACGCGATAGTGTATGCGACCTGAATATAGGCATATTGCATATCTATTCCACGAACGATGAAATCACACTCAAATTTACCAAATCTCCCTACACTCACTGAATAATCGAGTGATCTTGCGTAGTTATATACAATATTCTCAAGCACAGGACCAAAGTTTATTCTATTGTCAGTGTTCAACGCATAGAAAAATGACAAATCAGATAAATAGAATTTCTTTTCTCCTGACAAAGAACGTCTCGACTTCATAAGTTCGCGCATAATTAAGGTCATAATAGAAGATTTTCCGCAACATCTTACACCAGTCAAAACTTTAATAAGTTCACATTCGTGATAAAAGCCTCTTATTTTTGACAAATATTTTTCTCGACTAAACAAATCTTGAGTTAAAAAATCGGGTGTTCAACTGGGGTTTCACATTGCGTACCACTCAAAAACCGCAATGAAAGTTGCGGTTTTATCGTATCTTCTCAGACGGACTTGAGCACCTGTTGCTAACGCGATTGGCGCACTGCGCAACAATCGCTATTACGCTCGTTTCTCTCGCTACGAACCGTTTGGATGCGCCACGAAAGCACTTCTTTTGAAGTGCTTTTTAACCGCCGAACGCGAGCATTTATGCTTGCGGTTTCTCTGTGAAAATCGGCGGTGTACCACTCAAAAACCGCAATGAAAGTTGCGGTTTTATCGTATCTTCTCAGACGGACTTGAGCACCTAGTTTGTCTTAGTGCAAAACCAAAAACAGTCGCTTCGGGCGACTGTTTTTCATTCTTTCATCATTTCTATTGTTCTTAATATCAGTCCTCTAAGGCGTCGCAGGCAGGCGCGACGAGAGTTTCGAGAGCAGATTCGGGCGCTTGCGAGTCTTCTTCGTCTTGCATTGAAGACTCGGCTTCTTCTCTTTGTTGTTTGAGTACGGGAAGTTCGTCCGTGCAGAATAGACGCACCTTTCCGTCTTTATTCTTGCCGACGATATTGAGGATTTTGCCCTTGGTTACGCAGATGCCTGCAAACAGCGGCTCAAGCAAGAAAAGTATCGAGAGCAACAGCATAAATACGAGCACTACCCAAAGGAACGGACCGCTGCCGAACCACGCCATAAAGCCCTTGAGTATGTTGTCCGTGCGCATAACTTGGTCTACGACGAACAACTCTTCAAATGCAGGCATACCCGTCGTGGTCGCCTTCGCCGCAAGCGGAAAAATGGCGATAAACACGTATACGAGCGGCAACGTAAGCACGAATGCAAACGTCGTGATGCCTATGGTCAAGCCGTTGCGGAGTTTCTTATTCGGAAAGCGCAAAGCCACGTTTGAGAACAGCATTATTCCGCAACTCATCGTCAATATGACGACGATATACTTCGCAAGCACGTTTTCGATGCGGCTGAATGCGGTAAAGAACGCGATATTGTCGGGATTATCCATATCCTGCATCGCGTTGAGCAAGAAAAGTATACCCAAAATGATGATTGCCACCGAAAGACCGAGCAATGCAAAAAGCACCTTTTCGGTTTTTGTGAGTTGTTTTTTCATAATTTACCCCTAAATATGATACGACAATTATACCGTATATAACGTACATATGCAAGAAATAATTATTTCGAAAATTCGGTTTGTCCAAACATATTTTTATTAACTCGCCAAATCCATACCATTTCCGGGAAAGCCGTTCAATTAATATCCAACCTTCTTCTTTCCCAATCGTATATCGCGGAATTTAGGGGACATTTTATAGAGTTTTGGCATCGATTTGCCCCCTAATTTTTAGAAATGCAAAATGAAAGAGCAATATTTTTCTTTACGCGCAATGCGACGATAACCACCACGAAGGGCAAATAGAAATGGGTTAATTTATGGCAACGGGTTCGAATCTCACTTAGCCGTGTAATGAGATTAAAACCCGTAAAATGATGAAAAAATGAGTTTGTGGGTTCGAATCCCACTCGGTGACGTAATGAGATTTGAACCCATAATTGTAAAAAAAAGCACCCAACCGAACTTTTACGGGTTCAGTTGGGTACAACTTGGCGGAAGCGGTGGGATTCGAACCCACGAACGAGTTACCCCGTTACCGCATTTCGAGTGCGGGCCGTTATGACCACTTCGATACACTTCCGTATTGAGTTGCCAAATTGCTTTTCTTTGCATTTCAGCGTGCTAATTATAGTATATAAAAACAAATTTTGCAACAGATTTTGCGTTACAAGACTATTATTGTTGATAAAAATATAGTATTATATTAGTATTAGAAATATAAACTCAATATGCAACGGAGCAAACGAAAATGAAAAAATACGCTATTGCAAATGCAAATATCATTTCGGGCAATATGGGCGACGGCGTTCAGAGCGGCAAATATATCGTGGTTGAGGACGGCAAGATCGCAAGCATAACCGACGACAAAAAGGCTATCGCAAATCTTGACGTAATCGATCTGAACGGCAAATATATTTTGCCCGGTCTTATCAACCTTCATGTTCACCTTCCCGGCTCGGGTATGCCCAAAGACACGAAGAAACAAAACAAGAAAACCGTGCGTATGCTCATGAATCACGCACTGACCAAGTATATCGTGTACCGTATGTGCGCAAATTACGCAAAAGTCGAACTTATGTCCGGCGTTACGACAATTCGTACGGTGGGCGGACTTGACGATATCGATTCGAGAATCCGCGACAACGGCGCAAAAGGCAAACTCAAAGCGCCCAGAGTGCTTGCGTCGAATATGGCAGTATCCGTCAAGGACGGGCATATGGCGGGCTTGCTCGCATACGAGGCAAAAGACCCCGAGGACGGCAGACGCTACGTCAGAGAAATCGCAAAAACCAATCCCGACCTCATCAAACTTATGATCACGGGCGGTGTTCTCGACGCAAAGAAAGAGGGCGAACCCGGCGTGCTGCGTATGTCCCCCGAAATCGTCAAAGCGTGCTGTGAAGAGGCACACAAACTAGGATTCAAAGTAGCGGCGCACGTTGAAAGTCCGCTTGGCGTTACGGTGGCTCTCGAAGGCGGCGTGGACACGATCGAACACGGCGCAAATATCAGCGAACACGAAATCGAATTGTTCAAACAAAACGGTTCTGCACACATTTTGACGGTGTCGCCTACCATTCCGCTTTGCATGTTCGACCTCTCCGTTTCGGGTGGCACGGAACTGCACAAAATCAACGGTAAAGTCGTGTTTGAAGGTATGCTCGACTGCGCAAGAAAGTGCCTCGACAACGGTATTCCCGTCGGACTCGGCACGGACACTGCCTGCCCGTTCGTCACGCACTACGATATGTGGAGAGAACTCCGCTACTTCCAAAAATATCTCGGCGTGAGCAACGAGTTTGCAATCCACACGGCAACCAAAGTCAACGCTGAAATTGCGGGCATCGACAAAGAAACCGGTTCAATCGAAGAAGGCAAATCGGCAGACTTTATGGTGGTTGAGGGCAATCCGCTCGAAAATTTGGAGGCCTTGCGCAATCCGAAAATGGTCGTACTGCGCGGCAACGTCATCAAGAATCCGAAAGTCAAGAAATTCCAGTACGTCGAAGACGAGTTGGATATGTACACGAAATAAAAAAACACTAAAACGAAACCCACCGATTGAACGGTGGGTTTTTTAATTAATAATTAATAATGAATAATTAATAATTACAGATATAAAACAAGAAAACACCCCTTGAAAGGCGACCCTAATTTACTAATCGTAAATGAGCAGACATTCAAGGGGCGTTGCCGCAGTTATTTGCTGTTTGACGCATTAGGTAAGGTCTTTGTAGAGTTGAGCAATCACCTTATCATAATACTTAATTCCGTCTTTGTTCTTCTCGAACATTCCGTTGACTTCTTCGTTGTAGATGTCGTTCTTCTTGGCTTCGAGGATGGTGTCCTTGATGACGTCGTAAAGCGTCTTGACGTCTTTGCCGTTCTTTGCAAACGTCATAACGTAATTGCCGGGAAGTGTATTGTCGCTCATAGATCCCAAAACGTCGTCTTTCTTTTCGGCGTCGGAACTTATGTTGTTGGCATCCCAAACCGTGTAGGAGTTGAGAAGCACGAACACGCCTGCGTATGCTTTGTCGTTTGCCGTTGCTTTGCCGTCGGAAATGAAACTGTCTGCAACGACGAACGCTTTGTTGTTACCTGCAAATTCACCGTTGACGAGGTCGCCTTTGAACATACCCTCGGTGACCGTTCCGTTGGAGAACGAACCCGTGCCTGCCGCTACGAGTTTGCGAGCGTAGTCGGTGAAATCTGCGAGGAAGGAACTGTCTTTGCCTTCGGGTGAAACGAGATAGCCGAGTCCGTTGTTGTTGGAATCTTTGCTTGTTGCGCCCGGATCGTCGCTGACGAGGTACGCCCACGTCTTTGCAACTTCACGAAGCCAGTAAACGCCCTCTTCCTTGGTGAGATCTCTTGCCTTAACCGCTTTTTTGACTTGGTTCAAACTGTAGTGGATCTGATTAATCAAACCGACTTGATCTGCGGTGTCGAACACTGATACTTTTTCCATCAGGTACGCCATTGCGGGATGCTCGGTTGCGTTGAACTTGATCTCGTACTTGCCTTCCGCATTTTTCTCGAATGACAGGATTTTATTGTAGTTGTTTCCGCCATCGACTTGATATTTGGTATCTGCGGTTTTGCCCACATTGTTGTAGGGGTTGTTCGCGTCGGTCATCGGATCGCGAAGATCGAGTTTCTTGCCCTCTGCGTCCTCTACGGTTGCGGTCGAGTCGTACTTGGGATTTGCAACATATGCGGTCATGTTCGCAAGGAGACGATTGCGTTCAAGCAAGATCGCTTCTGCGTTTTCGGGGTTGTCGGTTGCCATCTCGTTGAGTTTTTTCATGCTCTCGTCGTCGAGTTTGAAGAGAATGTTGATGACGAAACCGTAACCTAGATCGTCTGCGGGATGATAATAGGTCTTGTTTAGCGTGCTCGTGAGAGCAGACTCGTAAGAAGAATCGCTGCCTGCGAAAGTTTCTTTGTTCTTTGCGACTTGCGCGTAGAATTCAGCCTTGATTTCCGCCTCGCTGACGCTGGTGGATTTGTTGACCATACGTTTGAGTCTTGCAACGAGCAACGATTGATGTTGCGCTTTGAGATAATAATCGTAGCACTCTTCGACGGTGTTTTTGTAGAGATTGTTCTTGAGGTTGGTAGACATCTCTGCAAGACCTTCTCTGATGTAATCCTTGAGCACGTCGACAAGTTGTTTGCCTTCGTCCACGATGATGTTGTCAACGAAGTCTGCCTCGAGGAATTTGGTTGTGAAGAGGCTCTCCGTGTCGTTGCTGTCGAGAAGTTTTGCCTTGTATGCGTCGGAGAAGAACGTATCGGCAATGGTGATGCCTTCGTCCTTGTCGGGATCGTAATCGTCCTCTTCCTCTGCCTTGGGGAGTTCGGTGCGAGGAGCAACGTATTTTTCCCACTTTGCATAAAGCGTCACGTTTGCGTTGATGGCGGTCTTTTCAAAGTCAAATTCCGCACCCGAGAAATCTTCGTTCGCATACCAGCCGTAGAACGTGTAACCGTCCTTGGTGGGATCGGTGGGTTCTTTTGCAAAAGCGCCTTTTTGCACTTTTTGCTTGTCAACGCTCGAGCCGCCGTTGGAATTGAATCTGACGTACACGGGATCGGTCACTTCGGTCTTCGTGTCGTCCTTCTTCGTGTCGGACGTCGAAGTGTTGGCGTTGTCCTCGGTGACGAGGTTCTTGACCACGGAAACGAGAGAATCGAGCAAACTCGAGTTGGTGTCTTCAATCGCTTTGTTTTTCTCGCTTGCCGAGAGCAAATCCGCTATTCCATCGGGAAGCGTCGCTTTGTCTTCGAGTTGTGCGACTTTGTCTCTTGCGAAAAGAACGAGAAGTTTTTGTTGCGCAAGAGATTGCGCAATATTTTTTGCCGCCGCTTCGTAGGTCATGCCGTAATAGTTGACGTAATAGTACGCGTAACTGTTGAAACTGGATGCCAACTCATACTTGTACACGTTGTCCGTCAACGTTCCGAACTTTTCGCTGTCGTAGGAAACGGATGCGACGACTTGTTGTGCGTCGCGTTTGTCATTCTTCTTGAAGATTTCGTCGCAGCCTGCGAACATTGTCACGCTCATTGCGAGCAATAAAACGATGGCTGTTGCGACAATCAATTTCTTTTTCATATCAAACTCCATATAATGAGCATTATATCAATAGTATACCTATTATACACGCACGCCCCAACGCACGCAAGCGTTTTTCACCCATAAAACGAATAATTAAAATCATTTTTTTGCGGCGGGCAGAAATCGAAACGACGGCAAATTTTGCCTTAAAATTGACAATTTGAGCGGTTAGATATGCGATTTTCGGGCATTCGCAATGAGTGCGGAGAAAAAATAGAATACCGATTTTCAGAAAAAGAAATTTTCTCGTCGCACTGCCCTGCCTCCCGTGCAAAAACGCGCGCTTTAAGATTTTTTGCAATTGTTTGACACTTTCAAAATTTATTTTTTCAATCCGCTTGACAATTTTTTTTATTTATCATATCATAAGCAAGCATTGAATGATGCAAATATCGCGGGGTAGAGCAGCTGGTAGCTCGTCGGGCTCATAACCCGGAGGTCGTTGGTTCAAATCCTTCCCCCGCAACCATATGCGAGATCGGATCGACAGAATCGAAGTTACGACATCGATTTGAAAACAATCCGGACTTGCACCCCCTCGTTGTGCGGAGTGCTCGAGGCACTCCCCACGACACAACACAAATTGTATGGCGGCGTAGCTTAGTTGGTTATAGCGGCCGGTTCATACCCGGCAGGTCATTGGTTCGAATCCGATCGCCGCTACCATACGGAAGCTTAGCTCAGTTGGTTAGAGCATCTGCCTTACAAGCAGGGGGTCACAGGTTCGAGTCCTGTAGCTTCCACCATCTGAACTCAAATAAATGCAAATACGGCCCTATGGTCAAGTGGTCTAAGACATCGCCCTTTCACGGCGGTAACCCGAGTTCGAACCTCGGTAGGGTCACCACGAATAACCTAACTTGAATTTGCAAGTTAGGTTATTATTTTTTTATCTTTTTCGGGGTATTTTGCGCTATTCCACCCTTATTTCAACCATTATTTTGCGCTTTGTAGACGAACGGGACGATATTACCTTTTTCGGTTTGCAAAAATTTGCGGATAATAAAAATCCCCGATCTTCGTCGGGGATGGTGTTTATCGGGGATTTGAATATTATTTGTATTTTATCATCATACATTATCACTTCTTTTACCAAATACTCAATGAGCATTCGCGGTTCCATTTCGAGCGCGTCCGAATAAAACTCTTTTATCTGCGCCCTTGTCAGCGGCGTTGCTTGTTTGCTTTGTTCTATCAGTATTTCTCGCTCAAGTTTCTCTTGTTGTTCTTCAAGGTCTTGCAATCTTTTTGCAGTTGTTTTCGACACAATTCCATTTTGTATGGCGTTGGCAATGTTTTCGAGTTGTTTGTCTATCTTCGTTTTCTCTTTCAAAAGTGCGTTCACTGCTGAATTGTTCTTTATGTTTTCTTCTTGCGTTTCAAGCAATTTCTTTGTTATAAACTCTATCGCTCCCGGGCGATTCAACTCATCTATGATTGCGTTGACGACGATATCTTCTAGGTACTCTTTGCGCACTTGACTTTTCGTGCAACCGTTGTGATATTTCTTTTTGCCGGCGCATTTATAATATCTGTTTGTTTCGCCGTTCGATGCCGTTCCTGTCTCCGAATACATCGGCATTCCGCAGTACCCGCATTTCGCTTTGAATTTCAGCAAATACGTCGCTTCGAAACTGCGTTTGCCGTATCTGTTCTTTTCAAGCCTTGCTCCGACCTTTTGGAATAACTCGACGGGTATGATTTGCGGATATATATTATCCACGACTTCATCTCTGCATTTATATGAGCCCGTGTATTTTTCATTGCGCAGCACATGGTATAAAAGATTTCTCGGGAAAGGCTTGCCCTTGTACAACAATCCTTTCTTGTGCAACGTATCTATAATTTCCAATACGAATGCGCCTTTCGAGTATTCCTGAAAAGCATATCTCACAATCTCGGCTGCACTTTCGTCTATAACGACTTTGCGACCTTCAACTTTATATCCGTACGGCACACCACCGCCTTGATACAAGCCTTTTAATCTGGTTTCTCTCATGCCCCTTTTCACTTTCTGCGCCAACTCTTCCGAGAAGTATTGATTGAAGCCTTCGAGTATGGTTTCCATCATATGGCCTTCGGGCGTATCCGTAATGCGTTCCATTGCCGACAAAAGCACGACTCCGTTGTCTTGCAAGGTCTTTTTGTTGATAACGGATTCGACTTTGTTGCGTGCGAAACGATCTAATTTATAAACGATAACAAATTGAAATTGCTTTTTACTGCTATCTTTGAGCATTTGTTGGAATGCCGCACGGTTGTCGTTCGTACCCGACATCGCTCTGTCTATGTAAGTTTCCACGATGAGAATGCCAAGGCTTGCGGCGTATTCCTGACACACTCTCAACTGTCCTTCGATGGACTGTTCCGTTTGGTTCTCGCAAGAGTATCTTGCGTATATTGCTGCTGTTTTCATATTGTTTTTCTTTCTCCTTTTTACGATTGATTTGTCTTTCGACGGGAGAGAGAAAAACGAAAACGATATTGTCTATATCATAGTGGTTTTATAGGTTTGTCAAGGGTGCTTTAAGCATATATTTTACCCTTGACAAACCGCAGTTTTCGTTTACGCTCCCGATGCGAAAGACGATAGATGATTTTTGTTTTCATAGTATTCTTATTGAATTTTGCGCCGGTTGATGACGCAGTTTAATGTGAACATAATTTTGCACAACGTAAAGTTAATATAACTGTTTTGCATATATCAACTTGCTGTTTTGCAATTATGCTCAATATAGGATTGTTCTTCCAGTTGCTGACGGCGTTTATCCAAAATCCGCATGAGCATTGAAACATAGAACGCTTTTTGTTCGCTCTCGCTCAGCTTGCAGATATCCGGCTCGCCGACGGTTGTTACTTTGAGATTTACTTGTTTTCTCTTCAATGGCATTACCTCCTTTTTAGTATTTTTTGCAAGGACGGAAAATGAAGTAAAGACGAAGATTTGGCTTTCACGGACTTGGTTGCTACATAGGCTTTACCTCTTTTTCTCGGTCTTGCGTTTTTATTCATAACACAGTTGGAATGGCGTTGTACACAGACTAAACCGGGCATCTTCCTAGACAATTCCGCCCAGTTTTAAGACTCAGCCGTACTTTGCCAAGACTTGCCAGTACTCGCTACACTTATTTCGTGTTGTGAACAATACACATCGTAAACATGACCGAATGAACAAACAAGAACACTGTTGTGCGTGATTTGGACAAATTCGAAACAATAACGGAACGTAATTTGAACACAATTTTGATAATGAAAATATGATTGAGGAACAATGGTGCAACGCCTACGCGACACAAAAGAACGAAACGGCAAACGAGATTTTGCAATACAAAAACACCAATGATTTCCGCAAGAAAAAGCGACGGCAACGGCATGGCGGATAAGCGAGGATTTCGCCAAGCGGGTTAGCGCGAAACCTCGCTCCGCTCCGTGCCGCCTTTTGCGGAATTGGGTTTGTTTTTATGCAAAGACGTGCCGTAGTCTTGCGCGCGCGTACGCGTGCGCACTTGTATCAAAGACTACGGCACGTCTAATCGCCAAATGAGATGAAAATATTGCAATACAAACTAAAAATGGATCCGCTGTTTTTACGGAACCATTCTGTTAATTTGCAATTAAGGCAATCAATGCTTGTTGTTTTTCGGGGGTAAGTTTTCGGAATGACGAAATCATTTGCTTTTCTCTTTCCGACAATATATCAATTTGCTCATCGTCCAAAAAGAATTGAGATAAAGTTATTCCAAATGCTTCGCAAATGCGTTGTAGCATTTCGAGTTTTGGTGGCGTTTGACGAGAATATAAAGTGGCAAGCGAAGATTGCGAAATATCTGCCGCTTGTGCCAACTTATAGTCTGTCCAACCACGTTCCCATTGCAATTTTCTTATTTTATCTATAACGTTCATTTGCACCTCTTGTAATAGTTTACTACGCTTTTACGACATATATACTTCGCAAATACATTGACTATATATCGCAAATACGATATACTAATTGCAATATATAATGGGTGGTTTTCAAAAAATGAGTGCGCCATTGCACAATTCACAAATAAAATCAAAAAAGCGGGTTGCCGAGCACGGCGAAGTGTTTACTGCCGAGCGTGAAGTTAAGGCGATGTGCGATTTGGTCGCGCAAGAATGCGACCGAATAGACAGTCGGTTTTTAGAGCCTGCATGCGGTGACGGCAATTTTTTGGCTGAAATATTGGCGCGCAAACTTGCCACCGTAAAAAAACTGTATAAATCAAACCCGTATGACTTTGAAAGATATTCCGTGCTTGCAATAACAAGCCTTTACGGCGTGGATATTATGCAAGACAACGTTGCAGAATGTCGCGCACGGCTTTTCAAGTTGTGGGATAAAGAATATAAATCTGCTTGTAAAAAGGCGGTAAGTGATGAAACGCGCGAAGCCGTGAGATATATCCTTTCCAAAAACATTTTATGCGGCAACGCTTTGACGCTTATGTGTGTGGATGAAAATCAAAAAGACACAGATACTCCTATTATTTTCCCGGAATGGAGTCTTATGCTGGGCACAAAGTTGAAACGTCGTGATTTCCGCCTTGACGTGATGCTCAAAGCCAACGACAAGCCCAAAAATAAGCAACTATCCCTTCTCGACGTTCCTGAAGACATACGGAAATATTTATCTATAAACCCCACAACAAAAGAATATATGGCAGAGCCGATATGCGAATATCCGCCCGTGCATTACAGAAAGGTGCAAGAAAATGGCTGAAACTTTTTTCGATAAGATCTACAAAAACAAGACTTTGCATACGCCCGACGTTTTGTCGTGTCTTGCAAATTTAAGCAACGACGAAGTTTTTACCCCGCCGGACGTGGTGAATCAAATGCTCGATTTGTTGCCGCAGGAATTGTTCAAGGATCCCAACACCACTTTTTTGGATCCGGCTTGCAAAACGGGAGTTTTCTTGCGTGAAATTGCCAAGCGCCTTATTGTGGGACTTGAAGACAAAATCCCCGATTTGCAAGAACGTATCGACCACATCTTCCACAAGCAACTTTTCGGCATTGCAATCACGGAACTAACAAGTCTGTTATCCCGCCGTAGCCTGTATTGCTCCAAGTACCCAAACGGAGAATACTCGATTTCTCATTTCGACACCGCCGAAGGCAATATCCGATTCCGGCGCATAAATCATATTTGGATAGGCGACAAGTGCAAGTTTTGTGGGGCAAACAAATCTTACGACCGTGGTGACGGAAAAGAAACTCACGCATACGAATTTATACACACAGAAAATCCGGAGAAAATTTTTAATATGAAATTCGACGTAATTATATCCAACCCCCCATATCAATTATCAGACGGAGGCGGTACTGGTTCTAGCGCAATGCCGATATATCAATATTTTGTAGAACAAAACAAAAAGTTGAAACCAAGGTATATTGTAATGATTACCCCATCACGCTGGTTTGCAGGAGGCAAAGGATTGGACGATTTTCGATATAATATGTTGAACGATAGTCATATAAAATGTCTTATTGATTATGCAAATAGCGCAGAATGTTTTCCCGGAGTTATTATCGCCGGTGGTGTTAGTTATTTTTTGTGGGATAGAGAATATAGTGGTGAATGCACTATCGAAAATCGAAAAAATAACGACGTAAATATTACCACAAGAAAACTGAACGAATTTGATATTTTTGTAAGAGATAACGTCGCTATTGACATAATAAGAAAAGTAAAATTAAAAGCAGAGAAATCTTTTGACAAATGCGTTCTATCAAGGAACTATTTTGGTCTTATTAGTAGTGAAAACGGACATAAAGAAAAACAAAAGGAAGATTATACACTTTTTTCTTTGAATGGCTATTCTTATATTGAGAAAAATAAAGTATCTGATAAGAGTAAAATTGCAAATAAGTACAAAGTAATAATGACAAAAGCAATGTCTGGTGGAAACAAACCGTCATCTGACGGAAAATATCAAGTTGTTTCTACTATAAAAGTTTTAAAACCACAAGAAATATGTACTGAAACGTATTTGGTTTTGAATAGTTCTGATAACTTTACTGTTGCTGAAAATCTAAGCAACTATATAAAAACAAAGTTTTTTAGATTTTTATTATTGCAAGCGTTAACATCAATAAACATATCAAGAGAAAAATTCTGTTTTGTTCCTATGCAAGATTTTTCCAAGCCGTGGACGGATGAGGAGTTGTATAAGAAATACAATTTGTCGCAAGAAGAAATTGATTTTATTGAATCTATGATTAAACCTATGGAGTGACGCTATGGCAAACAATATCAGTCTTTCCGAAATACTACATAAACGTCCTGACGTTGTGCCGACAATTTACGGATATACTCTGCCCGACGTGAAAGATCACGACGGGTATATCAAAATCGGTTACACCGACAGAAAAGACACCGAAACACGTATCAAAGAACAACTGCATACGGCTGCAATCAATTTCAAAGTATTGTTCAAAGAATCGGCAATGCGCGCCGACGGCACATGTTTTACCGACAAAGACGTACACCGTTTGTTAAAGCACAAAGGGTTTTTGCAACTTAATGAAGGCACAGATAAAAACGAGTGGTTCAAATGCACGCTTTCGGACGCGTTGACGGCAATCGAAGAAGTCCGCACCGAAACAAGATTTGAAGGCAATCGCACGTGGAATTTTGCTATGCGTGACGAACAGCAACAAGCCGTCAATATGACAAAATCGTATTTTGAGCAATCAAAGATTGACGATCCCACGCGCCCACCAAAATTTTTGTGGAATGCGAAAATGCGTTTTGGCAAGACTTTTGCAACATACGAATTGTGCAAGGCGATGGGATTCAAAAAAATCCTTGTGCTTACGTTTAAGCCTGCCGTTGAATCAGCTTGGCAAGAAGACCTGACTCATCACGTTGATTTCAAAGGCTGGCAATTTGTGAGCAACAAAGAGGCAAAGTTTGACACAAAAAAACTTGACGAACAGTATTACGCTTGCGACAAGACAAAACCTATCGTTGTTTTTGGTTCATTTCAAGATTTGCTTGGCACAAACGAAGCTGGTGGTATAAAGGCGAAAAACGAATTTATACACACCACGAATTGGGATATTATCGTTTTTGACGAATATCACTTTGGTGCGTGGCGTGAAAACGCAAAAAATTTGTTTGAAAAATACGACGAGGAAGACGACGATTTTGACCTTGAAAAGTATCAGAAAGAAGAGGCCGGCAACGCTATAAACGAGTCGTTTTTGCCTATCACTTCTTTGCATTATCTGTATTTGTCAGGCACGCCTTTCCGTGCGCTTAATTCGGGCGAATTCTTGGAAGACCAAGTGTTCAACTGGACATATTCGGACGAACAAGCGGCAAAAGCAAACTGGGATAAATCAAGAGGCGAAAATCCATATGCAGCACTACCTAAAATGGTTATGCTCACATACAAAGTTCCCGACTCTATCACTGCAAACGTTGCGATAAACGAGGGGTATAATGAATTTGATATTAACGAATTTTTCAAGGCGGAACCGCTCGAAAAAGGAAATGTCGAAACGTCTAGATTTGTATATGAAGAAGACGTGCAAAAATGGGTAAAAATGATTCAGGGCAACTATATGCCGGTAGACGGTTTGAAACTTGGTGCGGAGCGTCCGCCTATGCCGTTTTCCGATATTACGTTGCAAACCGTGCTAACTCATACGTTTTGGTATTTGCCTAACGTTGCAAGTTGCTATGCAATGTACAATTTATTGCGTCAAAAACAGAATAACTTTTTCAATGACTACAAAATCATTGTGTGCGCCGGATCAAAAGTAGGCATCGGCTTGGATGCGCTAAAACCTGTTTTGGCAGCAATGGGCGATCCGCTTAAAACGAAAACTATCACGTTATCGTGCGGAAAACTCAACACCGGTGTTACCGTAAGACCGTGGACGGGTGTGTTTATGTTGCGCAACCTTAATTCCCCCGAATCGTATTTCCAAACGGCATTCAGAGTGCAATCACCTTGGGAAATAGTGAACGACCACGGCGATAAGGAAATTATCAAGCAAGAGTGTTATATTTTCGACTTCGCGTTAGAGCGTGCGTTGCATCAGATTTCTGATTATTCGTGCAGATTGAAAGTTGACGAAACAAGCCCGGAACAAAAGGTGAAAGACTTTATTTCATTCTTGCCTGTGCTTGCGTTTGATGGCTCGTCAATGAATCGTATCGACGCACAGGACATTTTGGATATTACTTATGCAGGAACGTCGGCAACCTTGCTTGCAAAGCGTTGGCAAACCGCCCTTTTGGTGCACGTTGACAACGACACGCTCAAAAAATTACAGAACAATCAGGACGCACTTGACGCGCTTATGCGTATCGAAGGTTTCCGTTCGCTAAACGCCGAGATTCAGACGATTATAAACCGCTCTGAAAAGGTTAAAAAACTCAAAAAAGAGAAAGGTGACGATTTAACGCCAACCGAGAAAAAAGAACTTACCGAAGACGAAAAGAAGGCAAAATCTTTGCGTAAACAGGTGCAGGAAAACCTTTTGAAACTTGCAGCGCGAATTCCTGCTTTTATGTATCTCACCGATTATCGCGAACAAACGATAAAGGACGTTATTACGCAAATCGAGCCTGAACTTTTCCAAAAAGTTACGGGGCTTACGGTAAAAGATTTTGACGTGTTGTGTTCTATCGGCTTGTTTGATTCCGAAAAGATGAATCAAGGCATTTTCGGATTTAGAAAATACGAGAATTCGAGTTTATCATATACCGGTATCGACAAACACGAAGGCGAAGCGATCGGCGGATGGGACACGGTACTTCGTCGCGAAGAATACGAGGCATTATACAGCAAGCAACAGGCTACTATGACCGACTTTGAAAATATTCTTATCCCCGAAAAATATCGTGCGGATAAAGATAACGCTGACGGCGCGACGGCAAAAACTAAAAATATCGCAAACAGAACGAATGCCGTTGCCGACACCGTGCCTGTTGAAGACGATTTAGCCGAAAAAGCATTGGAAGAAATGCTTGCAAAAGTCAAGGTGGGCATAACTGTATCGCACAAAAAATTCGGTGACGGAACAGTCTCTTGGATGTCAAATGACTGCAAGTATATCAGAATAAAATTTGCTGTTGGCGAAAAGCAATTTGTATTCCCCGATGCATTCATATCTGGTTTTTTAGCACTAAAATAATATAAGAACAGCCCGACATAACGTCGGGTTGTTTTAGTTAAAGCCATGTGAATTCGTTTTGTACAAACAGAAATTACTTATGTTGCAAATCTTCAATTACAAATGTGCAAAGCGATGCAGCTAAATTGAGTGCAAGATTTGCCAAAGACTTTGATATTGTAATTTTTTCACTTCCTGCACCGTGTGAAGATAATTCGTTGCGTAGATACGGCAAACTCATAAGTATGCGATCTTTAAAGCCATTTTTGTTAATAGCTGATGGCAATTCTAATTTGTTCTTGATATTGTTCGTTAATTCATTTGCATTTCCGTCATTTGTGCCCATAATAACTTTCATCACACTTTCATAACATTTGTTCGCATTCGTTATCGATTCCGAATAATCTTCTTTGTTGTAAAATTCTATAGCTTTTTGCAGCTCTTCAAAAGCGGGCTTAAACTTTGAATCACAATCTGATAATTCTTTCATTTTTTCAAGTGTTTTTCTTTTTATATCACATTCAAACTGTTTGGCATCTACTTTTGTCATTTTGCCATCAACCAATATCCATGGAATTTCGCATTCGTTTAAAACTGAATTGATATTCTTTGTAAATTCACGTTTTTCCTTGGAGGATAAAAAGCCATGCTGTAATTCAATCACGTCAAAAAGATAGTTTAGGTTTCCGCCAATCAACTGCTCATCAACAATTGATGTACCGTAATTGCATGATAACGCATTCAAGTTGAACAAATCATAGCCTAGTTCTTGATTTAATCTCATTAAGGCTAATGTAAATGCATCATTATCGCTGGTTTCGTTACTATATCTGCTTATCTTTACTTTTTTGGGTTCATTAAAAGATTTCAAAACACAAACAATCCCTTTCCTTGCGAAATAGTCAATATCTCCAATAAAATTTAAAGTATTGGGAACGTCATCGCCATTAACTAACAGGTCTTTATATCGTTTTGAAAATATCATACTTTCCTCCATCTATATTGCTCAATAAAATTGCCTATTTCGAAGCTACTGATAAATTATAACACAGCATAATATCAAATCAATATGAAGATTCCATAATTACAATTGTTTTTGTTACAATGCATTTATTTATAGACATTTGTTGATAGCAAATATTTTTTTTGCAGTTTCATTCTTCTGCGCCAAATGGTTGTGCGGTTGACTTTCAAAAGTTGTGTTACTTCGAGATATGTCAATCCAGACATATAGGCGCAAAGAACATCATATTCGCCTTGTGTTAATTGCATCCTTTCAACGAGCGCATCAACTGCGGTATAATCGTTGTTGGATTCATCGTCGATAAAAGTTATGTGCGATGATGCAACGCTGTCATTTATGACGGTTGTGTGCGCCAAATGGCGTGTGTATTGTTTGTCCAAATATCTATCCGTAAAGCGGAAGCACGCTTGCTTAATCGATATAACGTTTCCGCGAGTGGTCGTATAATTGCCGCCAAGCCTTTTACCGATGTGTTCGCAAAGGAAAAGCGTTGCGGTTTGCGCTATGTCATATCCGTCCGAGTATTCGTCGAGGGAATCGTTTGATTTATTACAATCTTTGATAAGTCCGTCATATAGACGATATAAATCTTTGCCCGAACGGCACATAACGGTTCTTATAGTAAGCAACGCTATCAATTCGCCGATTTTCTTGATGTTGTCGGCGGTTATAACAACGTCATCGTCTAATATGTATTGTCTTTTCGCAACGATTTTGATTTGTGCTTTATTGTCATCATAAATACTGTTCGCATTTTGGTTTTGAAGATTGATTTGAGATTCCATATTGATACGCTCCGAGTTTTATTTGCCTTTCGGCAACAAGACGGCGTAGCACCGAGAAAACTCATAAATGTATCGCTTCAAATCACAAGATGCCTATGTCAACGAATCGCATAAAAATGTTGTGTAAAAAGCACATCAAAAATATCTCGCGCACGCGCGTGCGCACTTGTATCAAAGACTACGGCTCGTCTAACAGGCAAACTACTAAAAAGTATATAAAATGCGCATTAGATTTGAGATAATTTTTGAAGCAATATTACAAGATTTTTATGCCGTTGACAAAGGCTTTTATCGGTGCTAAAACGCCACGCCGAAAGACAATGAAAAACTCAGAGCAATTAGGCAAGATATCATACATTTTGGTTGCGCACATAATTTGGGCGCAACCACTTTTTTAAGTTTATTCAAACTAATTTTTTTGATTTGTTTCGTTTCGCAATTTTTAGATTTGACAATTTTTGCGAACCACTGCTAAAAATTAGAATAGAAAACATTGCTATAAAATCAACAATTGATGCCATGTTGAAAACCGGCGAACTCGAAGAGATTATCGAAAATGGCCGCATCAAATTACGTGCTACACATCAAGATATTTAGTTTTTTAGAAAGGTGCACGCAGCATCTATTCGCACTGAATATTTAGACTATAAAGAGCATAGAAATTAAAATCAATTGATGCATTTTTTTGCTCACCATCTTGAAAAAATACGAACTTCTCGTTCGTATTTTTTTTATGCCCTGCCGAGGTTTGGATATTATCATATCCACACGCCTTGCGTGCCGAACTCGGGACACCCGACTGACGTTTCACTATGCGAATAAATTCGCTCGTTCCACTATTACGGCAGTCGCCAACCGCGCTGCCTACGACCCTCGGTAGGGTCACCATCTTGAAAAAATACGAACTTTTCGTTCGTGTTTTTTTTATGCCCTATCGATGTTTTGATATTATCATATTCACACGCCTTGCGTGCCGAACTCGATAAAAATATGTAATGATCAACTTTGTCTTAATAACACCAAATATGCCGTTAGAATATCGAAAAAACCGGTTTTGCGGGCGAATCGTTTAAGACTGAAACGAAGAAAAAACACGGACTTGTTCGTTCGTATTTTTTGAGATAATACGGTGATTTTTTTGAGGTTATTCTGCGCCTTCCCGACGTAAGGCGACGCCGACGGTTTTGAAAATCAAATAGAGATCGTAGAAGAATCCGCGCTTGTTTTGAATGTAATCCAAATCCATATCTATGCGCTCCTCAAAAGTGGTGTTGCTTCTGCCGTGCGTTTGCCACTCACCCGTCAGACCTTGCGGAACGCTGAGGCGCAATTTGTCTTTTTCGGTGTAGGAATCAAACTCTCTCGGAGAGCACGGACGAGGTCCTACAAAAGACATATCCCCCTTTAGAATATTGAAAAGTTGAGGTAATTCGTCAATCGACGTCTTTCTCAAGAAGTTGCCAAGTTTGGTTATGCGGGGGTCGTTTTTCAACTTGAAATTGACTTCCCACTCGTCGTGGCGCTCCTTCAAAATCTCGTCGAGTTTTTCGTCGGCGTGCTCCTCCATAGAGCGAAATTTGTACAATCGGAAGATTTTTCCGTCCTTGCCTACTCTGTCCGAAACGTAGAAGACGCGACCTTTTGAATCTATCTTGATTGCTATTGCGATAAAAAGGAAAGGAATCAACAACACTACGAGCGCACAAAAGGAAACGACCACGTCGAATAATCTTTTGAAAAAAGAATAAAACACGACACTGCGAACTTTGAAATCTCGGATGAATTGCTCGTCCGAGGACGCCGAGAAAGCGCCGCTTGCCTTGGGCGTTGATCGTGCTTTTTCTATTCGTTTTTGATTGTCGTCTTTTGTCAATTCAAGCCTCGCGCGCGTATACGTGCACGCGCATTATGTTCTACAAATAGATTGTATTATATTAGAACAAAAAATTCAAGCGGATTTTGCGAAATAACGATTGCTTAAAAGCGGCAAAAAAACACTTTAGGTGTTGCATATTATATATATATAATATATAATATATTTATATGAGAAAAAATATCGACAAAAACAGAAGAAATCGCAAGCGTGTAAAGCGTTGCGTCATCGTCATAAACAGACTGTCGGGCAACGGCAATCGCGCAGACGAAAACGTGTTGGCAACCGCGCTCGGCGCAGGTTACGCCGTGGACTTTTTCCACATTGTCGAAAAACAAAAACTCGAAGACTTTTCTCAATACGACAGGATTGTCGTGTGCGGAGGCGACGGCACGCTCAACGGTATTCTCAACTCGAAAATACGCGACGACGTCGAAATCATCTATATGCCCTACGGCACGCTCAACGAATTTTACAACGGCGGAATCAAACACAATCACTTTCTCAAAGATATTTGTTTTGCAAACGACCTGTATTTTTCCTACGTTATGGCAGCAGGCATATTCACTCCGATCGGCTATTGCGTAAACGACAAGAAAAAGCGCAAATACAAGGCGCTTGCCTATGTCGCGCACGTCGTGAAAGAATACAAAATTCACCGCATAAACGCAAAGTTGACGACCAAAGACTATTCTGACGAAGGCGAATACTCGCTGATAATGGCAATCGACTCCCCTCGCTGTTTCGGATTTCGGTTCAACCGACTTTTCAAAACGGACGACGGAATCATGCACCTTTTGACGATAAAAGCGCCAAAAAGCAACGGTCTGCTCGGAAAAATCAAAATTTTCTTCCCGTTGTTCAGAGCGTTCTTTATCGGATTCAACAAACCGTATCGCTCGAAGAATATGGAATTCCGCCCGTTCGACGAACTTACTATCTCGCTAAGCGATGACGTGGACTTCGATATGGACGGCGAGAAAAAGACTTTGGGCGGTGAAATAAATCTCGGTATCACCCACTTTTCAAGGCCGATAACCATTCTCGGTAAATCCGACTTGAAAAACCTATACGCAACAAACAAAGACTCCGTGCTTTAACGAATCAGCCATGACGCTCGCGCGCTGACTTATAATTATATTTATTTAAAATATAATTATAATTGTGGCTGAACGTGATAAAATATCGATAAAGGGTCACAATCGAATGCAAATGACGAAAAAACTGAATCTTCCCAAAAAGAGAGTGCGTGCAAACGAATTGCAGTTCAAAAAATCCATGGTGGTTTTGGGCTCTTTGGTGGGGAAAAACATCAAAAATCAATACAGACGGTCGGTTCTGGGCATTTTGTGGACGGTGTTGAATCCTCTGCTCAATATGCTCGTTATGTCCTTCGTTTTCAGCAAGATTTTCGGCAGAAATTCAATCAATATGGACTACCCCGTCTACGTCTTGTCGGGAAACATCGTATTCTCTCTTATGAGAGCGTCGACGACTTCGTCGCTGACCTGTATGGTGGGAAACTACGACTTGCTCACGAAAACGAGAATCCCGTACGCAGTCTTCCCGATATCCAACGTGCTGTCGTCGACGGTGAACTTTTTCTTCTCGCTGATTGCACTTGCCATCGTTATGCTCGTGAGAATGAGCGCGGGAGTGTCGTTCCATTGGACGATGATTCTCATCATATTTGCTTGGCTTCCGGGAATTTTGTTTTTCTCGGCGGGAATCTCGTTCGTCCTTTCTGTCGTGTACGTCAGATTCAGAGATATCAAGCATCTGTACGGAGTTTTCTTGACTTTGTGGATGTACCTCACCCCCGTTTTCTACTCTATCGACGCACTCAAACTAGACAGCCGTTACCTCACCGTGATGAACCTCAACCCTATGCTTCACTATCTGCAATGCTTCAGAGATCTCGTCAACGGAACTATTCCGAGCGGAAAAGAATTTTTGATTTGCTACGGCGTGGGACTCGGATTTTTGGGTATCGGATATCTGATATTCAGACTATCGAGAAAAAGACTCCTATTGTACATTTAAGAATATGGAAGAAAAAACAAAACAACTTAACGCGGCAGACACCGCACCGCAAGACTCTCAAACCGATATAAAGCCGGACGCTTTTGAAAATCTCGGCGATTTCGACACGGACAAAGATATTCTGCTCGACGTCAGTCACGTCGGTATGAAATTCAAAATCCCGACGGAGCGCATCGACAACCTCAAAGAGTTTTGCATCAAACTCGTGAAAGGGCAATTGCACTATACGAGTTTCGTTGCGCTCAAAAACGTGACCTTTCAAGTCCGCAGAGGCGAAAGTATCGGACTTATCGGAAGAAACGGCGCAGGAAAATCCACCCTGCTCAAGATCATCTCGGGCATAATAGAGCCCACCGCAGGTTACGTCAAAACGAGAGGCAATATCGTTCCGCTTTTGAAACTCGGCGCAGGATTCGACTACAACGCAACGGGAAGAGAAAACGTGTATCTGAACGGTGCTATGCTCGGTTTTTCAAGGCGAGAAATGAAGAAAAAATACGACAGCATCGTCGAATTTGCCGAACTTGAAAAGTTTATGAACGTTCCGCTCAAAAACTACTCGCAAGGTATGATTTCGAGGCTCGGCTTTGCAATCGCGGTCGACGTCAACCCCGACGTTCTGCTCATCGACGAAATTCTTGCCGTCGGCGACGCCGTTTTCCAAAAGAAATGCGCGGAAAAAATCGACGAACTCCGCAAGAACGGCACGACTTTTATCGTCGTTTCGCACAGCACGTCGCAGATTCTTCGTCTTTGCCAAAACGCGATTTATCTAAAAGACGGAAACGTTGTGCAATACGGCACTGCAAAAGACGTCGTTGCCGAGTATCAAAAAGACTGCGCTCTTGCCGAGCAAGCGCAAAAGAAACAATAAAAAACACGATTTCTTGTAAAGAAAGAACTGCCAACGGCAGTTTTTTTGTCGCAAAATTTCTTCTTTTTTCAAGGATAGACGATATGCTTCGATTTTTTCAATTCGTCATTGCAAGATTTTGCAACGCGATTGACGTTTTTGCATATTTATGAATTGCGTTTTACACCTTCGTTCTCAAATCCGCAAACCTATCGTATTTTTTTCTGCGATACGCAAGCATAACTCGCCTCGGAGTCAGCCACTCGACGATAGGTTTGATTTTGTAGAGAAAACTCGATTTGCCGTTTCGTTCGGCTTTTTTCAGACTTTCCTTTAAGGTTGGTTTTTTAAGCACGCAAGTTACGGGCAGATAACACCCTTTCAAACCTTCGTTTTCGAGTTGCGTGAAAAACGCGCCCGTCAATCTTTCGGAAACGAACAGCCTTTCGGTCGGGTCGGCTTTGCTTTTTTCAAAAGCGAACAGAATCGGGAATATCAAATCGCAATATCGCTCGAAAGTTTCTCTTCTGAACACGAACATATTGAAAAAGTACGCTTTGTTGCCTTTGAAATACTGATCTTTCGCCGCAGAAAATTCGGAATTGTGACTGCCGATTATGCCATCGATCGTTTTCAAATCGTCGCCGTGCGCTTTTTTGAAATTGTTCTCCACCGACTCTCTATACGCAGGCAACGGGGCGATGAAATCGTACTTCGAAAAAATCTTTTCGATTTTATGGTCGTCAACTTCGATTTCGTCAAAAAAATCGTCGGTGAATTTCGCGCGCTCTTCGTAGTTGCGCGCAGTGGGCGAAAACGAGAAAAATCTGCGATAATGCACGAATCCTATTATATCGGGATTGCCAACTTCTTCGAGGTGTTTGTATACCCAATAAATTGCCGTCATCTCGTTGAAAACGGCATTTTTGTCCGCTATATTTTCGCCGCTGTCGTCACGTAAAAACCACGATGGAAACTCGTCTTTTTTATCCCCGACGCAAATCGGAACGTAAGGTGGGGAAAACCTCTCGTACGTTTGCGATGGATCGTGGCATACGACAAAAATTATGGCGTTCATTTTGAATTCACTTCCGAATAGTAATCAAGCAGTTTTTTCGATTCGGCGACGATATCGTAGCCGCTTTGCGCAACCGCCGTAGCGCCGTCGTACCTCTCTCCGTTTTCGAGCGCCGCCGAAAGTGCCACTGCCCAAACGCTTGCGCTCGTTATGGGCAGATATTGGACGTGACCCGTGATATCCGCTTCTCTCGTTATGCAGTCGGAAAGCAGACACGGAATCCCCGTTGCCTGCGCCTCGATTGCAACGAGCGGAAGTCCCTCGAATCTCGACGGCAACGCAAACACGTCAAAGAGCGCGTAATAATCTTCGACGTTGCGCTTTTCCGTCAAAAACAGCACTTTGTCCTCGATTTTCAAGGTTTCGACGAGTTTTTTCACCGTATCGAGTTCTCCGCCGCCTCCGACCAACACGAGTTTCGCATCGGCATGCGACTTTGACAAAATCGCGAACGCACGCACGATAAAAGGTATGTTTTTTTGAAACTCGAATCTGCCTATGTGTCCTATGACTCGACTGCCTTCGAGGCCGTACTCCTTGCGAAGTTCTTGTCTCTTTTCATCGGAAACGGCAAACTTGTCAAGGTCTATTGCATTGCGCATAAGGTACGCTTTTTTTGCGGCTTTTTTGCCGAACAGCCAATCTATGCTGAGCCGACTGCACCCCGCAAGGTCGGTTGCAAACAATGTGGATAAATGTTTGAGACAGGACTTTACGAAATATACGAATCCCTCTTCCTTGTTTGTAGTGGAATGAGCGTGGCAGATACGGCGCTTCACCCCTGCCTGTTTTGCCGCGAGCAAACTCACGAAAGACAAAGACGTCATATGCGCGTGCACGATATCGTATTTTTCACGCTTGAAAATCTTGTGTAAAAAGCGCACGCACTTGAAAAACGCAAACACGGACGGAAAATAAAACACTCTTCCGCCACGAGCAATTATCTCGTCGTCAAACGGCGACGGTCCGTAGGTGTAAAAATCAAACTGAACCTTCGTCGCGTCGATATTCCTAAAATAATTCATAACGCAGTTGATAACGCCGCCGGAAGTTGCGTTGCCGATTATCTGCGCTATTTTGATTTTTCTTTCTCGGTTGTCCTGCATTTTATTCATTCAAGTCGAGTTTATTCTGCCAAAACTCAAACGACGTAAGGCGTTTTTGCATTTTCAGATACGACCTTTTGGCTCTTGCATACTTAAAAAGCATCTCGAACGCCTTGCCTACGAGCAAAAATCCCGCTTTTATTACCTCAACAAACTTTTCTTCCGTGAAAAATCCCGTTTGAGAAAGCGGATTGTATTGCAAAGTTTTTCTCGTCAAAAAGAAGTCTTTGGGCGGGCAATCCGTGCTGTCGACGATCTTGATTTGCCTCGATTTTTTCGAACAAAGGCACTTCGGAATCAGATATCCGTTGAGCGTTATCGTCTGCAAAAATTCGCATCGAGGCTTGCTTCTGTAGATATCGGACAAGTCGTAACCCATCTTTTCGAGTTCGGCTTTGGAGTATATCTTCGGCATACCTTTTCTCAAATCCGCATTGACTTTTTCTGCGTCGAGCGCATACAGATACTCCGCGCCTTTGAGGAAATCGTCGTAGCCTTTAAGCGAGTACGGAATCGCAAAATATCTCTGCTGTACGAGTTGAATCCCCACACAGCGCACGAGTTTGCAAAAGAATTTCAGTCCGCTACGCTTCGTCGTGTAGCAGTTGCTTATAAGTTCGTTGCGGCGAATGTAATACTCGAGCGAGGCGTTGTATTTTGCCTCGAACGGTGAGTGATATACGCCAACGCCGTTCAAAAAAGTCCACTCTAATTCCTTGCAACGCATGCCGTACTCGACGTCGTCGTTTTTTATAAACAACGGCAAAGGCAAACCGTGTCTGTCAATAACGCCTATCGGCATACAGCAATACCACCAGGCGCAATAGTCGGGAGTGCCCGCTTGGTCAAAAAGCAAGTTGCTTTTCTTGGATAAATCCAAATCGCCGTAAAATGCGCTCAATCTGTCGCCGTTCCATCGTCCGCCAAGTTCGTAAAGCACGTTCGGCTCGTCCTCTCGGAGCATGCCGCCGCCCACCGCTACGTTTTCGGATACGGAATACTCCAAAAATCGCATAGTGCGCTCGACAACCTCGGGATCGAAGGAAATATCGTCGTCCATAAGCAAAAAATGCGTATGCACCCCCGCTTTGTGCGCCGCTATCATGCCCCTTGCAAATCCGCCGCTTCCGCCTAGATTTTCGTTTGGCAAAAGCACCGCTCCGCTTACGTCCTCGCGCGTGAGAGTGCGCCCGTTGTCAACGACGTATATCGTTATATCCTCTCCGCTTTGCGCCGCGTATTCGCACAAAGCCGCAACGTTGCGTTTGATGTAATTCTCTCTTTTGAACGTACAAATGCAAACCGCAAGATTCACTTTTCTTACGGGCGCTTGCTCAGTTGCGTATCCGCCGCCAAAAAGCGTAACTCCGTCGGACAAAGCAATGATCTTGCACCACACGAAACTGCCGTCCGACAAATCAAACGGCACTTCCGCCATGCGCCTTTGGGTGCGCAAATCGTCCTTGCGGCATACGAGCCTGTCGTATACGCCGTCGCCAAAACGTCTCGAAGAGTATATCTCGATCCTCACCGCACCCTCTACCTCGGCAAAAACGTACGCCTTCCGCACCGAAGTTTTGGCTCTGAAAACCGCCTCGGAAAAACTGTTGAAGTACGTGTCGAAAGAGACGCTGCCGCCCTCTTGCAACACCGCCGTGCTTCCGCAAACGTCCGCTCTATGCAGCCGTCCCTTCAGTTTTCCCTCGCCGATCATCCAGCGTGATAACGTAGTCATTTTGGTCCCTTTAACATGGAAATATTGATTTTGTGCCTCCGCCTGCCAATAAACACGTCCCTGACATTACCTCTCCCAAATCAGACATAAGGATTGCAACCAAATCAGCGATTTCTTCGGGGCGCACCAATCTCCTTAAAGAAGAATCGTTCCACGGCTCACCAGGACGAACTCCATCCGTATACTTCTCTAGCCATTTCATCATATCCGTATAAATCGGACCGGGCTCAATTGCGTTTAGCACACATCCTCTTTCGCACAAATACTTGCCATACGTATTCACAATTCTTGACACACAGTGCTTACTAATTTGATAAACTGAAAGCATATCTCTATGCGCACTAATTGATGACAGTATGCAGACATTTCCCTTTATCTTATTATCAAACAGATAGTTCGCAAAGTTTCTCATCAAAAAGAACACGCCTTTGAGATTTGTATTCATTACGAAATCCCATTGTTCTTCCGTAATATTAAATCCCTTCCAATTCGAGCCATCGAAGTTGACGCCAGCCGCTATAACAAGACCATCAAGCTTTTCGTTATTTTCCAAAAGCGAATTTGCTTCTGCTATTTTTTGCAAATGTTTTTTTGTTTCCGTTATATCAAACTGCAGTGTATACACATGTTGGCTGGACGAATTAACATCAAATGATCGTGCTGTTTCTTCAAGCTTTGCGATATTTCTCGACGCAATTACTACGTTTTTTGCGCCTAACTGCAAAAACTTCTGTGCAATGGCTTTTCCCAATCCGCTGCCACCGCCGACTACTAATATATTTTGAGGACGTAATTTAGTCATAATGAACCTCCGTTAATCACATATAACTTCAAAGAACACCGGCTTGTTAGGCTCATCGCTTAAGAAGTATCCTAGCTTTTCTTTAAACTCTTCTTTTGAGTTGGCGCATATATACTCAAATCCTGTAGACTTTACCCATCCCTCAGCGACGGTATTATGCCTTGAAGATACCGCTTTTAGATTATGGGAGCGAAGTAGTCCGGAGCCATTATTATTTACCATAAGAATTCTGATGTTGCTACTCAGCTCTTTATTCCAAATAGAATTCATATCGTAAAAGAACGACAAGTCTCCCACCAACAAAAAGCACTTTTTCGTTTTTTCTATTGCACATTGTCCCATAAATGTCGATGTGCAGCCATCAATTCCATTGGTTCCCATATTGCAATAAACATCTATGGAGGGATCCAAATCTATTCTTCTTACATCAAAGAAGCTCTGCCCAACCCCCAAGTGTAAAACCGAGTTCCTAGGGATATTTCTCAAAAAACTATCCTGAATAGTCAACGAGTTGAACCCACCGACTGTTTTGGGCGGATATGCTTTTATTGCATTATTCCAAACATCTAAGTACTTGCGATCATTATAAATCCCATCGACCTTTTCTACAAAATACTTAAAGAAATACTCTGGCGCTGCATCAATTACCGATGTCAATTTAAAATAGAAATCCTTGATTGCACCCCCGGGCATTACCGACCAATGTCTAATATTCTTTTTGCTGCCGCGCACTTTATATGTTAACGGATCGTTCATCAATCTTTTTCCGCCAACAGTAATTAGAATGTCGGGGGCCAAATTCTTGTCGAACTCGTCCTGTGAAATAGCATTAAGCATGCAATACGGATTAATAGAGTAATCGTTTTTAAAATTCGATATTGTATCCGTAACTATTACACAATTAAATTTCTTCGCAAACTCGTCTATCCACTGTTGCTGTTCAGCATTAAGCTTCCTATTCTGTCCATAGACCAATAACACTCTAGGCGATTTCTTCAATGAATCAACCCAACGCAACATGTCGTCTGTACCGCTCCCCAATCCAACTCTTAAAATATGCGGATAAATAAACGGCAGCAATTGCCAATATCTCTTTTCTGCATTAGCCCCAATAGAGATATTTTGAATAGGCACATTTATATGGACTGGTCCACAGACATTGTGCGTCGTTTCTAAAATGCATTCTGAAATATCTCTTCTTGCTTTATAGTCATTAAGATATCCTCCGCTTTCCGGCAACGTTACTTCTTTCTTCACAACGCCACAATATATATTTGACTGAGAAATCGTTTGATCTTCCCCTTGATTCAAATAAACAGAATACCGATCCGCAGTAACAAAAATCACAGGAATACCAGTATAATATGCTTCTGTTACAGCGGGCAAATAGTTGCTTGCCGCAGTACCGCTAGTGCAAACGCAAGCCACCGGCGCACCTAGTTGGCGAGCCAATCCTAAAGCAAAATATCCCGCACTTCGTTCATCCGTAACCCTATGCAAAATAAACTTGTCTTCGTTATTTTCAAACATTCTTATAATAGGGACATCTCTTCCTCCCGGAGAAAGAACTATGTGTTTGATCCCATAATCTCTAAAAAGCGTTGCAAGCAATCTAACATTCTGAAAATCGTGATTGGCAAGGAGTTCATTTGCTCGAATGTCAACTATTTCGCTTGGCCTTTCACTGCTTTTTTTGCTTGCCAATGCTTCTTTTAGCCACGTTAATGCAACATCCCTTTCGTGTTTTACGCTTTTATCCGCATCTTTCCAGTTTATGCTGTAATCGATATTCGTATTTTCTATCACATCTTCGAAGCTTGCATTTTCAAATATTCTTCTACATCCTAGATTTAATATCTTCATTAGTGACTCAAATCGATCTATACCACGTTTTTCATTGTAAAAAACATTAAATGGTTTTTTAAAGATGTAACTCATGCAGGTGCCGTGAAAAGAATCTGTAATCACGTATTTTGCATTTGCATATGCTTTGATAAAATTTTCAACGGAGAGTTTGTTCATGATGTTCATTCCGTCAAAAACTGTTTTAAACAATGCATGTCCGCCTGCAGCGGCATCCGGTATCAAGACAACTTCAACGCCAAGTTTTTTTGCGATGTTTTCTATTTGAATTCTTTTTTCAATAGACGGGTCCAAAATAAATGCAACTAAATACTTTGAAGGAAGATCGCAAGTTGCCGCTTTTTCGAGGTCTAAATAAACTTGTTTATCCGGCAAAAACACGGCATCTATTACCTGTTGAGCTTTTACAAAATATTTATCGCGCGCAGTCTCCACCGCATAATCTTCTCGCACAGAAATTGCATCAAATCTTTTAAGCAAGGGCGCCATTTTTTCAACATACTCTTGTGTCGGTGCATGAGTTGCGGCGCCAAAAGATGTAGAATACGACACTTTGATTTTTTCGCCTTTCACAAAGCTCAAAAAGTTATCGTCTTTTACGAACTGAATACGATAGTTCCACATTTGATCGCCGCCTATGACAAACCTGTCGCATATGTTATTCAATTGCGGCAACTCGTTATATGACAATTGTGGCGTATACAAATACTGTTTTTCTGCAAAACGCATTGATATGCAATCTTTAGGAATATTATACCGTCCGGGGAGGCCGTTTGCTTCTTGGATCATTAAGACGGAATATCCCAATTTTTCAATAGCTTTTTCCAACGCAAAGTACGTCAAACAACCACCGAAGTTTTCGTGTCCCCACCAACCGTATATCCCAACATCAAAATGTTGTTTTCCGTTTTGCAAGTCTATTTCACCTGTATGATTCATTATCTTAGTCATTTTTGGTCTCATTCTCAATTCCTTTTTTCTTGTTTTGGTAAATACTCTTTTTCAGATAACCGTTTTGATTTTTTCGTTAAGATTTTCCCAAGTTTAAACGCTCGAGAGTTTACTGTTGCCTGTATTTCACCTTCCACCGCTTCAAGACGCTGACGTATTTGTGCGATTGAATCCACCAATATTTCGTTTTCGTCTTGCTCCGAATTCGCCATTGCGTTGATCTCGTTTGCTTTATCAATCGTATCTTTATTGCACATAAACACATCTTGATTATATTTTTTTAGTACGCCGACAACACGCTTTGACAGTTCTATTTGCTTATACTTAGGGAAACGCTTTATGTCCCAGTAAACAAAATCGACAACCCAAGACACCAAATCGCCAAACGGATCTTCCCTGTTTGCATTACACCATTCGCTTAGAACCTTTTCTATTATGGCAAAATGCTTTTCGATTTTTACGGATGGCATAAGATTATACTTGCCCATTAATGAACCGTTATTGTTCCAATAATAGGTGTAATATTTCCCTTTTGTAAAAATCACCTTGTGCGCTTTAACAAAATAGTTGAACTGGAAGACCTGATCTTCTCCTAAATCCAAAGACTCATCCATCCTAAGATGATTATTTTCTATAAGTTCGCGCTTTATAAAATGCAACCATAAAAACGGTCTGCTACTCGGCTCGTGAAAGAGTGCGGTTTGAACGGCATCTCTACCAACATATTGTGCGTTTGTCGAATCCAATCGTCTTTGTATCCATTCCGGAACATCTTTGTTTGGCATTGCTTTACCGCCAAACACAACGATATCGGCATCGCTTGTTTCTGCAATGTAAACTAGATTCTTATATGCATCAACGACCAAACTGTCGTCCGAATCAACAAAGCTAATGTATTTCCCTCGAGCCCTATCCAAACCATTATTTCTTGCTCTAGCTGGACCTTGATTGCTTTGATTTATAACAACAACTCTACTATCAAATTTTGCAATGTGGTTTAGAATCTCAAGAGACTTATCGGTTGATCCGTCATTGACGCATATCACCTCAATGTTGCTATATTTTTGGGACAAAACCGATCTTAGTGTATCTTTTAGTGTTTTTTCAGCATTATATACAGGTACAATTACCGATATTAGCGGCAACTGTATATCTCCATATGTTTTGTAAAAATTATTGATTTTTGTTTTTTCAATTCCGTATAACATATGATTTATTTTCTCCTTAACAAATGCAGTATTTTGTCGGCATACTTACGACCGACAATCAACTCGTGCGAATTTCTCACCTTAGATAATCTCAAATTGGCATCATCCAATTTTTTTTCTAACGCCCAAATCGTATCTTCATAATAGAATTGTCTATAGTCGTCATAAATTCTGACGATTATTCCTTTGACCCACTCATCTTGTATAGCAAAAATGTCAAAACGTCCTGATTCATAGGACTCGTGCAGTTCTTTAGAAAACTGCTTTAAAAAATCCAATTTATATTCCTCGGCAATCCGTTCATATGTGTGCATATAGTTAAAAAACCTCTTATAAAAATACGGCATTGCCAATTTGCTCTTGATTTCATTGTGAGAAAACAAAAAGTTTCTTATAAAGTTATATTCTTCGTTCATACAGAAGACTTTCCCTTTCGAATTAATCGAAGAATTTGGATTATCTTGTCTATAATGATAGAATGCATGATTTACAAACATAACCCTTTTTGCCAATGCGAAAGTCTGGAACCAAAAACCATTATCTTGATATGAGGCACCCGGTGTTTCATTGTGTCTTATCTTGTTTTGATTCAAAAACGATAACCTATATAACCCTGTCCAAGTGTTTAATTGAAACGTAAATGTCTTGACGTCATCAATCGGACACAGAACTTTATTGTAGTATTCTATATTTCCTAAGCACACAGACTCATATTCTGCAGCGAACGCGTTATCGCTTGTTTTGAATGTTATATAATCGGACTTAACAACATCCAAATCATTGCCTTTCGCGACTTTATACAGCACTTCAAACATATGTGTATCAACATAATCATCAGACTCTACAATTCCTAAATACTCACCATGTGCGCTATCAATTCCCACATTCATAGTGTTGCCATAACCTGAGTTCTTTTTGGTTATAACAACAAATCTCTTATCTTTCTTTTGCCACCTTTTAGCAATTTTCAAAGAATTGTCCTTTGAACCGTCATCAACGCAGATAACCTCTATTTCTTTTAGTGTTTGACTCGAAATACTAGCCAAACACTCGTCCAAATATTTTTCCACATTGCAAATAGGAACGACTATACTAACTTTTATACTGTTCATAACTCACACCTTTTTACTATGTCCAAAGCCGAGCGAATCACTTTGTCCATGTCGTAGTATTTGTATTGGCCGAGCCTGCCGCCGAAGATTACGTCGGGGCGAGTGTCGGCTTGTTCTTTGTAGCGCGCATAGAGCGCGGTGTTCTCCTCGTCGTTGACGGGATAGTAAGGCTCCATACCCTCTTGCCACTCGGTAGGATACTCGTAACTGATCACGGTTTTGGGCTGTGAGCCGAACTCGAAATGCTTATGCTCGATGATGCGCGTATACGGCGTTTGTCTGTCCGTATAGTTCATGACGGCTACGCCCTGATAGTTTGGTGTGTCGAGCACTTGCGTGTCGAAACGGACGGTGCGATACTGCAATTTGCCGAATCTGAAGCCGAAAAACTCGTCTATCATGCCCGTATATACGGTTTTGGCCGCGACGTGCGGATTGGATTTGACAAAATCGAAATAGTCCGTATCCGTCATTACGTCCGCGCCCTCGAGCATTTTGCGGATTATCGGGGTGTATCCGCCCACGGGTATGCCTTGGTAGCGGTCGTTGAAATAGTTGTTGTCAAAGGTGAATCTGCACGGCAAGCGCTTGATGATGAATGCGGGCAAGTCCTTGCAATCTCTGCCCCACTGCTTTTCGGTGTAGCCTTTGACGAGTTTGGTGTACACGTCCGTGCCGACGAGTTTCAATGCCTGCTCCTCGAGGTTGCGAGGTTCGCCTATGCCGAGCGAGGCGACTTGCTCCTCGATTTTGGCGCGAGCCTCTTCGGGAGTGACCACTCCCCAAAGTTTGCTGAACGTATTCATATTGAAGGGCAGGTTGTACAGTTCGCCGTTATAATTCGCAACAGGCGAATTGACGTAGTTGTTGAACTCGGCAAACTCGTTGACGAAGTCCCACACTTCCTTGTCCGACGTGTGGAAGATATGCGCGCCGTAGCGATGCACGTTGATGCCCTCTACGGACTCTGTAAACACGTTTCCGCCGACGTGACTGCGTTTTTCGAGCACGAGCACGCTTTTGCCTCTCTTGACGGCAAAATGGGTGAATACCGCGCCGAACAAGCCGCTTCCGACCACGAGATAATCGTAACGTTTCATACCTCTTCCTCCGCGACTTCGATAAGATGCTGACCGTAGGCGGTTTTCTCGCACGCCTCGCCGAGCGCCTTCAATTGAGATTTTGAAATCCAACCGTTGCGATAGGCTATCTCCTCGATGCACGCAATGTACACGCCCTCTCTGTTCTGCACGGTTTCGACGTAGATAGACGTCGATATCATTCCGTCGGGACTGCCCGTATCGAGCCACGCCAAGCCTTTGCCGAGCAATATGACGTTCAACTCGCCCATTTGCAGATACGCCTTGTTGACGTCGGTGATTTCGAGTTCGCCTCGCGCGGACGGTTTGAGATTTCTTGCAATATCTATGGCTCTGTTGTCGTAAAAATACAGTCCCGGCACGGCGTAATCGGATTTGGGATTCTTCGGCTTTTCTTCGAGGGATACGACTTTGTGATTTTCGTCGAATTCCACCACGCCGAACGCCGTCGGGTCTTTGACCTGATAGCCGAATACCGTTGCGCCTTTCATATCTGCGGCTTTGAGCAACGCTTCGTTGAAATTCTGACCGTAGAAGAAGTTGTCGCCGAAAATAAGGCACACCGAATCAGACCCGACGAAATCCGCACCTATAGTAAGCGCTTCCGCCGGACCTTTGGGGTCTTGCTGTACTTCAAAACTCAGATTGATTCCGAATTGAGAACCGTCGCCCAGAAGTTCGATGAAACTCTCCTTGGCTTCGGGTGTAGAAATGATGAGGATATCTCTGATCCTCGCCGCCATCAGAACGGACAGCGGATAATAAATAAGCGGCTTGTCGTATATCGGCAAGAGGGCTTTTGTGACCGATTTGGTGATCGGAAACAGCCTCGTCCCCTTTCCTGCCGCGAGTATAATACCTTTCACGTTTTTCCTCCGTGTTCGGAAAGTCAACGACGAAAATATCTCGGCGTCAATTCTCCGATTGTGCAATTCCAAAACGTACGCCTATGCCGAAAACGCTCAACCTAAAAGTTGATCCGCGCATATGCATACGTGCACGCAACCGCGTGCAAAAGCATTCTTATTGTGTGTGTTTTTATTGGAAATAGTCCATAAAAGCGCACAACCACGCATTTACGGAAGAAAAACAAATCAATTGTTGAATCTGAGGTGTTTCAAAAATAATTTTTCAACTTTTACGCAATCATCCTCTTTTTTGGAATGATCGCGATCGTTTTCGATACTTTGAGTGGCAATCGCCACCGTTATTGCCGTCGCAACTACGAAACAGCACAAGATTGCCGTCGCGACGATGACGCAGAACGCCTCCGTAACGCCGACGATTGCAATGTAGAACAGCACCATAAACGAGGTGGTGCCGAATATTCCGCGCAACGCTATACGCGCGAATTCGAGAGTGTCGTTGGAAATGTTTGAAATAAGGTAAGTTCGAAGGTCCGTGAAGAACACGATGCAGAGCACTGCCGCAACGTAAGCAACGTCAACCAAATAGAAAAGCCTGCGAAGTCTTTTGAAGATCCGCATAAGCGTTGACCTGACGCGCTCGTTGAGATTCATTCTGTTGCCCGATCTCTGTGCGATTGCAAAAATGATTTGAATACACGCAATCACCGCGAAACCGGCGGCAAACACTCCCTTCATAATCCTATAACCCTACCTTTCGCCGCGCTTTCTTCATAAAAGCGAGGTTTACGACGGAATGTCGAAAATTCCGGCGAAATGTCATATCTTTCGTTTATCGTAGCACACATTATTTCAAATTGCAACTGTTTTTATTTTCGTCAAATTTACGAGCAAAATTGCGGGTTTTGCCACAAATTATGCTTGTCTTGTCCGCTTTTTGGGTCGATATTGATACATTTTTGCAGACGTGGTATAATTATATCGAGCCTTAAAGGAGGTTTGATATGAATATCGACGACAACAAAAAAGATTTGAACAAAATCGTGAAAACCATGCGTATCGTGTGGTGTTTTACAATCGTGATAGCAATCGTTTTTCTTGCACTCGGCATAAATTCGCTCGTGACGGCAGGCCCGTTCTTTGAAAACGAATCGGAGGCTCTGCTCCCAAAAAGCGGCGCAATCGCAATGACGGTCATAGGCGGCGTTTGCGCAATGATTACGTTCTTTTTGACCTTCTTCTCTTTCGTCGTGCCTGCAATGGCAAAGTTCGCGCCAAAAATCAACGGCGTGTTGCTCGACGCAAACAAAGACAACATTCGGACCGTTGTGCGCACCATAGGCGAAGCAAGCAAAACCTCGTCTCAAAACGCACCCGTATAAGAGGACGTCGAAACGATGTTCTGCCACAACTGCGGACAAAAAATCGCAAAAGACTCCGTATATTGCAAACACTGCGGCGCAAAGCAATAGTCGCGCTCTTACGCACGATTGCGCCAAAACGGCGTAAACGCTCTCAAAACGAAAAATACGAGCCCGAAAAGGGTTCGTATTTTCTTTTTCGTTTTATTTTGCAATGTGTGAGCCGTCTCGGCGTCAAACGACCGCCTGAAACGCGATTTAAGCGATTTTTCGATTTTCTCTATCGGGTTATCGCCAAAAGGTTTTCTGGGCCGTCACGCGCGCTTTTACGCTTTCAAACCGAGTTCGTAAGCCTGTTTGAGCGCGGGATGATTTGCAATCTCGCCCGCGTCGTTGACTCCACCTGCAAATACTTTGCCTTTGAGCGTAATCTGCTCAACGTCGTTGCCTGCCGCCTTTGCGCCCTCGATAAAACTGTCGAGCAGCGTTTCGGAATTGCTGTTTGCTCTAAGGCCGGTGCTTATTGCCAGAATCTTTTTTCCCATTACGTTCTCCTTCTCTCTCGTCTTCATTGAACGAGATTCTTCTTACACTTGAATGTTGCGACTTAAAGCCGACTTTAAGTCAAGCGATTTTTCCAAATAGGTTATTGAATTTGACTTTCTCTATTTTGAATCTTCGTACGTATCGTACGCAATTCTTGCGCGTGTCGTTGCGCATACTTTGCGCGTGCGTATCGTGCAAATATAAATCGACGGAAAATATTCGCGCTCAAACGCAACGCTGAGTTGCGTGACATATTTTGAGGCTCGCTATATAATGTGAAGCGTAAGGAGGCGCAGAATGATTGATTTCATTGCCGTCGGCAACAACATAGCGTCGAAGCGCAAAGGACTGAATCTCACGCAGGAAGAACTTGCAAACAGGCTCTTCGTGACGAGACAACTCGTGTCGAAATGGGAAAACGGCACGGGAGTCCCCTCTATCGACGATTTGTTGAATATGTCCGAGATATTCGGAATAACCATCGAAGAACTGTTGTGTCTTGACAGAAAGATCGACGTCGATCCGGACGACGTTTTCGCAGGGCACGAAAGACTGTTCGTCGTAAAAAGCGTGATCGACGGCACGATGGAAATCGACGTTCCCGAAAACTTCTACAGGTTTTCGCAAGCGGAAAGGATGATGATTCTCAAAGCAGTGAAAGATGGCACTCTCAAAACGGATATGGCAAATCTCACGCCGAGGCTTACGCCTGCCGAGCACAAATTTATGAAAACGGAGGTCAAACTATGATACTCAAAAAAACGATACAAAACGAAAAAACCGTATACGCCCCGATAACCTTTGAAGAGGCGATCAAAGACCGTGACGAAAAGGACGATCTCATATTCACGGACGACGACGAAAAGAAAAACTTTGACGATATCCTCGCGCAAATAGAAAAAGCAGAATCGCAAGCAACGAACGAGAGCGAGAAAAACGATCAATCCGCAAGCGTCGATGGCGACGATGAGGATGACGACGACACGGTTTTGTCGTGGGACACCGTCAAGAGCGCGCTCAAACAAGCGGGACAATTTGCAAAGAAAGGCATACACGTCGTGGACGCGTCACTTGGCAATCTCTTTTCGGGACTCAGCGGAGAAAAGAGCAAAAAAGCAAACAAACTTATGCAGATTCTCCCCTTCCTCGACGACGAAGACGTACACGAAATCGTGGAGGATATTTTGAGCGATCCCACGAAGTACGACGGATTGAATCTGTCCTGCGTTATGCCCTTCCTTGACGAAAAGGATTGCGACGCCTTGTTTTTGAAAATCGCGCTCGACGCCGACAAAAAGTACGAACACTCCCTTGTTTCGCTTGCGCCGTTCGTGTCCGAAGAGTGCTTGTCAAAACTCGTGGACAAGTTCGTTTCGGGCGAATTGCAAGACGTCGATATGGACGGGCTCTACCCCTTCCTTTCGAGCAAAGACGTGAAGAGATTGTTCAAATATATCGTGTCGAAAAAGGACGAAAAATAAGACTTTTCGCAAACGAATATAAGACTCTCAAAAACTCAAAATATACAAAAAACGGTTTCGCAATCGAGCGAAACCGTTTCGTTTTTTTGTTGACGCAATCAAGTGTTTTTGAATCGATTATGTCGAGATAAAGTGCCGTTTTTGACGATTATCTGAACATTTTGAGTTTGCCGTGGACAACTTCGATATCCAGTTTCGTATCTTCGATTATTTCGCCGTCGAGTTCAAAACGACTGTCGTCGAGCGCCTCAAGGGTTATCTTCTTTGCAGTGTATTCGCCGCCCCATTCCGTGCCGACGTGTTTGCCTTTGAGAAATTTTACGAGGCGGAACAAAATCTTGCTCTTCTTCATTTCGTTGACGTAGCCGACGTTCAGAAGTCCGTCGTCAACCACTGCGTTCGGACAAATGGGAATGCCGCCGCCGATGAAGCCGCCGTTGCCGATGCCTATCATAAACACGCTGGTATCCTTTGTGACGCCGTCTGCGGTGATGCGAAGATGATGGAATCTCGTGTGCAGAAGCGTGTAGAAAAGCGAGTAATAATACGCCGCTTTGCCTTTGAGCGTCTTGCATTGCGCGTATTTGAGCAACACGTCCACGTCCATACCGCCGCCGCCTACGTTGAGGCAACGATACTTGCCCATTTCCATATAATCGACGTATCCGACTTTGCCGTTGAGCACGGTTTGCACCGCCTCTTTGACGTTTGTCGAGTGTCCGGATTTTTTGATGAAGTCGTTTCCGCTGCCGCAAGCGATCAGTCCGAGCGTGACGTTGTCGAAATTATCTATGCCGCAAAGCACTTCGTGGAAAGAACCGTCACCGCCCATAACCACGATATTCGTATCGGGATTTTGTGACAACTCTTTTGCAATCTCGGTTGCGTGCCCCGCATATTCTGTTGTATGCACGACGTATTGAGCGTTATTGTTCTTGAACATTTCCTCGACGGTTGCAAGCGCTTTGAGGCTCTTGCCCTTTCCGCCCTGAGGATTGACGATTATGTGATACATAATGCCCTCCGCTTTTTATTGTATATTATATATACAAGTCCATTTTAACACTTATTCCGAAAAAGTCAACGCATTGGCGGTTTCGCAACAAAATGTATTATATCTTGTACATTTGTAGCGTAAATCAGTCGCGATTTTCAAACTGCAATTCGTAGAGTTTGTGATAATATCCCTTGTTTTTGAGCAGTTGCTGATGCGTGCCTTGTTCAATGATTCTGCCGTTTTGAAGCACGATGATGTTGTCGGCGTGCTGAATGGTGGACAGTCTGTGCGCAACCACGAGCATCGTGCCTATATTGCGGATATTTTCAAGCGACTTTTGGATGACCATTTCGGTTTCGGTGTCGATATTTGCAGTTGCCTCGTCAAGAATGAGGATTTGCGGCTTGTGAAGCACCGTTCTTGCAAACGAAAGGAGTTGGCGTTGACCTTGCGAGAAATTCTCGCCTCTTTCGATGACTTCCTCGTCGAGTCCGTGCTCCTGCGAGGAGATAAACGTATCGGCGTTGACGTACTTGCACGCCGCCTGAATTTCCTCGTCGGTGAAAGACTCGTCGTTGAGGGTTATATTGCTTCTCACCGTGCCGCTGAAGAGGAACACGTCCTGAAGCATCTGCCCTATGCCCTTGCGCAAAGAATGAATCTCTATGGTGCTGATATCTCTTCCGTCGATGAGAATCTGTCCTTTTTGAATCTCGTAGTTTCGCACGATAAGCGACAATATGGTGGTTTTTCCCGCACCCGTCGCCCCCACGAACGCGCACGTTTCTTTGGGGTTTATGGTGAAAGACACGTCTTTGAGAATCCAATCCTCGTCCTTGTATGCGAACCACACGTTTTTGAACTCGATTTTGCCCTCGAATCCGTCCACCGCCACGGCGTCCTTTCCGTCTCTAATTTCGGGTTTGACGTCAAGCAGATTGAACAGCCTTTCGGACGCGGTTATCGCCTTTTGCAAGTTGTTGAGTTGGTCTGCAAGGTTTTGTATGGGGTTGAAGAATCTCGACAAATACAGATAGAACGCAACTATCATACCTGCGTCGAGTCCGAACTCCATTCCGAGCCAGAACGTCACCGCAATCGAACTGATATAAAGCAGCGTGATGAACGGACGGTATATGCCGAACGCAAGCACGACTTTGTATCTCGATTTGCGCAGATTTTCGTTCTTTTCCAAAAATTCAAGGTCTTTCTTTTGCTGACGGTTGAAGATTTGGATAAGTTTCATTCCCGAAAGGTTTTCGTTAAGGAAGGTGTTGAGATCGGATATGTATTGCCTTTCCTTGGTAAACACCTTGCGCACGATTTTTCTGAACACGAACGACGTGACGAACACCACCGCTATGAAGGCAAGCATAACGAGGGAGAGTTGCCAGGATATGTAAAGCATTATGCCGTACACGCCCACAACGGTCAGAACGTTGCGTATGACGTTGACGATAACGTTGGTGAACAAGTCGGACATGGACGCCGTATATGACGCCACGCGCGTCACGAGCGAGCCTACGGGCATTTCGTCAAACTGATTCTGCGAGAGTTTTTCGATATGCTCGAACACTTCCGTGCGAAGCGTATAGATTATGCTTTGTCCTGCCTTTTGCAAGAGCATAGACTCCCATACGAGAAACGCTTGGTTGAAAACGCCTATTGCCAGATAGGCAACCGCCATACCTATGATAAACTCGAGATTTATACCTTCGGACTTTAAGTTGTTGGTGATTTGACTCACGAAAAGAGGCAGTATTATATCCAGCACGACGTTTACGAAGATAAGGAGCATTGCGCCGACAAATCTACCCATCTCGGGTTTTAAGTATCGATTTATGCGCTTAAACATCTCTTTCGTGGGGATATGAACGTCGCCTTTGAGTTTTTCAACGTCGCTTTGCATTACGCCTCACCTCCTTCCACTTCTCTTTCGAGTTTTTGCAGATACACCATCTTCTTGTAGGTGGGGGATATCTCTTCGAGCCTGTCGGGAGCGTCGAACGCCTCCACTTCGCCATTGTTGAGCACGACTATTTTGTCAAGATGCGCAACCGTCGAAACGCGCGACGCTATGACGATAGTGGTCTTGCCTTTTCGCTGATTCTGAATGTTTGCGAGTATGGTTTCTTCCGTCTTCACGTCGACGGCGGAAACCGAGTCGTCGAGAATCATAATCGGAGCGTCTTTGATATACGCTCTTGCAATGGAGATACGCTGTTTTTGTCCGCCCGAAAGCGTCACGCCTCTCTCGCCCGACACCGTTTCGTAGCCCTCGGTGAATTCCTCTATATTCGAGTGAACGTCGGCGAACTTCGCCGCGTCGTACACCCTGTCCATATCGAGATTCTCGCAAGAAAACGCAATGTTGTTTTTCACCTTGTCGCTGAACAGGAAGTTGTCTTGCGGAACGTAACCTATGGCGTTTCTCACGCTGTCTATATCGCAGTCCATTATGTCGTGCCCGTCGATGAACACTTTGCCCTTCTCAACGTTGTAGAGGTGCAAAAGCGAGTTGACGAGCGTCGTTTTACCGCTGCCGATTTTGCCGACTATGCCCACACTCTGACCTGCCTTGATATCGATAGATACGTTTTTGAGCACGTTGGAATCAGTGCCCGGATACGCAAACGAGAATGAGTCGAATTTCACGTCGCCTTTTACGTTTTCAAGAACGTAAGCGTTTTCGGGATTGCGAATTTCTTCCTCTTCGTCGAGGAATCTCGTGATACGTTTGAGTGAAGCCTTGGAGCGCGAACGCATGGAAACCATTTGTCCGAGCGCAATCATCGGCCATACGAGCGTGTCGAAATAGCCTACGAACGTGATAAGTCCGCCCGCCGTCATATCCACTTCGTGTCCGAACAGATACGCGGGCGCGCCCGTGACGTATTTGTAGACGAAATAGCCGCCGAGTCCCAAAATCAATGCCATAATCGCAGAAATTATAACCGATATGATTGCGTCGAAAATCACCGACACTTTGACCAGTTCGATATTTGCGTCTTTGTTACGCTTTGCGATTTTTGCAAAGGCGTGAAGTTGTTGCGTTTCTTTTACGAACGCTTTGATGACTCTTATTCCCGTGAAACTCTCTTGCGAAAAATCGTACAGTTTGTCGAATTCGCTTTGGCGTTGTTCCCACTTCATCGCCATAAACTTTTCAACGAGCATACCCCACACCACTATCAGGATGAGCGGCAACAAAAGTACGCAGGTCAAAGCCCAATCGAGCGAGAACATTTTGTAGAGCGCAAGCACCGAGAGGAACATTGCGTCCACGAGCATAACCGAACCCCAACCGAAAAACTCTTCGATTGTTTCAAGGTCGGTCGTGAACCACGCCATAACCGTGCCGACTTTTTTCTCGTGATAGTAGCGTTGCGAGAGCCTTTCGCTCTTCAAAAACATAGTGTGGCGCAAATCCGCCTCTATGCGTTGAGAGGCGTTGAAAATGGACAATCGCCACATAATACGGCCGAAGAACATAACAAGAGCAACCACCATAACGCCGAGAATAATCTCTCTGAGCGCGCCTTTGTCGATTGCTCCGCCGTCGAACATATCTACTAGTTTGCCGAGGTATTCGGGTATGAAAAGTTGGAACACGTCAACGGCGACGAGTCCCACGAGTCCTATCAAAAACAGCCAACTGTATTTGAGGTAATATTTGTTTACGTATTTTCCGAATAACATATAATTTTGTGTTTTTTCTTGATTTCAAAAGCGAGCGCTTTTTTTGAACAAACACGGATTTTGAGCAAAAAGGTACGAAAAACCCCGTTTGCCAAAATTCCGGCAATGCGGATTTCGTCAGACGGGGCTCTGAATTCTGAACCCTTCAAAGTCGCTCTACGAAAGAGCGACTCCGATTTTTACATAATTTCGCGGTATATAGCCTCGATTTCCTTCTTGCCCCACACTTGCGGACAGGGATAGAGAGGATTCGCTTCGGCATATGCGTGCGCAATCATACGAGGCAGACGTTCTTCTTCGATGAGTTTGCCTCCGTCGCGTGACAAAATCTTGGTTGGAATGTTCATTGCGGCATTCATATCCTCAATCCACTTGATGAATAAGTTTGCCTTCTCTTCGTTGGTTTTTCCGCCGAGGTTGATACAATCGGCGAGTTGTGCGAGTTTCTTGTGTGCGGATTTGCCATACGCTTTGAGAACGTGCGGAAGGATAACCGCGTTTGCAAGGCCGTGAGGCACTCCGTATTCGCCGCCGAGCGTGTGTGCAACTGCGTGGACGTAACCGACGTATGCACGAGTGAACGCCTTGCCGGCAAGGTACGCCGCCTTTTGCATTTCGACGCGCGCTTCGAGGTCGTCACCGTGATCGTAGGCTTGTTTGAGGTATTTGTGGATGAGTTGAACTGCCTCGATAGCCTCTTTCTTGGTTTGTCTCGTGTTCTCTCCGCCGATGTACGCTTCAACTGCGTGAGTGAGCGCGTCCATACCCGTCGTAGAAGTGAGATGAGGCGGAAGCGATTTGGTGAGTTCCGGATCCATAACGACGTATCTGGGGATAAGGAACGGGTCGTTGATGGGGTATTTCTCGTGAGTTTCGGGGTTGGATATAACCGCCGCGAGAGTCGCTTCACTGCCCGTACCCGAAGTGGTGGGGATTGCAACGAGCGGAGGGAGTTTGTGTCCGGTGATCATAATCTTGAGCACGCCTTTCATTTGAGGAACGCTCTTCTTGGGGCAAGCAACTCTTGCGCCGATGCCTTTTGCGCAGTCCATTGCGCTGCCGCCGCCGAGTGCCACGATTGCGTCACAGTTGTTGTCGCGATACATCTTGAGCCCTTCTTCGATATTTTGAATGGTCGGATTGGGGACGACGTCGTGATAGCAGCAACTCTTCATACCTTCTGCTTCGCACGCAGCCATAATCGGATCTGCCTTTCCGCTTGAGAAAAGGAATCCGTCGGTTACGATAAGTATGCTCTTAAAACCGTTGTCTTTGAGGAACTTGGGAAGTTCAGAGATGCTTCCCGGGCCGGACAAGGTCTTTTTGCATTGATTCCAAGGCAACAAAAACATTGCCACACGCATTGATTGCTGGAAGATACGGCAACCGATTTTAGTAAAAATGTTCATCGTTTCCCTCCGAATGCGGATAATTCCGCATAGATTTGTTTATTAAGTAATAGTATTTTAGCACCAAATATACAAATGCACAAGAATTTTTAATTAATAATTAATAATGAATAACTGCGGGCGGGCTCTGCCCGCACCCGAGAATTGTTGGTTTTGGTTTTCTCCTCTCTCTTCGTAAAAACCGCGATATTTAGATGAAGAACACAAAAGCGCCCCGAGAGGCGCAAACCCAAACCACGAGCGTAGCGAGCACCGTCTATATTCTTATAAAAACTGCGCCAAATAGATGCATAATGCGAAAGAGGCATCCGAACGGCAACCCAAACCACGAGCGTAGCGAGCACCAAGCAGACAATCTTGCGAAATTGCGGCTTGATTGTTTACCCTTGCAATATTGATAGCAAAAGATTGACTGCGCGGTAGAAAAATAAAAATCTAGCGAATAAAAGAAAGACACGCAAAACTGCGTGTCTTTCGTAAAATCGCGTCGATTTTTATTTGAGCTCGGAGAAGTACTTGATAGTACGAACCATCTGAGAAGTGTAACTATTCTCGTTGTCGTACCAAGAAACGACTTGAACTTGGCTGTTGCCGTCTTCCATAGGTGCAACCAT
>ULOF01020243.1_pt1 | contig 45188 bp, 39 predicted proteins | sample 1952371 | NCBI WGS metagenome assembly ULOF01 (sample SAMEA4835597, study PRJEB28245) | human gut metagenome | biome: gut microbiome; material: fecal sample | place: Denmark | collected 2008 | reverse complement strand
GCCTGTGCCATATGATGAAGGAAGATGCTGTACTGGTATCCTATCGGGGGAACGAGGATTGGCAGTATACCTTGAAGGAGCTGTGTGAGATCAAACAGGAGCGCAGCTTTGAGGAACACAGGCTGGCGCACATAGCTTATTATGCTTACCGCATGATCACGAAGGATGCCGCGAGTTTTCTGCGTTACCGCTATGAGGATATTTTTAAGCAGCCGATGTCTCCACTTGCCATTTCAATTGGTGGAGACAACTATTGCTATGACAGCATGCTTTCAGATCTGCGTCTTGCCAATCTTGCTTTTACACAGAAGGGAACGAAGACTGTTTTACTGGGATGCTCCATTGAACCGGAGCTGTTGAAGAGGGGACAGGAGACACAGTCAAATCCGATATTGGAGGATTTAAGCCATTATCATCTGATTATTGCAAGGGAGTCCCTGACCTATGAGGCTTTGTGTGATGCCTTTGCAAAAAGACGGGAACAGAGTAATAGTAACAATAACAGTAGCAATAACAGCAATAATAACAGGAATATATTGAATATCCGAAGCACATCAAATATACAGATTACACCCGATTTTCCCAGAATTGTTCAGATACCGGACCCGGCCTTTACCCTGGGATATGTCAGGAAGAAGGTGCCCGATGGATTCTGGAAGGGCAACACAGTAGGAGTGAATGTTAGTCCTCTCATTCAGAAAAGTGAGTCCGTACCGGGAATTACGATGAAGTGCTATGAAGAACTGATTGAATGGATTATCGGGCATACAGATATGCAGATCGCATTAATTCCACATGTAGTGTGGAAGAATAATGATGACCGGAAGCCACTTTCCGAGCTTTATGAAAAATATAAATCTACAGAGCGATTGGTACAGATCCCGGATGGAAGCTGTGAAGAACTGAAGGGCTATATCAGTCAGTGCCGTTTCTTTGTCGGAGCACGGACGCATGCAACGATTGCCGCATATTCCACCTGCGTGCCGACACTGGTAGTTGGCTATTCTGTTAAGGCGGCGGGAATTGCACAGGATTTGTTTGGAAGTCAGGAGCATTATGTACTGCCGGTACAGAGTCTCAAGGATCCACAGGATCTGGTTTGTGAATTTCAGTGGCTGATGGAACAGGAGAATTCGATCCGGGAGCATCTGCAAAAGAAGATACCGGACTATCAGGAACAGGCACTCCGGACAGGAGAAGAGATTAATCATTTATGGGAAGAGTTAAAGCAGCAGCGAGAAACATCATATTCGGATACATCGGTAACCTGACTACTCAGCTGCTCGGGTTTGTTCTGCGTACGATCTTTATCCAGCATCTGGGTCAGACGCTGAATGGAGTTAACGCCTTATATACCGGTATATTGTCGGTATTGTCCATGGCAGAGCTGGGAATTGGTACAGCACTGAATTACAGCTTGTATAAGCCGGTGATCCATAAGGACTATGAGAAGATCAAGTCCTACATGCTTCTGTATAAGAAGGCATACCGGATCATTGGGTTTGTGGTCGCAGGCATCGGACTTGTGATTGTCCCCTTTCTGCCATATCTTGTGAAACAGCCGCAGGGTGTAACACTCCGGGATCTGACACTGTATTATCTGATTTTCCTGTTTAATACGGTGAGTTCCTATTTTGTGGCGTATAAGTACAGTCTGGTGAATGCCGAGCAGAAGAATTATATCCAGACCAATATCATTACTGTGACCAAAATGATTACGGTGACGCTACAGATCATTGTCATTTTGACAACAGGCAATTTCTATGCATACCTGCTGACGGCAGCGACCGTTGAACTTTTGCAGAAGATTTTTGTGAGCCGGTATCTGAATAATATGTATCCTTATCTGAAGGAAAAGGATATCAAGCCTCTTACCAAAGAGGAGGTCGGGGAGGTTGTTAAGAAAACCAAAGCGCTTGTCCTTCATAAGGTGGGAGATGTGGCGCGCCTTCAGACGGATGCCATGATTATTTCCGGTTTTATTAACGTAACGTTAAGCGGAATCGTAGATAACTACAATCTGGTAATTTCCTCAGTTTCAAACTTTGTGAATATTATCTTCAATTCGGTTTTATCGAGCTTTGGTAATCTCATTGCAACGGAGAGCCGGCAGAAGCAGTATGAAATCTTTAAGGTATACCGTTTTTTTGCCTGCTGGATCTATGGATTTTCGGCGACGGGATTTTTACTGCTGCTGACACCGCTTGTCTGGCTGTGGTTGGGGCCTTCCAATGTTCTCCCTGTGGCAGCGGTGACCTGTATTTTAATTGACTATTACTTTAAGGGAGAACGGATCGTGCTGTCGAATTTCAAGACGGCAGCAGGAGTGTTTGAACAGGATAAATATCTCGCACTTATTCAGGGAGTGGTGAATCTTGTGGTATCCATTGTGCTGGTACAGCGGATCGGACTTGCCGGAGTGTATATCGGAACGATTGTTTCCGGACTCATTGCCAATATTACGAAGCCCATTATTATTTATCGTGTCTGCTTTGAGATCCGGGCAAAGGATTACTTTTTGGATTCAGCTAAGTTCCTGACAGTACTTGGCGGAACCTTTGCAATCCTGTATGGGATCCGTAAAGTGCTTATGCCACAGATCAGCATTCTGTCCTTTGTGCTTATGTTTGTTGTGGTCTGCGTGATCTTTAATGGGGTATTTCTGCTTGTGTTCGGCAGAACGCAGGAGTTTCAGTATCTGTGGGGGATTGTGAGAAGAAAGCTTATTCGTAGATCATAGGGAATGAGATATTTTTTTATAGCTTCAAAATGCGTAAGAAACAGTTGAAATATGATATAAATAAGGTATAAGCATGAAGATAAAAGAAAAATTCGTACAATTATGGAATAAATTCAGCCGGTGGCTGTCGGTAAAAAAGCTGGCAATCGGTGCGTTTGCTGCATTCTTATTGTCATTGTTTCCCATTCTTTATCTGACGGTAGTAAACCGGGCATCCGGAGACGACTATGGGTATGGAAAGTATACAAGGCCTGCCTGGGTAGCAACACATTCCCTGATTGAAGTAGCCAAAGCTGTTGGTCAGACGATACGGCAGTACTATTATGGCTGGCAGGGAACGTGGTTCAGCATTGCATTGTTTACGCTGCAGCCGGAGGTGTTTCATGATAAGGCATACATTATTGTGACACCACTGATGCTTCTTTTATGGATTGGAAGTACGTTTTATCTGTTCCGGGAAATATTGACACATCATATCAAGATGGACAAGTGGAGTTACCGGCTGATTACGATTTTATTCCTGTTCATTAGTATTCAGTTTATACCGGGCAAAAAGTCTTCCCTTTACTGGTTTAATGGCTGTGCCCATTATATGATTCCGTTCACGATGTGCCAGCTTGTCCTTGCCTGGCTTCTGAAATGGGGAAGAACTTATGATAAGCGCTATTTTATTGGGATTTTACTGTTTATGACCCTGCTTGGTGGATCGAACTATCAGGCAGCATTACTGGTATTTCTCTTTGCAGTATATTATGGAATGTACCACTTTTTCCATGAGAAAGATAAAAGAGTATTCCTTCTTTGTATTCCGCTCGCTACAGAGCTGGCAGGACTCCTTGTCAGTATGCTGGCTCCCGGAAATAAGGCAAGAGGAGGAGAAGCCTTTGGACTATCCGCTGGAAAGCTGTTTGGTACGATTGGGATGTGCTTTGTTCAGGGCTTTAAAGATGCAGGTACCTATTTATTGGAACAGCCATTGGTATTGATTGGAATGCTGGTACTGTTTCTGATTATACTGGAGGCTATGCCAATCAACATGATCCATATGGAATATGATTTAAGGAATGGGAAAAGCAGCTTTCATTTCATAAAGAAGTATCCGCTGCTTAGCTGTTTCCTGTTGATCTGCCTTTATTGTGCCATGCAGGCTCCCGCATTGTATGCAGGGGTGGAAGTGTCACAGGGAGTTGGAAATACCAATTTTCAGGTATTGCTGATTACTCTGTTTGGCATTATGCTGATTCTGGCAGGAAAGCTGAAAGAGGTTGTAAAATATAAGCAGGCAGCGGCACATGCCTGTCTGGTGGTTCCGGGACTGATGGTTTTAGGTATTGCAGCTTTCATATGCCGGCATGGAATAAAAACGACAACCGATTATATCTGTTATGATTATATCAGTAGTGGACAGGCCTCTGATTATAAGGAACAGATGGATTTGCAGACAAGGCTGCTGCTTGATCCGCAAAAAGAGGATATTGTTATTCCGGGGATCAATGATCAGCAGGGTCCGTTGATGCATATGCCGGTTACAGAGGATGTAAGCGCATGGACGAATTATGTAACAGCGGATTTTTATGAAAAGAACAGCGTTGTATCGATTCCACGACCTGAGTGGATGGAAAAATATGGACAAGGAGAGTAGCCTATGGTAGAAATGGTCAGAAAAGCACAGGAGCAGCTGCTTCATTATCCAAGGAGAAGCATGGGATCCGAAGTGAAACGAATGATGCGTCAGTTATTGGGACAAAAGGCAGCACCGAAGGACCGTTTTAACTGGCCCAATGGTTTGCTTGCAAAAGCATTGATTGACTATTATTATGCACATCAGAATTCGGAAGAAGCAAGAGAGATACAGGATGCTCTTAAGAAGTATTGCGACCGGTTTATTCACAGAAATTATAAAATGTATTATCTGGATGATGCATTAAGTGGGCTGGCACTCATTGAACTACATCAGATGACAAAGGACGAGAAATATAAGCAGGCAGCTGATGCTGTAGTGCAATACCTGTTTCAGCATGAAACCGATGACATGGGGAGTCTCATTTACCGCCCGGCACAGAAGAATGGTTACATATTTGCAGACATGATTGGCATGGTCTGTCCGTTTCTCTGCAAGTATGGAGTTACCTATGACAGCAATGCAGCAATAAATCTTGCTGTGACGCAGATTACGAACTTCATTGCCTATGGTATGGATGAAAAGACCGGATTGCCTTACCATGGCTACGAATTGGAAAGCGGCATGAAATACGGAGTGATTGGCTGGGGAAGAGCGGTCGGCTGGCTGATGATCGGAATGTCAGAGACACTGGCTCTGTTAGAAGAAAGCAGGCCGAGCTATGAAGCAATGAAACAGGCATACCGCCGTATGGTGGATAAAGTAGAGGTCTATCAGCTTGCCGGTGGATGGTATACCTGGCAGCTTCCGGCCAGGGAAGGCCCGGTGGATACCTCGGCGACAGCAATGATTCTGTATGCAATTTCAAGATCCCTCAATACCAAGGTGCTGATTGGCATTCATAAATCCAGAATGCTTCGTGGTCTGGAGGCCTTACAGAGCATTGTAACAGATGGAGAAGTTCCGAATGCATTGGCGGAATGTCAGGGTTTTTGCATGTATCCACAGGTATACGGAAGCTATCCATGGTCACTGGGACCGGCATTATCCTTGTTTGTCATGAATGAAGATTAAAAAGAAGGAAAGTAACTATTCAGTACAGGTCGAAGCATTTACTGCTGAGACTGTAAGAAAATGATTCAGTAATGCAAAATCCCATCGGCGAAGCCGATTTGGAATGGATTTTGCATCGTAACTGTGAAGATACTGAACAGTTACGAAGGAAATATATAACATGATTATCATACAGCTTGCCGGAGGACTGGGAAACCAGCTCCAGCAGTATGCACTATATCAGAAATTTAAAAGCCTTGGAGCAGAGGTAAAGCTTGATCTGTCGTGGTTTGAACAGTTTGAGGATACAGATCAGGAGCCGGACAACAAAGAACAAATCAAAGAGCATAATAGAATGAATAAAATAAATCCGGCAATGAAAAAAGATATTTTGGCTACAAAACGTCGGTGCGAATTGAATTTCTTTGACCATCTGCCATATGAATGCTGCACTGAGAAAGAAAAAACAGCATTAACCGGTTCACGGGGGCTTGCAGGTAAGCTGCGTAGAAAGCTGCTTCCACAGACGGTACACTGGTATAAGGAAAAGCAGATGTATGATCCGGAGCTTTTGAGTTACAGGCAGATGTACCTGTCAGGATATTTTGCCTGCGAGAAATATTATGCAGATATTCTGCCGGAATTACGTAAGCTGATTCGGTTTCCGGAGATTGCGGATGCACAGAAGAGAATGGCTAATGAGGAGATTCTTGAGAGAATCCGAAGCAGTCGTGCAGTGAGTGTGCATATTCGCAGGGGGGATTACCTTCAACCGGAGAATGCGGCAATGTTTGGCAATATCTGCACAGAGGAATATTACGAATCTGCATTGGACTACATGAAGGAGAAGATTGAAGATCCTCACTTCTTTATTTTCTCCGATGATGTTGCTTATGTGAGAGAGCATTATCAGGGGGAAGAATATACCATTGTGGATATTAACCATGGAGATGACAGCTTTTATGATATGTATCTGATGAGCCGGTGTGAGGGAAATATCTGTGCCAACTCCACCTTCAGTTTCTGGGGAGCGAGGTTAAATGCACGGACAGATAAGATTATGATCCGGCCTACCATTCAGAAGAACAGCCAGATGTTTGAGGAACAGGTCATGAAAGACCTGTGGAAGGAATGGATATGCGTTGATCCCTGGGGAAAGCGGTATTTCATTTCATGCATGCAGGAAAAGGAAAATCTAAATGAGTGGTGATAACAGCAAAATTTTAAAATTAAGGACAAGTATAAGAAATTTATGCTTTTATCTGGGACTTCTTATAGAAATCAGTATTGTTCTCATTGATAAAAGTACATTTGTAAATCCGGTTGAAGGAATGTTGTTTCGTCTCACCTTTCTTTTGTTCGGTGCAGCACTCCTGATGACACATTATTCCGGAAGGGAATGGTTCGTGATCTTTTTTTTCGGTATATTGGGCGTGATTTCCTATCATGTAACCGGTCGGAATGAAATCATCCGCTTTGTGGTATTTATTGCTGCCTGCAAAGAGATGGATATGAAACCGGTGATGAAAACTTTATTCTGGGTAACATTAGCCGGCTGCATGGTGATCATCATGGCATCTATTACCGGATTGTTTGGAGAAGTGGCTCTTACGCAGGCGTACGAAGCGGGCGGAGTGGATACACGTTACGTACTTGGAATGGGACATCCCAATACATTGTATTGTATGTCCTGGGCGGTAATGCTGCTCGGAATGTATGTATATGCAGATAAAATCCAATGGTATACTTACCTGTGTCTTGCTGCGGGATCTGTAGGGCTGTTTGCATTTACAAAAACAGCTACGGGCATATTAATTGCATTGTTTTCCATTATTGCGGCTGCTTTGTTCCAGTACCTGCCGAAGCTTCGCAGCAGCAAAATTGTGACAGGACTTTCCATGCTGGGATATTCCTTCTGCTTTCTGGTATCTGTTCTTGGGGCTGCAAATGCCAACCGCGTACTGGACTATAACTGGGGACTGGACGATTCAATGCAGGCGAAGATTTATGTGTTTTTAGATAAATTATTGACAGGAAGATTACTGACACTGGCCAGTACAGAAATTAGTGATGGTACATTACAGACCTGGAGAATTTTTGCAAAGCCGGACACCACGTATTATTTTGACCTCGGCTGGGTACGCCTGTTTTATTGGTATGGCATCATTCCAGCAGTGATCTTTATACTGTTACTGCTGTATTTATTATACTTCTGCTTTAAAAAGAAAGATTATATGGCTGTTGTCATGATTCTTTCGATCACAATTTATACCGTTGTAGAAGCGCATTTTATTTCTGTGTATATTGCCAGAAATTATCTGCTTTTTCTACTCGGCATATACTGGTATCAGATGATTCCACAGAGGGAGCACCATTTGGCCGTTGAGAGCATAAGGAAGTAATTGTCCAGAACTGCATTTATCATTTATGGATAGTAATTATGCATGGCTTTGAATGGAAAAAATAAAGGAAATAAAAGGACAGAAAAGAACAGTTAATTCGTATGAAAATGAAAACAAATTTACAGGAAATTGCATATTTTGGTTTTTTTGGAATTCTTCTTATCGCAAAGGGAATCGGGCTATATGAGGGAATGCCTTTATTTAACATTTGTTTAGTACTGGCAGTCCTTTTTCTTGGCTGTAAGCTTTTGCTGACGGATTATACGCTGAAGGAATGGGGAATCATCGTCTTATTTACCCTGATCAGCTTCCTTGCATATCGTACAACCGGTGAAAAAGCGGTTATTATTACCGTACTTACCATACTGGGAATGAAGAATATTCCGGTAAAACGGCTGCTGCAGTTTGCTTTTGTAATATGGACAGTTACATTTTATGGAATGTTCCTGTTTCATATAGCGGATGTGACGGATGCCTGTATCCTGGCACATAATAAATTCGGTCTTGGATTCCTGCTTCGTTATAGTATGGGATTTCCACATCCTAATGTTTTTCATATTTCCTATTTTATCTGGATGGCACTCCTTTTATATCTGTTTCCGATGAAGAAGCGTAAGCTGTTCGTGGCATCTTGTCTGTTGTTTGGCATGAATCTGTTTGTATTTTTGTATTCGGTAAGTATTACAGGATTTGCACTGGTTACGGTATATCTGGCTTTTAACCTTTACCTGAGCGCAAGAGAGAAGCTTAATATGCTGGAAAGAATTCTGATTCAGTGCGTTTATCCGGGCTGTGTACTGGTATCGATTATTCCACCATTATTTTTTAAGGGAAAATTGTTTGATTTGCTGAATAAGGTTTTGAATACCAGAATGAACATCTGGAATTATTATCTGACGAATTTCAGGTCTGCATTATTTGGAACCAGAGTATGGTCACCGGAAGGAGCAACACTTAGTATGGATTGCTCTTATCTGTATTTGCTATACTATTATGGAATTATTCTTTTTTTGTGTGTATCCGCATTGTTTGTTTATACCATATGGCGCTTTACAAAAGAAAATAAAAAGGCAGAACTGGCAATTATTATTGGAATGTTAATTGCGGGTATTACAGAGCCGTATTTGTTCAATCTGTCTTTCAAAAATCTGATCCTTGTTTTTGCAGGAAATTTGTTATATAAGAAGCTTTCTGAATGCGAGAAGATGAAATGTCAGGATGTGAAACAAAATGGAAGAAAGCCTGATGAAACATACCGATGGATCAATCGGAAGCTGCAGATCCTGCCATGGGGACAGAAGGAGCTTACCTTAACCGTGATAGACACGGAAAAGTGGCAGATGCACAAAAAGGCTTTCTTTACCAAACTTCATGAGATGAGGAAATGGCTTGTACTTATTGGAATTCTGGCAGCAGGTATAGGTCTTAGCATTGGAATTACCTGCATAAAAGTACCGCAGAAGATCTATGTGTATACCGATCACTGCGATTATGTAAAAGGGGATGGAGAGACATTTCAGAAGGTACAGCAGGAGAACGGAGCGGTAATCTATGGAATGCGTTCCGAAGAACTGAATTATTATGGATTTGATGGAAATATGTTATTGCTTGAAAGAGTTCGGGGAATACTTTCTATAATGGTGGGAGTTCCTTTGCTATTGGAATTTCTCTTTTGTATCATTTTGTGGTATACTAATAGAATTAAACCGGACTCAGGAGATGTCAGATGCAGGAAAAGCTGACTTATTGTACAATTTTAAATACGAATATTAATGTGACAGATATGCAGAGAACCGTTTCTTATCTGGAAGAGCATCTGAATGATCTCCGGGGACAGTATATCTGTATTTCGAATGTGCACACTACCGTTATGTCGAGCCGTGATGAACAATATCGTAATGTTCAGAATGGAGCTGCTATGGCACTCCCTGATGGGAAGCCCTTATCCCTTGTCAGCAGAATTCGTGGCTATCATAATGCCGGACGTGTACCGGGACCGGATCTGATGATTGAGATGTTCCGGGTATCTGAGGAGAAGGGATATACCCACTATTTTTATGGAAGCAGAGAAGAAACGCTTACAAAATTACGGGAGAATCTGTTGAAACGATTCCCCAAGCTTAAGATAGTCGGGATGGAATCTCCTCCGTTCCGCCCTTTAAGCGAGGAAGAAGATGCAGGGGTTGTTGCGAGAATCAATGAATCCGGGGCGGACTTTATCTGGGTTGGTCTGGGAGCTCCAAAGCAGGAAAACTGGATGGCTGCACATAAAGGAAAAGTGAATGGAGTGATGCTTGGCGTGGGAGCCGGCTTTGATTTCCATGCCGGAACGATTAAACGGGCACCACGATGGATGCAGGAAGGCTGCCTGGAATGGCTGTTCCGTTTGTCACAGGATCCAAAGCGTCTGTTTAAGCGATATATCAGTACGAATTTCACATTTGTTGTGAAAACGATAAAAGAAAACCATTCTGAAAAGAAAAAAGCGCGGAAGACCACTTTTCATGTAGCGCAGATTGGTCATAAAAGAATTCCCTCGAGAGAAGGAGGCGTTGAGATTGTTGTGGAACAGATTTCAGAACGCCTGGTTTCACAGGGAGTTTATGTAGATGCCTATAACCGTTCCGGATACCATGTATCGGGACGAGAATTTGATACAAAACACAATAAGATTTATAAGGGAATCCGGATTATTACGATTCCAACGTTCCAGAATGGAAAATTGAATGCAATTGTGTATGCATTTTTAGCAAGTATCCGGTCCCTGTTTACACACTATGATGTGTATCACTATCACGCAGAGGGACCATGTGCGATGCTATGGCTGCCCCATTTGTTTCATAAGAGACTTATTGTAACAATTCATGGACTTGACTGGCAGAGATCCAAATGGGGAAACTTTGCATCAAGGGTGCTGAAATTTGGAGAGCGGATGGCGGTAGAGAAGGCTGAGAAAATAATTGTTCTGTCCAGGAATGTGCAGCAATATTTTGAAGAGACCTATGGAAGGAAAACGATATTTATCCCCAATGGAATTGAACGTCCCCGGTTGGTAGAAGCGAAAGAAATCACTGAAAAATGGGGACTTCAGAAGGATAAGTATATTTTATTCCTTGCAAGAATCGTTCCGGAGAAGGGGGTTCATTACCTGCTGGAAGCTTTTCGTGATATTGACACGGATATGAAGCTGGTGATTGCCGGAGGCAGCAGTCATTCTGGTGAATATATGCATCAGGTAATGGAGATGGCAGCGGGGGATGACCGCGTGGTTTTCACACATTTTGTACAGGGAAGACAACTGGAAGAGTTATATTCCAATGCATACTGCTTCGTGCTTCCGAGTGATGTAGAAGGAATGGCAATCAGCCTGCTGGAGGCGATGAGCTATGGCAACTGCTGTGTGGTTAGTGATATTCCGGAGAACACCGAGGTTATTGAGGATAAAGCGATAAGCTTTCGAAAGGGAGATGCTAAGGATCTGTGCAGCAAGCTTTCCATGTTGATTGAACATCCGGAAATTCATGCGGAATATCGAAAGAATGCGTCAGACTTTATCTGCACGAAATACAACTGGGATGAGGTTGTACGACAGACCATGGAGGTTTATGGTTGTGAAGATATTAATGGTAAATAAATTCCTCTATCCGAATGGAGGCTCTGAAACCTATATATTTAAGCTCGGAGAAGAATTACAGCGTCAGGGACACGAAGTACAATATTTTGGAATGGAACACGAAGGAAGGATTGTTGGGAATCATGCGGAAGCTTATACCTCCAATATGGACTTCCATACCGGTAAATTACAGAAACTCCTTTACCCCTTCCGGATTATCTATTCCAAAGAAGCATACCGGAAGATGCAGATGCTACTTAATGATTTTGAACCGGATGTGGTACATCTGAATAATATCAACTTCCAGCTTACCCCTTCGGTGATCGAGGCTGTGTGCGACTGGGAGAAAGGAAAAAATAAAAAAATCAATTTAATATATACAGCACATGATAGTCAGCTTGTCTGTCCAAATCATCTTATGCAACAGTTCTTGAGTGGCGTGAAATGTCAGGAGTGTCTGGAAAAAGATACATGGCAGTGTGTGAAACATAAGTGCATTCATGGATCGACAGTAAAAAGTCTGCTGGGAAGTGTTGAAGCAGCGTATTACAAACATAAACATACCTATCGTAAAATTGATCATATTGTGTGTCCAAGCAAGTTTATTAAAGAATGCCTGGATTATAATGCAGATTTAAAAGGTAGAACCAAGGTACTTCATAATTTTGTGAGTATGGTAAATGCAGAGAAAAAAGAAGTAAATGCTGTGGAGGAGAAGTACGTATTATATTTTGGCAGATACAGTCCGGAAAAAGGTGTAAATACATTGATTGAGGTATGTAAAAGAACGCCGCATATTCATTATAAATTTGCTGGAAGTGGACCATTAAAAGAACAGGTCTGTCAGTTGGAAAATGCAGAGGAGCTTGGATTCTTGAAATCAGAGAATTTATCACAGGTTATTCGTGAAGCACAGTTTGTAATATTTCCATCAGAATGTTATGAGAACTGTCCATTTAGTGTCTTGGAAGCACAGATGTGTGGAACGCCTGTTATAGCAACTGATCTTGGAGGAACTCCGGAACTGATTAATAATGGGGTAAGCGGTGTCCTTTTTGAACCGGGAAATGTTGATTCTTTATTAAAATGTGTTAATAGGCTTTGGAATGATGAGGCAGTTGTTCGAAGACTGAGTCATGGGTGTTTACAACAAAGTTATATGGGTGTGGAAGAATATACAGAACAATTGATGAAAATTTATGAGGAGTGTAGATAATATGGCAAAGAGAACCTTATACGGAACGGTAATTGTGACTTACCGGTGTAATGCAAGATGTAATATGTGTGACTGCTTTAAGGATCCTACCAAGCCAAGTGAAGAAATTACGCTGGAGGATATCAAGAAGCTTCCGGAGATGGCATTTACCAATATTACAGGTGGAGAACCGTTTGTACGGCAGGATATTCCGGATATTGTAAGAGAACTTTACAAGAAGAGTAATCGAATTGTTATATCTACGAATGGATATTTCACGGATCGTATTATCGCACTCTGTAAGGAATTCCCCAAGGTAGGAATCCGTATCAGTATTGAAGGATTGCAGGAGACAAATGATAAGATCCGTGGCATTCCGGATGGGTTTAACCGAGGGTATAATACGTTGAAAACACTGGTTGAAATGGGACATCCGGATGTGGGATTCGGTATGACGGTTCAGGACATGAACTGTGAGGATCTGGTGCCGCTTTACCATATTGCGAATGATATGGGAATGGAATTTGCAACAGCAACGCTTCATAATTCGTTTTATTTCCGTAAGACCGATAACAGGATTGATAATAAATTAAAGGTTGCCCGGAATTTTGAGAAGCTGATTAATGAATTGTTACAGAGCAATTCTCCTAAGAAATGGTTCCGGGCATATTTTAATCATGGACTGATTAATTACATCTATGGTAATAAACGTCTGCTTCCGTGCGATATGTCGAAGAATGCGTTCTTTATTGATCCATTCTGTGATGTCATTCCCTGTAATGGCATGGCGCAGAAGGCCGTTATGGGAAATCTCCGTAATCAGACATGGGACGAATTATGGCATTCTGATCAGGCAAAGCGGGTACGGGAATGCACGAAGAAGTGTGATCGAAACTGCTGGATGATTGGAAGCGCTTCACCGGCGATGCATAAATATATCTGGGTGCCCGGCTGGTGGGTAATCAGGCATAAGTTCTTAAAAGGGGGAAAATATTCTCTCTCCGAGAATGCATATATGAAAAAAGATTTGGAACAACAATGAGAATTTTAATGCTGGTAAACTGGAAAGTTGAATACACAAAAGATATTCCCTGTGACAAGCAGCCACCGGACTATCTGGCAGAGGGAAAGCCATATTGGTTCTTTCGGTATTTTGAAAATGGGCAGGGAGAGGAGTATCAGGTGGATGTCGTAGATATCCGGTCTTTCACTTTCCTTGAAAAATTTGAAAAGAATAAGCTGCGCTTCTATATCTGGCAGACATTACGGGTACTTCCAAGGTTGAAGCAGTATGATCTGGTGCTCTCTCACGGAATGCAGAGCGGGATCGTGCTTTGCTTATGGAGACGGCTGTTTGGAAAAGGAAGTTATAGACATATTGTATTTGATATCGGGGCATTTAACAGTGCCCGGGAAAGCGGCAGGAGTCTTTCGTTGATGCAGTATGCCAGTAAGGCGCTGGATGGGGTCATTTATCATACACCACATCAGAAAACTTATTATGAGAAGTGCCATCCCTGGCTGCTTGACAGGGCACAGTTTATTACATTTGGAACGGATTCTGAGTTCTTTCAGAAGGACATACCGGATCATCACGATGACAGGAAATCCAATCCGGAGCAGACCGGAAAGTATATCCTTTGTGCCGGTTATTATAAGCGGGACTGGGATACGTTGATAAAAGCATATGATCAACTGGATACGCAGGTAAAGCTTCGGTTAATTGGAAATGCGGATCTGAAGACAGAAAACCCCAATATTGAAGTATGGGGAGCAATACCGATAGAAGAGTTAAAGAGACAGATTCGGAAAGCCTTGTTCTGTGTTTTACCATTGCAGCAGTTTAATTATTCCTATGGACAGATGACACTCCTGCAGCAGATGGCGATGGGTAAGGCAGTTATTGTGGCAGATGTCTATAGTATAGAAGCATATAAAGGGGAAGATCATTTTCTTCTATATCAGCCGGAGAATGTTTTACAGTTAAAAAGGCAGATGGAGCGTCTTCTTAACAGCGAAGAGCTTCGGGAACGGATAGGAAAGACGGCACAGAAGGCTGTAGAGAAGCGTTATAATGAAAAGATTATGGCACATCATATTCAAAGAGTGCTGGATCAATGGATGAAAAGAACTTATGACTGACAGAAAAAGTAAGGTGTCGGTAATTGTACCGGTTTATAATGTGGAAAATTATCTGAAACGATGCGTGGATTCCCTAATCAGGCAATCTTTAGCCGAGATAGAAATTCTTTTGATTGATGATGGATCAACGGATCGGAGCGGGAAATTATGTGATGAACTGGCAGGAGCAGATCTGAGGATTTCCGTATACCATAAGGAAAATGAAGGACAGGGGATTGCAAGAAACCTGGGACTGCAGAAAGCTACAGGAACGTATGTGGTTTTTCTTGATTCGGATGATTATTACGATCCGGACACCTGCAGGGCTCTTTTTGAGCTTATGGAGCATACACAGGCAGACCTGTGTTGTTATGGATACCAGATAGAGACACAGGATTGTCAGGTGATGCGTATTCCGAATATTACAGACAGAGAATATGAGGGTGAAGCATTCCAAAAAGAATTTGTCCCTCATTATTTTGGTGACCAGCCGGAGAAGGATGAGTTGAGAGGTTTTTCCTCCTGCATGACCATCTTCCGAAGAAGTATTGTGGAAGAACATAACATCTGCTTTCCTTCAGAACGGGAGTATTTGAGCGAGGATACCATATTCAGTCTCCGGTTCTGTGAACATGCTAGGAAAGCAGTGACCACATCGAAGATTTATTATCATTACTGTCAGAATCCGAATTCCTTTTCCCAGGCCTTTCATGAGGAACGTCTTAAGCAGACGATTTCCTTTGGAAAGACTTTGGATGAATGGGCAGTCCACATGAAGCTTGAACCAGAAACCCGCGTGAGACGGGCAATGTATCTATGGGTAAATCTGATGGCTTATCTGCGCCAGGGAATCCGGTACTATGAACAGACCGATCGCAGGCAGGAGTTTCCTTTTATAAAGGATGTCTGCCAACAGACGGAAGTAAGGAATAAGCTGGAAGTGTTAAAAGAGGCACAGCTTCCAAGGCAGCAAAAGCTGCTGCTTCAAATGATATTGGGAAAGCATTACCGCAGCGTTTTACTGTTAGTACGGATTCGTGCCAAAGTGAAACTGTAATGGGATAAGAGAGAGGAAGAAACCTTGAAGCAGCCGCTAATCAGTGTGATTATGTCCACCTATAATGATGAATTGTATATTGAAGAATCCCTGCAAAGTATTCTGAATCAGACACTCGAGGATTTTGAATTGATTATTTATGATGACTGTTCTTCGGATCATACGGTAGAAAAGATCCGTGCTTTCCATGATCCTCGGATTCAACTGATCTGTAATGAAGAGAACTGTGGACTTACGAAGAACCTCAATAAAGGTCTGCGTATTGCCAAGGGGAAATACATTGCCCGGATGGATGGGGATGACATTTCAGAACAGACGCGTTTTGAAGAGCAGGTGGCCTTTTTGGAAGAACATCCTGCCGTTTATCTCATCAGTTGTCATGCGCAGAACTTTGGAGAATCCCATCTGGTGAACCGGATTCAGGGAAGTTCGGAAGTATTGCGGTGCAGAATGCTGATCCGTCCGGTGTTTGCCCATCCCGGATTTATGATGCGGAGAGAATTAATCGAAGAGGGATTCTTTTATGATGAAACCTTTCGCACGGCACAGGATTATGAGTTCGCCGTAAGAGTGGCCAGGGCTCATGAAATCGGGATGGTGCCGGAAATTCTGTTACATTACCGTGTGCATAAAAAACAAATTTCAAATACGGCAAACGGCAATCAGGTTACCAATGCAGACCGGGTGCGTCAAAAGCAGCTCGAACAGTTGAAAATCACATTATCCGGAGAAGAACAGCAGGTATATCATGACTGGGTATATGAGAGGAAAACTGAGAATTTTGAAGAATTTCTCGAGGCTTCTGCCCTGTTACAGAAATTGGTAACAGCAAATGAAAAAGCAGGAGTTTATGACAGCAAAGTATTGGAAAGAACCCTTAAAAAACTGCTGTATACCTGGGTGATCCGTAATAAGGATTGGAAGTGTATCTGCCGATTCCCGAAAATCTGTGGATATCTATCCGGGAATGTGGTACTATTTGTAGGAGAAGTGTTCCGAACAATAAGAGAGAAAGTGTCCTGATATGAAAGATGGTATGAGTATTGGCCGGAGAATCTGTCGCAAGATCTGCTTTGTATTTAATAAGCAGCTTCCGGACAAATTATATATTCAGATGATGTATTATGTAAAACTGGGAAAAAAGCTTCATTTAAAGCATCCGGTTCTGTTTAATGAAAAGCTGAACTGGTTAAAGCTTTATCAGCGCAGATCGGAATATACAGATATGGCAGATAAATATGAGGTCCGCCGGTTTGTAAAGGAACGGATCGGAGAGGAGTATCTGATTCCTTTATTGGGAGTATGGAATTCAGTTGAAGAGATCCCATTTGATACACTTTCGGATCAGTTTGTACTGAAATGCACCCATGACTCTGCAAGTGTTGTCATCTGCAAAGACAGGCAGCATTTTGACAGAGAACAGGCAAAAAAGAAGCTTGCTGCCTGTATGAATACAAATTATTTCTGGGCAAGCCGTGAATGGCCTTATAAGGACATCAAGCCAAGAATTATTGCTGAACAGTATATGGTGGATGAGTCCCATACAGAATTGAAGGACTATAAGATTTACTGCTTTGATGGAAAACCGGCATTAATTCAGGTAGACTTTGGAAGATTTACGAAGCATGAAAGAAATCTGTATACAACAGACTGGAAGTATATTAATGAACGATTTGAATATCCCAATAATCCGGAGGTGCAGATCCTTAAACCGGAAGGACTGGAGAAAATGCTTCAGCTCGCAGGCAGGTTGTCTGCAGGTATTCCCAGTGTAAGAATCGATTTTTATTCGATTGAAGGGAGAATCTATTTTGGTGAAATCACCTTTTATCAGGAGGGTGGTTTCGGGAAATTCGAGCATGAAAGCTTTGAAAAGAAGCTGGGAGATCTGATTAAGATAGGATAGAGCTATGATTATTGTCGAAGTGACCGGTGGACTGGGCAATCAGATGTTTCAATATGCCCTGTACCGGAAATTGCAGTTGTCAGGAAAAGATGTAAAACTGGATTTGGCTTTTTATCATACGAAGCAGACACTAAGAAAATTCGAACTTGGTATATTCAAGCTTCCCCTGGAGATTGCTTCCAAATCGGAAATCTGCCGTTTAAAGGGATATACAAGTGATGCTTCCAGACTGGAAAAGGCATTTACAACAAGGGTGAACCGCCATACGCATTTATACGCAGAAGATCTGGATGCAGGATTCCAAAATGCAGTATTGGAAATGGATGATGTTTATTTAAGCGGTTATTGGCAGAATGAATTATATTTTAAGGATATAAGGAAACAGATTCTGGAGGATTTCCGGTTCCCTAAATTACTTACGAAGCAATATCCGGAATTATTACAGAAAATGTGGACGGAAAATTCTGTGAGCATTCATGTCCGGCGTGGAGATTATCTGGATCCGGTAAACAGCAGGATTTATAACGGAATCTGTACTGTGGATTATTATCAGAGAGCGATCCGGTATATGCAGGAACATATGCAGGATCCAGAATTTTATTTTTTTACGGATGACCCACAGTGGGTAAAACAGAATTTATATCAGGATGGAATGACCGTTGTAGAACATCAAAAGACAGATCCGAATTATGCGGACATGTTTCTGATGAGTCAATGTAAAGGACATATCATTGCAAACAGTACCTTTAGCTGGTGGGGGGCGTGGCTTGATTCAAAAGAGGAAAGGGTCGTTGTTTCCCCAACAAGGTGGTTGAATAATCATGAGGTAGATAATACAATCTGTGATTGGTTTATTAAAATTGAGAGTTAGGAAGAAGTAAGAATGATTAAAAAACTGAACTATATATTTACAAAAAAGGAGAAAATTCATCTTGCATTTGTTTTCTTGGTGATTTTGATTGGAAGTTTTATTGAATTGCTTGGAGTGTCAGTATTTTTGCCCTTTATTGATATTTTAATGAAGCCGGAGAGCATCATGGAACAAAAGAAGTATCGGTATTTTTATGAATTATTTGGATTTTCCTCAACGGATCATTTTCTTATTGCTCTCGGGATATTGATTTGTGCTGTGTATTTGTTTAAGAATCTTTACCTGACCTTTCAGCAAAATTGTATGCTGAAGTTCTCATATACCACCAGAATGCATCTGGCAACAAAGCTGTTAAGCACCTATATGGCAGAACCCTACACATTTCATTTAAATAAGAATATTTCAGAATTGCAGAGAAGTCTGCAATATGATGCAAATCAGTTTATGCAGCTTATCAATAGTTCATTACAGGTTTTGGCTGAAGTGGCGGTGGTTATATGTCTTGGGATATATCTGATTTATGTAAGTCCCACAATTTCTATGGTTATTATAGGTCTTGTTGTGATATGCATTGGACTTTTCTTTTGGATTTCTAAGAAATTTTCAAAAAAAATAGGAGCACAGAATGAAGCTTATAATGCACAGCTTTATCAATGGATTAATCAGTCTCTTGGAGGGATTAAAGAAGTAAAGGTATTAAATCGGGAAAAGTTTTTTGTGGATTCTTACAAAACGGTATATAAAAAGCTTATTAAAGGTGCAAAAAATAATGAGATGCTTGCGGCAATTCCTAAATATATTCTGGAAACAGTATGCATTATTGGTATGATTATAGCAGTTATTGGCAAACTGCTTTGGGGACGAAGGGATCTTAATGCTTTTGTTGTTCAGATGTCAGCTTTTGCGGTGGCTGCATTCCGATTGCTTCCATCGGTTGGAAAGATCAGTGCATATATTAATAATATTATGTATAGCATTCCATCGTTGGATTTGATATATAAGGACTTGAAAGAAATTGAGAATTTTATTCCGAAAGAAAATGATATTTCTGTGGTTGAAAAGTGGAATTTCAATAATTCGATAGAATTGTTGAATGTTTCTTACGCATATGAGGGTACTGATAAAAAAGTATTAAACAATATCAGTCTTACCATACGCAAAGGGGAAACTGTTGCGTTGATTGGAAGTTCGGGAGCTGGAAAAACAACGCTTGCAGATGTCTTTCTGGGATTGCTTATTCCTCAGCAGGGAAGTATTCGGGTAGATGGGAAGAATATCTATGAAAACATGAATTCATGGCATCGTATGTTGGGATATATTCCCCAGACAATATATCTTTCTGATGATACTATTCGTAATAATGTTGCATTCGGAATTAAGGAAGAAGATATTGATGAACAGGCGGTTGTTGAAGCATTGAAAAAAGCACAGCTTTATGATTTCATACAGACCCTTGAACAGGGACTTGAGACCTTTGTGGGAGATAGGGGAGTAAGGCTATCGGGAGGTCAGAGACAGAGGATTGGTATTGCCAGAGCATTGTATTGTAATCCGGAGGTGCTTGTACTGGATGAAGCCACATCGGCACTTGATACAGAAACGGAGACAGCTGTTATGGAAGCGATAGATAGTCTCAAAGGATATAAAACTATGGTAATTATCGCACATCGTTTGACCACTATTCAGAATGCAGATAAAATTTATGAGGTCACTGATGGAAATGTTGTTCTTCGTTCAAAAGAAGATATTTTGTAAGGATACTTATTTATTGTGAGGAATGATTGATGCAAGAAGAAAATATACTGGTATCTATTATTATTCCTGCGTGGAATGTTGAAAAATATATTTCCCAAGCTATAGAATCCTGTATTGGGCAAACCTACACTAATATTGAAATACTTATTATTGACGATGGGTCTACAGATGCTACCTGCGAGGTGGTTGAGCAGTATAGGTTGAAAGACACCAGAATTCGACTGGAAAAGAAGATACATGCCGGAGTATCAGATGCCAGAAATAAAGGAATTGAAATTGCAACAGGACAAGCAGCTGTTTTTGGATTCGGATGACTGGCTGAATTATGATGCAATAGAGATTTTATTAGAGAGCTTTAAGTTATATCCGGATTATTTGATTGGAGCCAGATCGACCTTTGTAAATGAAGAAAATCAGTGTCCAGATATTACAAATAGTATTTGTAAAGAGGATATCATCACAATTTTGACCAGACATAATGCATTAATGAATACAAATACAGAATGTTATAAAAATGCCAGTGCATCATATAAATTATTTTCACTTGAAATTATCAGATCCAATCACTTGCAATTTGATAAAGAAGTTCTTTTTGGTGAAGATGGACTTTTTGTATTCTGTTACCTTAATCATGTAAAAGGCATGATTTATCATGATATTAGTATATGGAACGTATTATTAAGGACTACAAGTAGCACTCGTTTAAATTATAATGAAAAGTTTATGACTTCTATCTATGGTGTAGAAAAAATGCTGAAGTATCCGCATGAAGAGTCAGAGGAAATTGATACAATGCTAGAGACTTTTCTGGTAACAAAAGCATTGAACATGCTTAGAAGATATTTGGATTCAGGAAACACCGATTCCAGTATCCCCAGACAATATAAAAAATACGTAATGAAGTATAAAGCTTCATATTTAAAAACGGTAACACTGGGAAATAAGATCCGAGCTGTAATGATGATTTATATGCCACTTTCGTTGTATCTGATTATTTATCGAAAAATACATTGCACGCAATAGGGAGTCGACTATGAATTTTGCATTAATTCCATGGAGTGAAAATGAATTAAATGATGGTATCTTCTATATGTCTGGAGAGAATGGGAGCAGAGTACCGACACCAACTACTGCTTATCTTATGCAGGAGGAGTTTAAGCGATTAGGTCATGTGATTCATACGATTGACTTATTTGATGATTTGACACAGGTGGATTTTTTCCTGTTTTATGTATTGGACTGGAACTGGGTGAGCAAGCTTGCTAAGCTTGGATTAGAAAACCGAATGGTATATTGCAATGCAGAGCCTCCGACAGTTGTGGAACTTAATACGCCGAAGGGATTTGGCAAACTGAAACGGTATTTTCCATATATTCTTACGTGGAATCCGGATTGGATAGATAATAAGAGAATTTTTTTGCGCGTTATTCCGTATTATTTTGATTTTTGCCCCTGTTGTATACCATATGGGGAAAGAAAGTTGATTACGGCAATTTCTGCTAATAAGAAATCAAACTGGAAAGATGAATTATACACGGAACGCGAGAATGCTTATAATTATTTTGAAACGTATTATCCGGATGAATTCGACTTTTATGGCGTGGGGTGGGAGAATACGAATCATCCCTGCTACAGAGGGACTGTTAAAGACAAAAAACAGATTTTCCATAACTACCGGTTCGCAATCTGTTTTGAAAATACCAGAACCAAGAAAAATTATATCACCGAAAAAATATGGGACTGCCTTAATGCACAAATTGTACCTGTTTATGCAGGTGCAGGGAATATTACAGATTATATACCGGAAGAGTGTTTTATTGATTTTTATAAGTTTAATTCGTATGATGAATTGGCAAACCACCTTGAGCATATGACACAGGAATGCTATAATGGCTATCTGGAAGCAGCCGGAAAACTTCTTGCAAATGATGAGAAGATTGCCATGTTCCGGGGAGAGAGGTATGCACATGATATTATAGATGCCGTATCGCATACAGTTGCTTTTTCTATGGAATTTAAGGAGAAAATACTTTTAAGGGTATCAATCTATGTTAAACGGTCATTGCTGATGGCTAAGAAATGGATCAAAGATAAAATTAAGAAATAAATATATGCAGAGTTGATAGAAAATGAAGAAGATCAGTGTAATTATTCCGTGTTATAACGAAGAAAAAAGCGTATTTGAGATGTATTCAAGACTCAAAAAGATATTTTCAACCGAGTTATCTTATTATGATTATGAAATTATTTATGTGGATGATTATTCTAAGGATAATACGAGATCAGAGATTGAAAAATTGTGTGTCGATGATTTAAAAGTGAAAGCAGTGTTTAATGCAAGAAATTTTGGATTTGACAGAAATGTTTTTCAAGCCTTTCAATATGCCTCGGGTGATTGTGCTTTTATGATATTTGGAGATTTGCAGGATCCACCGGAAATGTTACCTCAGTTTGTTAGAAAATGGGAAGCTGGGTATAAATGTATTGTAGGGCAGAAGAGAAAGAGTAATGAAAATAAATTTCTTTATGGCCTAAGAAAATTATATTACTGGTTTATTGACACGTTTGCAGATACCAAGCAGATTGATATGGTGAACGGTTTTGGACTATATGATAGAGAATTCCTTAATGTGCTGAATCAGATTGAAGAAACAAAACCTTTTTTTAAAACCGTATTGAGCGAGTATGGTATGAATTTATGTATCGTACCATATGATCATTCTGCAGGAAATCGAAAGAGTAATTTTAATTTTATGAAGAATTACGATTTTGCCATGCATGGAATTACGTCATCAACGAAGCTTCTGATGCGTTTTGCAACCTTTATCGGATTATTTGTGGGAATGATATGCATATTGCTCACGATTTATGTATTTGTTCGGAAAATTCTATTCTGGGACACCTATCCACTAGGATTAGCCTCTATTATGGTAGGAGTATTCTTTCTGGGTGCGGTTCAATTGTTTTTTATTGGAGTGTTGGGAGAGTATATACTTAGTATTAACGAACGTGTTGGGAAGAAGCCGAGAGTGATTATTGGTAAGACAATAAATATGGAGGATGCTGAAAATGAAGGAAACACTTCTTCGGATGTGGAATGAAAAGGAACAGCGTAGAAGATTTTTACTGGTTGCTTTAGGAGCATTAACGGGGCTGATCTTTTTTTACAGTTTTATTTATAATGACATCTTAGAAACAATGAGAGTGGGAATCAGTCTTTGGGATTATGTGTTCAGTGGACAGATCAGAGCATTTTATGGCGGACGATGGATAATGAATCCCACAGCGTATACGAAAGAAGTACAGGCGGTATATGACTTCCCGATTTATATTATATTTGCTATCTGGAATTTTCCCTTATGGTTATTAGAGCATTTTGCCAAGGTGGACATATTTACTTCTTTTTGGTGTCTGGCATGGGGAAAGACACTCTTATTAGTATCTGTTATACTGGTCAATAAGGCACTCTACAGACTCTGCAGAACATTAGATATGACAAAGGATCGGGCGGAACTTGTGTGCCTGTTATTTCTGACATCTAATTTTTTTATATCATCTGTAGTAGTGATGTGTGCCTATGATATTATTGCACTGTTTTTTGCAATTGTGGGATTGGATTATTATTTTAAGGGTGATATGAAGAAATTTGTTATGTGCTTTATGTGTTCAATCCCTCTCAAGTTTTTTTCTCTTTTGATTTATTTACCCTTGATACTATTGAAAGAAAAACGAGTGCTAAAGATTGTGGAATATATGTTTTTGAGTATACTTCCTATTTTGGTTTTTCGATTTCTGATTCCATGTGCGGTTGAGGCGGGGATTAGCAATAATGTGTCATGGAGTATAGTAAATAGTATTAAGTCTACAAATCTGAGCAATTTAGCATGGATTTACGTATTTAGTTATGAAACCGGAATGGCGTTAGGACGGGTTGCTCTGCCTATTGTCGGATGGATGATTTTATATTTGGGGTGTTACATTGTACATATTGAAGATGAAGGCAAATGCAAACAGTGGGGAATTTATATATGCTTTATAACATATGCCATTTTGTTTGTATGCTGCTTTTCACATCCATACTGGATCTTGGTAATGATGCCTTTTATAGTTATAATAATAGGTCAGAATATTGAAATTGCGTTTGCTAATACGATTACAGAGATGATCCTTACCTGGGGAATGTTACTTGCACAGGTGTTTAAATTTCCATGGTGCTTTGGCAGTGCTTTGGTATATGGAATGTTCTGGCCCAAAATACTGGGAGAGATGCCCTCATTTCTGCCGGTTACGGTAATGACCATATATACCACGCTTACAGGATCAGAAGGTTCGCAGGGATATCTGATAGATATTGGGAATTCTGTCTTTATGGCTGGAATCATTGTTTTTGCAATTATAAATAATCCATTGTTTGTGAAAAGTAAGATGATACAGCAGTATGGAGAGTCTATACCGAGATGGGTATGGATATTACGAATATTGTCAGATATAGGAGTTGCTGTATTACCTATTGCTCTTTATGGTATTGGCTTATGGCATTACTTGTAGGTGGAAGATGAGTGAGAAGATAAGATGTAGGCAATTACGCTATTGGGGGATAAGAGTAGGAATCTGGTTTCTTCTGCTTCTTTTTTCCTTTGTGAATTATTATGTACAGGTAAAGAACAATGTTGCATATGAAGATGTTATTTCATCCGAAATAGATGGAAAAGTGATATTTCCATTTGAAGAGATCACCGGATTTGAAATTATGGTTCATGATGAAGGCACGGATAACTTATTGTCAGACCAGAAAATTGATTTGCAGATTGTACTTAAGGACGGTATTGGGAATGAGATATGGAGCGAAAAGTTCACCGAATGTGAATTGCGTTATGGATTTTTTGAAATTGTAACACAAAATATGGAGAACACTATTCACGTAAATATGCATGAAACATATTATGTTTCATGCAATACAGAACCAATTTCATTGGAGAGATTGAGTTTTCGGTTTTATGGACAAGCACGGGGATTTGCAAAAATATATGTGTTGTATGTGGCGCTGGGGAGTATTGTGCTGTGGTATGCAATGTTATATCATTGGATAAACAAAATTTTCCCATTGGAAATAGCAATGGGAGGACTTTTTTTCCTTACAGCTTTATTATATTATATCGTGATGCCCCCCATTACCGGGCCGGATGAAAAATTTCACTTTGTACAGGCTTATGCAGTATCAGATACTATATTAGGAACGGAAAATAATAGTGATCCTGAAAAAATCATGGTTCCTGAGGAACTTAATAACATACGCTATGTTCATGTAAAACAAACCCTTTACAGTTTTTATGATCATCTGTGGGATAAGAATTATAACGATCGAATGGTAGAAGGACAATTTCGTCCTGTTTCCAGAGATTCGTATCCACCTTATTCCTATTTCTTTAGTGGTATGGGAATTGCAGTTGCCAGGGTGCTGAAATTGAATCCACAATGGGTGTTACTATTTGGAAGATTGGGGAATTTGGCATTTGCTACAGTGATCTTGATGCTTGCAATAAGAATGATGCCTTTTGGAAAGTTGTATTTTCTGCTATTTACTTTGATTCCAATGACATTGGTTTTGGTTGGAACATATTCTTATGATAGCTTCAACTTAAGTATGGTTGTGTTTCTATTTGCTTTAATCATGAGATATGCATATGATAAGAAAAATGTAACATGGAAACGAGTGCTGGTTCTTGCACTTATTGTAGCCATTATAATGCCGGTAAAGGCTATATACTGTCCTATGTTATTATTACTGCTGTTTATACCTGCTTGTAAATATGGATCAAAATGGAAGTGGGTATTAGGAACTTCTGTAATATTATTAAGCGGGGGAATAGCAACGCTTATTAAAAGAGCAGATTATATTCTGCCTAAAAGTTTATTTCATCAGACAGAAGCAGCATCTGCCGTGTCTGCGGTAGCTGCGACAGAAACACCAGCACATTATACCATATCATGGATGGTGCAGAATATACCAACAACTATTAAGTACTATTTGCTCACATTATATGAGAAAATGGATGACTATATCTGGACTATGTTAGGGAGCAGACACACCGATATTATTTTACCTTCCTATATTTTTGCAATCATATTATTTGTACTTATTATAGTAGCGGCCACGGAGCAGGATGTTCCAGTTTTTTCTGTCGGAAAGAAAATTATTGCAGGCATTAGTGGAATTGGGATTCTTGGTGCAATTATGACAGTCATGTTTTTGTATCAGATTAATTATGGTGATTGCATAATAGAAGGTGTAAATGGAAGATATCTGCTCCCGTGGCTTGTGTGTTTTCCTATTATAATGCGTACTAAATTACTTGAAATAAAAAGAAACCTTACGGTTGGTGCGTTGACTATATTCGCATCTATCAATATTGTGGTAGGAATGCTGATTTTTAATGGAATGATCCGTTGGTAAGGAGAAGCATTGAGAAGAGTTATTAGCAGATATTTGAATGGTATATTAATTACAGTTTTTAGTTTTATCCAGATGATGGGGTATTATCTGGATAATTATGGAAGTGTTTTTCCCATAAATAAGTATTATGCAATAAAGCAGATCATACTATCAGCAGGATTAGCTGCGCTTCTCATGGGGCTATGGAAATTGATAAGATGGCTGGCTTTTGAGAGAAGAAATCAAAGTAAATGGGCAGAATGGAATAAGGCATACTCTACCAAAAGAGTTGTTATACTAACATGGAGTGCAATTGTCATTTCCTGGCTCACGGTTTTAATGGCGTATTACCCAGGGGTGTTTGCATATGATGCATCCAATCAGACAATGCAGGTGATAAATAAGAGTTATAGTACACATCATCCGCTGGTACATACGCTAATATTGGGAAAGCTATTTTGTTTAGGGCATGAATTAGGAGACAATAACTGGGGTGTATTTATCTATTGTATACTTCAAATCGTGGTGTTGGCTTTGGCTTGCACATATTTGCTTACATACTTGTATAAATATGGTATAAGTAAATTAAGGTATATAGTATGCCTGACTTGGTATATGTTTTTTTCGGTTCATTCAATATTGGCTATCAGTACCACGAAGGATGTATATTTTGCCGCCTGTTGCACGATATATCTGGTGAGTGTTTTGATTATCCTGAATTTTCGGATAACAAAGGGAATGAAAATCGTTATTTGGCTGTTGGTAGGAATATCAACGTGCGGAATGGTACTATTCCGTAATAATGCTATTTATGCGATTGTATGTGCAATTGTACCTGTTTATGTATTTATTAAGCATGAGAGAAAAAGTATTATTTCCGGAATGGTGTTAGGCGTCATTATAGCTATTGTAATAGATAATATGTTAGCGTTTTCATTAAATGCAGAGAAAGGAAGTAAAGCGGAAATGTTAAGCGTGCCATTGCAACAGATGGCACGGGTGGAAAGGACTTATGGACAGAGGATTGCTCATTCATTGAGAGAGGAATTATGTTTTTTCCTTCCAGAAGATATCCTTGATAATTATGCTGATCATATTTCGGATGGGATAAAGAATAATGTGGATATAACTAAAATTACACAAAATAAGTTTCGTTTTCTGAAGACATACATTAAACTTGGAATCCACTATCCACGGGAGTATATAGATGCATTTGCTGCACTGACACAGGGATACTGGTACTTGGGAGACAAATCCCATTCGGAAATTTATGGTGTTGGGACGGAGTACCGCTTGGGATATTTGTTAACCAATTACAAGGATATGCCTAATTCTTTTGAAGTGGTTCATGAAACAAAATTTCAAGGATTGGAAAAAATATTAGAGATCCTTTTTTCAAATAATGAATATCAAAGAATACCGATAATTTGGATGATTTTTTCTCCGGCATTTTATGGATGGCTATTGTTAATATGTTTATATAGATTAATACGTCATAAAAAGTATATAATTGTTGGTGCCATTTGCCCGGTACTTTTTTATCACGCATCACTCTTACTGGGACCGACGTGTCTGATTCGATATGTGTATCCAACAGTTGTTTGTATTCCGATAATTATATATGAAGCTTTTCGAGAACAAAAGGTCAAAGGATGAAAAGTAATAGTGAAGTATTGCTAGTAATGCCAACAGGATGCTATGATATAGAAGTGCTTATTTTATTGGATTCCAAAGCAGATCCTGGATGACCGAAGGAAAGCGCAAGAAAGAACATCGAAAGGTTTATGAAGGCTTTCAAGTAATGAAAAATAATAAAATACTTATAATTATTCCGGCATATAATGAAGCAGATAATATACTGCGGGTGGTGGATGAAATCCGAAATGATTATCCGCAATATGACTATGTAGTTGTCAATGATGGTTCTACAGATGCAACTCGTAAGGTATGCAAAAAAAATGATATTAATATGCTGGATCTGCCGGTAAATCTTGGACTTGCCGGTGCTGTTATGGCAGGAATGAAATATGCTAATTTCTATGGATATGATTACGCAGTTCAAATTGATGGGGATGGACAGCATTGTCCTGAATATATTGCAGAAATGCTAAACGTAATGGAAACAAAGGAAGCAGATATTGTTATAGGATCCAGATTTAAGACAGAAAGAAAGCCATTTACATCACGGATGATAGGAAGTCAGATTATTACCTATGCGTTATGGATGACAACGAAGGGAAAGTATATTGGAGATGTGACAAGTGGTATGCGGCTGTTTAATAAGAAGATGATTAAATCCTTTGGATATGAAGTGAATTATCGACCGGAACCGGATACGCTGGCGTTTCTAATTAATCATGGTGTGAAAATTGAAGAAGTTCAGGTGAAAATGCGGGAGCGCATTGCGGGTCAGAGTTATCTGAATTTTATTTCTTCTGTCAGATATATGTTATATACGCTTTGTAATATCTTTATTTTCCAGTGGTTTAGGAGGATATAGAAAAATGACGTTATTTTTTAGAATATTACTTTTAATTGTAGCCGTACTTACAGCTGTTTGGATTTTACGTAAGATAAGAAAGTGCAAGGTTCGTCAGGAAGATGCATTATTTTGGATATGTTTTGCCGAGATTTTAATTATACTTGGAGTCTTTCCGGAAATCGCCTATTGGGCAGCAGGAGTTCTGGGTATTCAGTCACCTGCTAATTTTATTTTTCTGGTTATCATATTTTTGTTAATAGAGAAAATGTTGTCTTTATCGATTCAGGTATCTATGCTGGAAACGAAATTGGGGAATATGGCTGCTGAATTAGCACTTAGAACAGATGATTTAAATAAAAGATTACCTAAAACAGAAACGCAGAATGATTATGGAGAAAAAAGCAATGGCGGGATATCAGGCAAATGACCATACTTTTGCGATATGTGCATATAAAGAAAGTCCTTATCTGGAGGAATGCATTAAATCACTATTTGCTCAGAAAAAGAAATCAAATGTAATTATGGTAACATCTACGCCATGCGATTACATTAGTAATATGGCACATAAGTATGGTATTGAATTATATATAAACACCGGAGAAAGCGGAATTGCAAGGGATTGGAATTTTGCATATCAGTGTGTACATACAAAACTTGTAACAATTGCTCATCAGGATGATATATATACAGAGGAATATCTGCAAACAATACTCGCCGGATTGAATTGTCAGGAAAAACCATTAATTGCATTTACGAATTATGGTGAGATGAGGGATGAACAAAGAGTTGATAAAAACAGACTTCTTAATATAAAACGTATCATGCTTCTTCCATTGCAGAGTGCAAAACTGCAGAGAAGTCGTTTCGTAAGGAGAAGAATTTTGTCTATGGGTTCAGCAATATGCTGCCCTTCCGTTACAATGGTTAAGGATTTTCTCCCCAAAATGATTTTTGAGCCGGGATATCGAAGTAATGTGGATTGGCAGGCTTGGGAAAGAATATCCAAATTGCAGGGAGCATTTGTATATTGCAAAGACATTTTGATGTATCACCGTATACATAAGGACTCGGCGACAACAGAAATTATTGCGGATAATGACAGAAGTAAAGAGGATTTAGATATGCTGTGCAGGTTCTGGCCGGAACCAATTGCGAGAATTATTGAGTACTTTTACTCAAAAGGAGAAAAGTCAAATGATCTGTAAAGAGAAGCAGAAGCACGAAAATCCATATGTTTCTGTTATTATTCCTGTATATAATGCAGAAAAGAGTATTGAAAAGTGTATAGACTCTATTCTGAGCCAGACATATCCTTATTTAGAAGCTGTTGTAGTTAATGATGGGTCAAGTGATAGAACGGCAGACATAATAAACGGAAAATATGGTAATGAAGAAAGAGTAAAATATTATTTTCAGGAAAATCAAGGTGTGTCAGCAGCTCGTAATCAGGGGATTAAAGCATCAGTAGGCAAATACTTACTTTTTGTGGATGGTGATGACTATTTACAGTCATCTTATATTGAAAAACTGGTGTTATGTGCAGAGAAGAATCAATCTGAACTGGTAGTGTCCGGATATACGAAAGTAGATGAAGCAGGGAACGTAATTTCACTTCTGAAACCAAAGGATTATGTCAGATTTTACAATGAAGCAGTGATTTATTGTATTAGTGCGGTATGCAGCAGACTCTATAGACGAAGTTTTTGGATTGACTCAAAAATGGAATTTGTTCATGAAGATGATGCACGAGGAGAGGATGTTCCCATTGCACTGCAGGCAAATTATATGGCAAGAAATATAGCCACAGTATATGCTGGGGGCTATTATTATGTACAGCATGGTGCGTCCGCAATGGAGGGATTGTATGGATTTCAGAAATACCATTTTCCTTATAAAACAACGGAAGAACTGTTGAGACGGATGGCTGACATTCAAGGTGAAAACAGCAAAGAGTTTTTTATTTATGGAGTGTACAAATTTTTTGCACAGTTTGCATTTCAATTAGTACGGGGAGCTGGGAAAAAGGAAATAGTTAAATTAGAAAAATATATTTATAAAATATATAATGAATTTCCAGATTTACGGATTAGCTTTAAAATATGGTATAGAATGTTAAAATGCAGTTTTACTTTCTTGCAGAAAATGGCAGTCTTTCTATTGATCCTAGGGATAAAAAGTAAAACACTTGGATGTTTAATGATCATTTGCAGTTTATTTAAAAAAGACTGATTGTAGAAAATCTCTATATATGGTTAATGCATTAGTTACATATGGTCATAGATGTGAAATTAGAAATTGAATAAAATTTATTTTTATCAATGTTATAAATACTATATTCCGTAAGTAACGCTTATATAAGTAATGAATTATGGAGAGAAATATAATACAATTATATATATTTATTGAAATATTATAGAGAGGTATTAATTAGAAATGGATAATGGTTTTATTTCTGTTATTATGAGTGTTTATAATGAAAAGGAAGAATGGTTACGGACAAGTATAGAATCTATATTAACACAAACTTATAAAAATTTTGAGTTTATTATAGTATTAGATAATCCAAGGAATGCTGAGGCGGAAAAAATGTTGAGAAAATATAAAGAAGAGGATGAGCGAATTATTGTAATAAAAAATAACAAAAATATGGGCTTGGTATATTCGCTTAACAAAGCAATTTCGATTGCACAAGGAGAGTATATTGCAAGAATGGATGCAGATGATTGTGCAAGAAAAAATAGATTACAATTGCAGTATGATTATATTCGAAAGAAAAAGGCTGACTTTTTAATATCTAATATTGACTATTTTTATGAAGAGCAATACGTAGAGGGAGAAAAGTTCCCTGCATTAAATAATAAGCAAATAGTATACCTTATGAAGAAAGGGAATGTTTCAATTCATCCGACGTGGTTTTACAAAAAGATTATTCATGAATGTATTGGAGGCTATAGAGATATAAAATATTGTGAAGATGTAGATTATATTTTACGAGTGATTCAAAAGGGATTTAATTGTTATAAAATGTCGGAACATTTGTTGATTTATCGAATTAGGGAAAGTGGGATTTCAAAGGTTAATGCATTGGAGCAGTACTATAATGCAACTTTTTTAAGGAAAAAATACGCTGCCGGTGAAAAAGTTCAAGATATTATTCCTCAATCTTTAGATAGAATAGCGTCTACTTTCTCAGGGAAAGAAAAAGAGCAATATGCACAAGCTGATCGCATGATGTCAGAGTTTGTTAGACAACTTGGTAAAAAACAATATGTGAAATGTTTTTCCAATGCTTTGCAGGGAATATTAAGTAATAGGTACTATAGAAAATTGTTTGTTAGAAATGTTAATTATCGATTAAGTGTTCTAAAAGTGCTATATTTAACAGATTGAGAGTTGTACAAAAATACAAGGGAAATGGATTAGAACTTGAAAACTTCTGATAAGATAAGGGAGTAGGTTATGATGCGAGAAAGAGAAGCAATTATCATTTGTTTAAAGGGGGGATTGGGAAATCAAATGTTTCAATATGCTTTATATTATAAATTTAAGAAATTAGGAAAGAATGTTTTTTTGGATTTGTCATTATATAGAAGCAAAATTGAAAAAAGAAAGTATGAACTAGGAATTTTTAGAAATATTGTATTTGATGAGGCAACTGAAAATGAATGTCAGTGTATGAGGGGAGGTTATAAAAACGTCATTGATATAATTTTAAGAAAATTTGATCTGAAAAAATATTATTATAGAGAGAGGGAAGGAAAATTTATTGGAGAGATATATGATAAAAATAGAATATATTTAGATGGGTATTGGCAGAATGAGAAATATTTTAAGGATATTCGTCAAGATTTATTATTGCAATTTCAATTTCCACCATTACAGCATATGGAGAATATTAATGTTGCAAAAGCAATTCAGGAAACTAATTCAGTTAGTGTGCATGTTAGACGTGGCGATTATTTGAACAATAAAAAAACGTATGGCTGTTTGTATCAAACAGATTATTATAGAAATGCTATAAAATATATATGTGACAGAATTGAAAATGCAGTGTTTTTTGTTTTCTCAGATGATGTAGAATGGACGAAAAAATATTTTAAGGGATGTCAATTTGTAATTGTCGATTTTAATAGAGAAAACCAATCATATATAGATATGCAATTAATGAGTTTATGTAAACACAATATTATTGCAAATAGTAGTTTTAGTTGGTGGGCGGCATGGCTAAATCAATTTAGAGATAAGATAGTTATTGCCCCTAAGTTTTGGACTATAAACAAAAATATTCCTGATATTGTATGTGATGAATGGATAGTTCTATGACTTATTTTGTTGATTGTAATATAGTTGGAGGATTTGAAGTTGTTTAAAAAGTGGAGATATGATTTTTTTATTATCTGGGGAAATGGAATGCCATATTTAAATCAAATTATTAAAATGATAGAGGAAAATGGTAACTTTGAAATCCTAATGATATATAGATACAGACCAATCAGTATTCGGAGCTTCATTAAGCATGTTTATAGTTGCGACTATATACCATCTGAACATTTAAGAAAAAAGACAAAGTATTTGTCTAAGGTGAGTAAGAATGTTGTTTTTGTTTTTGTAAAGAATATAAATCCACAAGAACAATATTATGGTGAAAATTATTTCAGAAATATTGAAAGCACAAGCGTTAAAGAGTTTAAAGAAAAGGTGAGAAATTTATATAATCCTAGGGAAAATGGAATTAGAACAGAGCAACATGTAATTCATGGATCGGATAACGAAGGGCAGACAAGATATATTTTACAGTATTTAGGGTTTAAAGATGATATAGATATTTTTAATGAAAACCAATATATTATATCATATCCCTATCATATAGGTCGATATAATAAGTATTCTATTAGATTAGTAAATAGCGATCTTTTATATGCTAAGATAATAGAGAATGGTGAGGGGAAAATAGTGAGGATAAACGAAACACCGCATTATCAAGCGGCAATAGGAAATATAGAAGAATATGTTCAATATATTGAAGCCTATAGAGGAACCTTTTTATGTGATTATTATTCAAAGGGAAAGTTTATAAAATTGATAAATAATTTTAAGTATTTAGAGGATGTTAATGGGAGGTATATTATAGTAAAAAAATATGAGGATGGATATTTAATAATGGATGGTTTGCATAGAGCTTCTATTTTAATTGCACAAGGGGCAGAAGGATTAGTAGTAGCTGAAGTAGAGGGGGAAGTAGAGAAAAATGCTAGATTTATATGATTTTTTTGTAGAGCTGCAAAATACAAGATACTGTATTGTAAAATGGAATGAAAAATTAACTTATGAAACAGGAGCAGATATTGACTTATTTTGCTATGATGTTAAAGATGTTGTGAAGCACATTTTGTATGTAGGAAAAAAATATGTAGAAAAGGACAAATATGAAATAGAGATTACGGAGGTAATAAGAGATAAGCATGTTCATTTAGATTTTAAATTGAAAAATAAGATAGACTTTAGATTTGATTTGTATGGCTGTTTGCCGGATTATAAAAGGCTTAACATTAGAGAGGGCTTTTTTTCTAGTATAATTGATTGCTCATATGAAAAGAAAATTAAAGTGGGGAAGAATGTTATTAATTTGTATCTACCGTCTAAGATTGATGATATGATGATAAGGTATTTTGAATATATAGAATGGTATGATATACGTCCGGAAAAAGTTAAACATTTGGAATATATTGAAAAAAATTTGAGTGAAGATGAAGAGAAAGCCTTTTTTGATAAGATACATTATTTTACAAGGATTCCAGAGGTGCAAATTAAACGGATTAAAACATATACACGGATAATAAATGATATTAAATGGAGATGGGGGAATATAAAGCTTATTATTGCTCGTGAGGTCAATGGTTGGTTTGAGAGGAAATCTAATGAAAAAAATGAATAAAGCCTCAAAGGCAGCTTCGGTATATGTCTTTAGCAATTTTTTTGCTCAAGGAATATCAGTTATTGCTATTGCTATTTTTACAAGAATTATGTCTCCATCTGATTATGGAATTTATAATACATATATATCTTGGATTCCAATATTGTCATTGGTTATAGGGCTATCTACAGGAAGTGTATTGCGTGTTGTTTATTTTGAAAAATGGGAAGAAAGGAACAGTTATGTATCGGCCCTTATTGGTCTTGGGGGGGTGATCTCATGTATATATTTAGGGATAGCACTTCTTTTTTTTACAGTTGGTAAAAATTATAATATGATGTTCTTTGCTATAATGGCCATAATAAACGCATTTGCATATTTTATATGTGATTTGGCATCTAAAGTCTTTATGTTAGAAAATATGTATATACACGGAGCTGGCATGCAGTGTGTTTTAGCTCTTTTACCTGCCTTTTTAGCAATCATATTTATTATCTCGTGTAAATATACGGCATATAAACAAAGAATATGGGGTAACGTTTTAGGATATTTAATTGTTGCCTTATTTTTCATTTTTTTCACTTTGAAAAAATGTAAGACAATATATAATATATCCTTGTGGAAAGAAGCAATAAAATATTCTGCACCGTTGATCATACAAGGGATTGCAAATAATTTGTTGGCGCAGTCGGATCGAAGCATGATTACGTATTATATATCTTCTGTAGATACTGGAATATATAGTGTGGCATATAGTTTAAGTGTAATAGTATTGGGAACAACATCTGCTATTGAAAATGTATGGATACCTTGGTTTACGGATAAGATGAAAGATAATGACTATGATGCAATAAATGAAGTGGCTCAGAAATATATTTGGTTTGGGAGTATATTAGTTTGCATTGCGATGTTATGTATGCCAGAAGTTCTTGTTTGCTTTGCAGGAGAAAAGTATAAGGCTGGAGTTAACTATATTGTCCCCTTAATTTTATCATCCTATTTCGTCTTTTTATATAGTATAATAGTGGATCTTGAATATTTACTTCGGGCAACAAAGATTATTGCAGCTAATACATTAATTGCAGGTTTTATGAATGTTTTCTTAAACTTTTTATTTATTCCTCAATTTGGGGCGCAGGCGGCGGCATACACTACATTAGTGTCGTATATAATTTCCTTCTTAATTCATTACTTATATGCATCCCGAATTAAAGGAGAAGTTTTTGGGGAAAAGATGTTTTTAAGACCTATAATTATTGTTGCATTAGTAGGAATTGGGGTGAATGGTTTATTATCAATGGCATATATTCGATGGATAATTGCAATTGTACTTGTGATAGTAATTCTTTTTATAGGAAAACGTATTATGAAGTCTTATAAACTAAAAAGAAGTAAGAGTTGAATCACGTATTTATTGAGGTACAAATAGGGGAAAACGATGAAAAATATACAACAAGAATGGAATAAGATTTCGAAAAAATTTCATTTGGGAGAACCACAAAATTTACAATTTTTTTTAAATGATAAGGTTAAAAATCTATTTAGAGAAAGGTTAGCAAGTGAGTGCCTGGTAATAACTGATACTAACCATATGAATTATTTAGTGTCTCTTATAGAGGAATATGAATTTAAAATATGCAATTTTCAAAAAGAGAATTATATTGAAATGGCATATTCTTATCAAGAAATAGTGGTAGTATTATTTGAAGGCTATAAAAATGAAGTTATTAGTTCATTATCTAATAAGAATATTATTGATCTATATCAAGAAATTCGATTTAATTACAATTTCATTTTTATGTATCCTATATATAAATATGAAGGATTCTATGATTATACATATAATACATTAAATGATAGCTATAAAAATTATTTATTAAATAATGATGCAAATACATTGGGGGAATTAATTAAGCAATTATTATATAGAAAAGATTTTAGTTTGGCATTTCAATATATAGATATTTATATCGAGAAAAAATACCCGAATAGCAACTACTATAATTTGCTAAAGAACGAAATGCAAGATCTTTTACTGGAAATCAAAAAAACAATCTCTGAAAGAAATCAAAAAGATATAATTGTTTTTTGGATAGATCAATTATGTTATACTGATTTAAAAAAGTGTCCATATCTTAATAAAATCTCAAAGAATAGTTTGTTCTTTGAACGAGCATACACTATTACTCCATATACGGAACCGACGATACGGTATATTTTTTTAAATGAAAAAACGTTAGATCGTTATAATAAAATATGCATTCAGAGCAGATTTAAAAAATGTGAACATAGTAGGCTACATAAATGTTTGAAACAAAATAGATATACTATAAAATTTCTAGTGCCTGATGAAGGAAAATATGGGTGGAAGACAGATTCAAAATACTATGAAAGCAATTATCCGTCTAGCTTAAGACTATGGGAAATGTTAGGAGAACTAGTTGAATATGAAACTCCAGTTTTTATATTAATAGATTGTTTACGAGAATCACACGAGCCATTTTGGAATCCATTTATAATTAAAAATATAGGAATGCAACTATTTAAAACGGATTATGAAGATGTTGCTGTAAATAAACAACAAGATATGTCATTGGAATATATTGATCGTCAAATGGAATTTTATTCAGAATTATTATGTGGGTCTAATATGCTCAAAGTATATATGAGCGATCATGGAAAATGGAATAGGATTACCGATCGAAGATATTCAGATAGAGCTTTGCATAGCTTGTTATTTATAATTGGAAACAATATAAAAAACGAAAATCTAAAACAGATATTTTCATTAAATGATTTTTATAAATTGATAAATAATTTGATTCGGGGAGAGAAAATAGACTGCTTTTCTCAAGAGGTACGTGTTCAAGATACTTGTTTGTTTAATAAAGACTTGAGAAAATTCTTATCTGAACAAAATGATGAATCTGTTGAGGAAATTTTGGCTGCATTTAGTGGTGTCATTGGGACGAATGATAAATATGTAAAGTTGGAAAATGGAAAAGAGTATTATTATATTTTACCAGATGAAAAAACCAATTATATCCAAAATATAAATTATTGTAAAAATATACAGAAATATCGCGAAATGACAAAGAATGATTTTAAGGTGAACACAATAATTAAATTATTAAAAGTAATACGAAAAAATATACTGTAAAAACAAGGAAAATAAGCAATGATAAAGCGAAATGTATTATTAAATCCGGGACCCGCAACCACAACTGATACAGTGAAAATGGCACAGGTAGTGCCAGATATCTGTCCTCGTGAAAAAGAATTTGTGGCAGTAATGCGAGAAGTAGAAGAAGGACTGCTGAAAGTGGTACATGCAGATCCGAAAAAATATGCAGCTGTCTTATTCTGCGGTTCGGGAACAATCAATATGGATATCTGCCTGAATTCCTTATTGCCGGAAGGAAAAAAAATATTAATTATAAACAACGGTGCTTACAGTCGGCGGGGAATGGAGATTTGCGAAGCATATGGCCTTCCGTTCATTAATTTAGAGCAGCCGCTTAATCACCAGCCGGATTTACAGGTGATTGAAGATGTGCTAAGAGAAAATACAGATATCGCTGTAGTTTACATTACGCACCATGAAACAGGAACCGGATTATTGAATCCTATTCGGGAGATCGGAAGAACAGTACATAAATATCATGCGACATTTATTGTAGATACAACCTCTTCTTATGCGATGAGACCGATTGACATTGAGAAAGATGAAATTGATTTTTGTATGGCGTCTGCACAGAAAGGGATTATGGCAATGACAGGACTTTCTTATGTAATTGGAAGGAAATCTCTCATTGAGGAATCAGCCAATTATCCAAGACGTTCGTATTATTGTAATCTGTATATGCAGTATCAGTATGCAAAGGAACATGGGGAAATGCATTTTACGCCTCCGGTACAGGTGGTATATGCAGCCCATCAGGCATTAAAGGAGTACTTTGCAGAAGGAGAAGCCAATAAATGGGCACGCCATAGAAGAGTATTCCGGGCAATTCGTAAAGGCTTGACAGACCTTGGATTCCGGATCTATATATCTGAGGGGGAAGAGGCTGAATTAGTGGCAGCCGCACTTTATCCTCAGGACGAAAACTGGAATTTTGAACGGATTCATGATTATTGTTACGAGAGGGGATTCACAATATATCCGGGGAAAGTTGAAAATACAGGAATGTTTCGGCTGTGTGCATTAGGGGCCATTGATGAACAAGACATCGAAGCATTCTTTCAGATATTCAGAGACGCACTGACAGAATATCAGGTAAGTATTCCAGTAAAATATAAGGATAACAAATAGTAATGGTACAAGGAGAACAAGGATAGAATGAAGAAAGTATATACCTGTTTTTGCACAGATGTAATTCATGAGGGACACCTGAATATTTTAAAAAGGGCAGCAGAATATGGTCAGTTAATTGTTGGAGTTTTGTCTGATGAGGCAATGGTCAGCTATAATCGTTTTCCGACCATAACCTTGGAGCAACGAATAGATTTAGTGAAAGAAACTGGATATGCAGATGAAGTGATTGTACAGGATGAAGTGATGTATGATCATGTCCTGGAAGTGATAAAACCGGATTATGTAGTTCATGGAGATAACTGGAAAGAAGGACCTGAAGCAGCTATCCGGTCGAATGTGGTTGAAAACTTAAAAAAGCTTGGTGGTGAGCTGATTGAAATTCCTTACACATATAATGATAAAGTGAAACGAATTGATGATCAGATGAAGGAAAAGCTTGCTATGCCGGAATTCCGGCGAAAAAGATTACGTCAGCTGATTCAGATGCGTTCCATTGTCAAGGTGTTGGAAGTACATTCAGGTCTTACAGGACTGATTGCAGAGAAAACAGTTGTAGAGAGTAATGGCAGGCTGGATCAGTTTGACGCCATGTGGATATCATCCCTCTGTGATTCAACGGCAAAAGGAAAACCGGATATTGAACTGGTAGATATGTCCTCCAGAATCCGGACTATTGATGATGTTATGGATGTTACAACGAAGCCGATTATTTTGGATGGAGATACGGGAGGACTGGTTGAACATTTCGTATATAATGTACGTACTCTGGAAAGAATGGGAGTTTCAGCAGTTATCATTGAGGATAAAACAGGACTTAAGAAAAATTCATTATTTGGTACCGAAGTGGCACAGACACAGGATAGTATTGAAAATTTCTGTGAGAAGATTCAGGCAGGAAAGCAGGTACTCCGTACGGATGACTTTATGATTATTGCAAGAATCGAAAGCCTGATTCTGGAGCGTGGAATGGAAGATGCTCTGAAAAGGGCAGCAGCGTATGTACAGGCGGGAGCAGATGGAATCATGATACATTCCCGCAAGAAATCTCCGGATGAGATTTTGGAATTTTGCCATAAATTCCGCATGGCAGATGCTGATACACCAATTGTTGTTGTACCCACTTCTTTTAACAGTATTACAGAAGAAGAACTTGCAAAGGCAGGAGTAAATATTGTGATTTATGCCAACCAGTTAACAAGAAGCGCATTTCCGGCAATGCAGAGCACTGCAGAGGAAATACTTAAGAATCATCGTGCATTGGAAGTAGATTCAAAATTAATGCCGTTTAAAGATATCATTCGTTTGATTGATGAGATATAGGGAGCAATGGATATATGGAGCGTACAGTAGAAGTTGCTATTTTAATGGCCGCTGGATTGGGAAGTCGTATGAGACCCTTAACAGAATATACACCCAAACCACTTATAAAAGTACATGGTAAGCCAATGATTGAAACGGTAATTGATGGTTTACAGCAACGTAAAATAAAAGAGATTTATGTTGTGACAGGATATCTTGGAGAACAATTTAAATATTTGAGTGACAAATATCCTAATGTGAGATTGGTTGAAAATCCGGATTATCTGGTAAAAAACAATATTTCATCTATATATGCGGCGAGGGATGTACTGGGAACAGCAGATACATTTATCTGTGAGTCTGATTTGTATGTTGAAGATGAGTCCATTTTTCAAAAAGAGCTTGCAGTTTCCTGTTATTATGGCAGAATGCAGCGCGGATATTCGGATGATTGGGCTTTTGACTTAAAAGATGGAAAAATCAGTCGTGTTGGTAAGGGTGGAACAGATACTTATAACATGGTAGGAATTGCATTTTTTAAAAAAGAGGATGCTGAGATACTAAAAGGAGAGATTACAAAGGCTTATGCACAAGAGGAAAGCACAGATTGGTTCTGGGATGATGTAGTAAATCAGAATCTCGATAAGTTGAACCTGGTTGTAGAACCGGTAATGCCCGGACAATTGGTGGAGATTGATACGGTAGAGGAGCTTGAAAAGGTAAATGAAAGCAGATAGATTATTATATGCATTAGAACAAATGGGAATAAATACGATTACCGGAGTCCCAGACTCTACTTTAAAACAGTTTTGCGATGGATTGCAGAATTATCATGGGAATCTAAAGCATTATGTTCCGGTCAATGAAGGAGCAGCAGTAGGACTTGCTATTGGCAGTTACCTTGCAGATGGGAAACCAGTATGCGTTTATATGCAGAATTCGGGAATTGGTAATGCAATAAATCCCATTGCGTCACTGGCGAATCGGGATGTGTATGGAATCCCGATACTATTTCTGGTTGGCTGGAGAGGGGAACCGGGGGTAAAAGATGAGCCACAGCACGTATTTCAAGGGAAAATCACTTGTGAATTATTTGAGACATTGACAATACCATATGAAATCGTTGACAAGGATACCTCATGGGAACAGATGGAGGAAATACTGAAAAAGGCGTCTGGAGTACTTGCCAAAGGAGATCAATTTGCAATTATTGTAAAGAAAGGAACGTTTGAAAAAGCTGACCCCTTTGTATGGGAGAATGGCAATACTCTGAATAGAGAAGAAGCACTTGCAACCATCTTAAAGGAAGGTGGTCATGAGGCTGTTCTGATATCTACGACTGGGAAAATTTCAAGAGAATTGTATGAACAGAGCGATTTATTATTTGGAAACCATGATAATCTTTTTATGACAGTAGGCGGTATGGGACATGCGTCGATGATAGCGCTTGGAGTTGCAAAGAAACGTCCTGACAAAAGAGTTATTTGTGTGGATGGTGACGGTGCAGCCCTTATGCATATGGGAGCATTGGCCTTTATTGCGAATGAGTCACCGGAGAATTATGTACATATTGTAATCAACAATCAGTCGCATGAGTCAGTTGGTGCGATGCCCACTGGATGTCAGAATACAAATTTTAGTGAATTGGCAAAAGCTGTTGGATATAAGTGGACCACACGCATAAGTACATTGGAAGAATTAAAAAACGTGCTTCGTAGTATAAGTAACCGACAAGGTCCTGTTTTGCTTGAGATACTTGTTTCATTAGAGTCCAGGGAAGATTTAGGAAGACCCAGGGAAAGTGCACGGAATAATAAAGAAAGTTTTATGGATTGGATGACAACGAAGTGATCAAATAATGCATGTGCAAAGATGCTATGGATCTTTGTACATGCAATTTATTAAGGATAATTTGTTGTGAGGTCAGGGGATATTTTAAGAATTGGGAGTCTGCATGGTGATAGCATATTCTTCGTAAATACTCAAACATGAGTACCATAAAATAAAAGAAACCGCCATTTTACTGGCGATTCCTATATATTTGATCTTTGACAGTTAAATTATTCTTTCTTTACATTGTGGCACTTCTTCTGGACCACTTCAGACCAGGGGAGAAGATCTGCAAGGAAGGCACGGTCGGTGTCATCCTGATGGGCAGCCAGTTCGGTGAGCACGTACTCCAGGTAGTCATAAACCCGGAGCCCGTTGGCTTTGGCAGTCTCTACCAGACTGTACATGATGGCACTTGCCTCGGCTCCACGGATAGAATCCACATTGACCCAGTTCTTACGGCCGACAGTGAAAGGGCGGATGGCACGTTCTGCCGTGTTATTGTCCATGGGAACATCACTGTTATCTAGAAAGACACGGAGATATGTTTCCTGATTCAGACTGTACTGCAGGGCTTTGTAGGTATTGCTTCCGGAGGGAACGGCCTGGATGGATTTTTTTACCCATGTGAAATAAGCGTCAACCTTCGGGGAAAGTTCCCGCTGACGATAGTCTTTCCGGCTTTTATCCGTGGATTTATCGTAAAGTCCGTCCAGATGAAATAGCTCTGAGATAAGCTTCACACCCTGAGCGGCAATGGTTCCTTCGAGTTCCGGAATGCCAGTGGACTTTACAAGCTCCGCATATTTCCGTTTGGTGTGAACCCAGCATCCGGCTACCCGGAGATCATTTTTCTGCTTTTCCAGGGAATGGTAGACCTGGTAACCGTCGGTCACCAGTACCCCGGAATAGTCCCGGAGAAATTCCAGGGGATGATCCGTTTTTCAGGTACTTCGGTAATCATAGAGGACGATGGGATGCTTTTCTGATTTCCCGGTACAGTAGACCCACATATAACTCTTGTTACCGGCACTCCTGCCATCGCGGATCATTTCGAAGGGAGTCTCGTCCGCATGGATCAGGCTAGAACCGGTCAGAAACTTGTGGAGTTCTTCATAGAGGATGTTCAGGTGAACCTCTGCGGCGCGCATCATCCAGTTGGCCATGGTGTTGTTCTCAAGATTTACACCACTGTCCTTATAACAGCGGGACTGTCGGTCAAGGGGAAGATGATTGTTGTATTTCCCATTGATGATGGCAGCCACCAGTGAGGGTGTGGCGATGCTGTTGCGGAAGAGATCCGGGGAACGTGTGGCCTTAACGATGCGGCCGTCATTGTCCCTGGAGGTGTACTGGTGGACACGGTGCTCATCCACGAGAAAAGTCTGGGGGATGATGGACAGGCGCTTATATACGACCGGAGTCAGCTCCTTATAGCCATTTGGAAACAGTTTCTCCAGTTCTTCCTTTTTCAGCCGGTGTTCATAAACGCGGACAGGAAGCCCTTGGAGATTTTCTTCACGGAGAGTCTTTGGCTTCCGGGTATAGGAAGGGACCACGATCTCAGAGACCTCTGGATCCGCAGAATCATCGGAGAAGAATTCCGCTTCATTGGAGACTTCAAAGAGTGAGAGCTGGTGCATCTGATCAGCCTGTTCGGTTTTGCGACCGAAGGAACGCTGGTTCATGAGGGCGATCTGCTCTGTGAGGAACTCCGGCTGGGAAGTGATGGTGTTCAGTTGGAGCTGCAGGCTTTTGATGATGGTAATAAGGACATGTTTGTCCATCCGGTTAAGCTGCTCATCTGTAAGAGTGGAAAAATCTGTCATGGCACACCTCGTTTCTGAATGAGACAATTATAACAGAAATCCAGCAAACTCGCCGCTTTCAGGCATCAGGGCATTCGTCATTATGCCTATGGATGAAACGGATTAACAGAGAGATCAGGAGCAGGAAACTGTGGGATGAAAAGAAAAAAGGACTGTGCCCGTGGAAGTCTGCAGCGACCGGATACGATAGATCAGAGAGGCCGTACAGAGTCCCACAGGCATAGAAAGAAGACTTGAAAAGCGTCAAGAAAAATCAGTGTTTTGCACAAAGATCAGGAAGAACGGGAAGGCGTGTGCTCCCTGATGACGGGATCAATGGAGAAGCCTTTCATGAGCCAGCCGAACTGCTCCGGAGTAAGCTTTCTGGCTTCCGCAGAATTGCGTGGCCAGGAGAAATGCCCGTCTTCCACACGCTTTGTGAGGAGAAGAAATCCATCCCCCTCACAAAGGAGCCCTTTGATCTTGCTGGCGCGCCTGCCACAGAAGAGGAACAGGGTTTCAGGAACAAAGAGAGGCAGATGGTACCGCTGCTCGATAATGGCAGCGAGGGTATCCATGCCATAGCGCATATCGGTGTAGCCGCAGACCACATAGATAGCGGAGAAGGAGGAGGGATCCGCATCCCTAAGCATGGCGTAGGGCCGTGATGATACGGCAGAGCATCTCATCAGAGGTGGAAGCGTCAAGGGAGATGGTAGTGTTACCTAAAAGGATGGAGATCGGTAAACGCTTCATAGCAATTACCTTTTGCA
>ULOF01056474.1_pt1 | contig 46367 bp, 71 predicted proteins | sample 1952371 | NCBI WGS metagenome assembly ULOF01 (sample SAMEA4835597, study PRJEB28245) | human gut metagenome | biome: gut microbiome; material: fecal sample | place: Denmark | collected 2008 | reverse complement strand
TGGATGGTTGCGGGTATGAGAATCGAACTCATTCCTCAAGCCTTATGAGGGCTGCGACTTAACCACTTGTCCTACCCGCAATATATAAAGCAGTTTTAAGACTTGCTTAGGTCTTTATATTAAAGGTCAATATACTTATTGACATTATAAAATGTAACTTTAGTAAAGGTTACTCCTTCAACTCTCACGTTCTCGTTAAATTCTTTTCTCGCTCTTTCTCTCTCTTCCTCAGAGGGATAATTCAAATCGAAAGTATCGAAGTCGCAACAAATCTCAGCGTCCATTCCCATAAGAGTTAGGGTGCCATTCACTGATTTGATATTGCTTGGAGAAAAAACAAGAATAAAATCATTCTTATCTTTTCTAAATCTAATTCGCTGCTCTTCTTTGTCATAGAGGTTAAGAGAATAGCCATACACTGTCATAGCCCAACCATTGGTTAGTCGAACACTAATATCAAAGACAGAATTTCTTTCATAGTTAATGTTCAAATCCATCAGGGTTTCCTCAAGAGGGTAGCCCTGCTTCAAATCAAAAGCAATGGCTCTCAGACTGTCATAGGTAATATCCGCGATCTGCGATAGCTTAATTACCTTTTCAATCTCCTCTTGAAATCCTGTTCCCACCGCATCAATCATATAGTCTCTTACTTCATCCGCGGTTGGGCATCCAATTTCAAAATGATAATGGAAACGACCGGGTCTGTTAATGAGGAACTCGTTCAATCTCTTAGTATCGTTGCACGTGATAACGAAAAGTTTCTTTCCATCATCAACGCCGTCAAACAAACTTAAAAGCTCTACCTGCGGATCCCCGTCATCATTTCTTGCGAAAGTCTTTTCAAACTCGTCGAAGATGATAACTACTTCCTGCTCAATAGAACTTAGAAAGTTGCTAATTCCGGGGATTGGACAATCGACTATAATCACCGGCATATCTCGCTTAATCGCGGCTTCCGCAATCATACGAGCAAAAAGAGATTTGCCAATACCTTTCTTACCAGAAAGAATTATGCCAAAGTTTCTTTCAGCTTTCTCAAAAGAGTTAAAAACCTTTTCTACTTTTCTTTCGTGCGAACCATAAACCTTTTCTTCTTTTACTTGAAGGTTATTATGCAACTGAAGCCAAATTCCCATTTGAGGATGGAAGCCGATCGAATATGTACCCGCAGGCAACTCCTTATAAGTTTTTACATCATCCCCATATACTTGGAAACGGTTTCCTGTATGAACAATATTCATTACATACTTCCTTTCCTATTGTTTGGTTTGGTGGGCCAGGAGGGAATCGCACCCACTCGAGCTCGAAAGCACCGGTTTTTGGAGTTAAATCTTAGATTCGAACTAAGTATTTACTGGTATCCAATTTACAATTTGGGGCACTGGTTGTTCTCAAAGTTATTGATTTTACATTTCCAGCTTGAATCAAATCGTTCATTGGAATTACAAACATATTCATATCTTGATTAGCGCAAAACAACAAGTCTAAAGGATGGTTAAGTATCGAATCATAAACATTTCCTTTAGTTCCACCTGCGGATTTTAGATTAATTTCTCCAGTTTTCGATGATGTAAATTTGCACTAAACTGTTTGGAAAACTCCATCTTTTTCAATAACTAAATCATACCATTGAGTATCATTCAGTGGGACTGATACAGTGTATCCATTAGAACCAAAGTATCCTATTGCTAAAGATAGACCAGCATTTCCTTTCTACTGATTGTTTGTAATGACCATTAATATCCTCCTAAGTAGGAATTTAACACAGACCGGGGTGTCTACTTTATCACTTTACTGACCCATATATAAAAGCGCCGAACATCCTATTAGAACGCCTTCCCCATGCGGGACTTCTATTGTTTATTTGCTGGCAGAATTTGAACCATTAACCATGGCGCTATTAGTGGTGCGGGAGAAGGGATTCGAACCCTCACGAGCCAAGCTCAACGGATTTTAAGTCCGTGGCGTCTACCGGTTCCGCCACTCCCGCATAATGCACATTTTTATGCTGAGTTGCGCTTCTCACCTTTCTCTTCTTCTTCCCCGACGGATGAAAGTATCTTCGGCATATTCGGTGGGGAGTGCAGGACTCGAACCTGCGACATCGTGCACCATAAGCAAGTAGTAAAGATTGCTGTTACGGTCTTTGACAAGACCAAACTATTAACGCGCTCTACCTACTGAGCTAACTCCCCATATTAAAAACGATTTTGGTTAAGGTTAATCGTGAACCTTGTCAGTGTGCTACTACGCCAAAGGCGAGTCCTGCAGGTCTACTCGCCACTCTTTGAATGGTGGACGCTTTCAATCCTACATCCTGACAATAGAAGTCTTATTTACGATTTCTATACGTATTGCTTCTATTACTGGCACCGCTTCTTCGTGTTGAACGAAGACCTCTTGGTTCAGAGCCAAGCGTGCAGACCGCTACACTAAAGCGGTATAAAGAAAATAGAATAACTTAAATATAACTATAATGCGGGCCTTCGCCCTACCAACTGTTTAATCTTCATCTATATTCAACCATTGAGGAGACAAGTCTGAGCTTCGAGGAGCGACCTCTAACTTCTTGCCCCAGAACTTTTGTTCCATTTCTCAAAAGGGATTGATTACCCTTACCTTTCACCCGTCATTCAGAAATTTGATTTTAGAACAAGCAATATCTTATTATCTAATCATCAAAGTCTTTGCACATTTGGGCTACTCAGATCATGACCTTATCTTATACCCAGATTTCTCTGGTTCAAGTGCAAACTCTCTTGTTGGCATTTCCAAGGATTGCCAAAGTTGCCACACTTTAACCTAACTTGGATTATTCCCCACAGGGGCGTCTATTGCGAGAGCGATAAGACAGTGTTTTTAGATGCGATTATGTCAGCACAACCCTCCTAGGAGCCGGTCATTCGACCACGAGAACTCTAATGTCACCATTAAAGCCCATTACGGATGGTTGGGGTATCCTCCATTATCCGATTCTCCCAGCCTAAGCTCGGATTGGGTTTCTCAGCCACATGACGTTGTGTCTTCACTGAGTTGCATTATAGCCATATCTAAGTTATTCTATTTTCAAGGTACAGTGGCAGCCGGTAGAGGAGTCGAACCTCTAACAAAGGAGTCAAAGTCCCCTACGTTACCATTACGCCAACCGGCTATAAATACAAGACGCATTAAAGAAAAGACTGTTTATCAGACAGTTGCGTGAACCATTCCGCCAAAAAGCCAATGGGCTTTTACAGGATTTGAACCTGTATCTTCTTAATAGAAGAATTGCTGTATGCGTCTTTAAAAGACTACTTTATATCTTAATTACACTCGCTACCATATCACTTCCAGATAAATCTTGATAAATCTCTTCCAATGAAGCATTTTCATCAACGATATATCCATTCAAAAGAGAATGTTTCATTAGAGCTTCTTTTTCTGATTCGGCAGAAATTTTCTCTAATTCAATCTCATTCTCAAAAAAGCTAAGAACTCCAACAACAAAGTCCATAATTATCTCCTTATTAAGTGGTGCCCGGTGACGGGTTCGAACCGCCGACCCCATCCTTGTAAGGGATATGCTCTACCAAGCTGAGCTAACCGGGCATTTAATTTAGAAAGATGTTTCTAAATTCATCCTCGAGCATGAAAAAAACTTCGCTTGCACAGCCACCTTTGCCTACTTGAACATAAGCAATCATTGCATCACCAGAGTTAGCATCAAAACCGCGACAAACGGTCTTAACTAAACCATAAGGATTAGCCCGATAAAACTGACCCATGCCAACAAAATTCTTCATTTGAAACATCCTTTCCTTAACTTTCTATATATATTATATCATTTATTTTTTAATTTTTCAAAAGTTTTTCAATCTAGGCTCAAAAGGGCTTGTTGCATAGCTCCATACTTCTTAACTTCCCTTTGCACATAGAAGCATTTCATAGCATAAAACTTAATAGTAATAGAACTATTTGGTTTTCCCAAGTATTACATATACATTTGTTTGCTGTATTGAGCCTTTATAGGAAAGGAGTGATACATATTCTCGCTCTAAGCGAGATGGTCTGAGTGGTGGGACTCGAACCCACAAGCCTCGTGAACCCAAATCACGCCGTCTACCAGTTGACTTACACCCAGATATTCGGGGTTTCTCGCACTTCCGCAGATTTCCATGCCTGGTCCTTACCGTTTCCTCTAATGCTATATGAGGCACCGACCCTGAACCCTTCTGCTCTATGCCGGTTGTGTACTGATACCGGAAAACATCTTGGGGACTTTATTTTTACCTTCGTTGCTCCAATCCTCGAAGGGTATCTCGGAATATAGCTTTCCTATTATTGGCTCGGATTTAAGGCCCTACGATTTATTCTTACTGCCTTTCGGACTTGTATGCAAGATACCAATGTGGCGCAGAGGGTAGGATTTGAACCCACGGGCCTTTCGACCGCCTGCTTTCTAGGCAGGTGCCATAAACCAGACTCGGCCACCTCTGCATATGGTACGCCAGAGAAGATTCGAACTCCCACTAGCCAAGGTCCGTAGCCTTGTGCACTTTCCATTATGCTACTGGCGCAAATAACTAGGCTCTATGTAAAGTCTGATTAACTGTCAGATGCCCCATCAAGGCGATAATTGCTGAATGAGCCTATAATTTAGTTACGAGTGCGTAACCAATAATTCTTCATCTTATAATCTGTATTCTCAGTTACTTCGACTGCATCATCAATAGGAAGTTGGAAGCAGCGGGCCTGCTCCTCCGATTCGAATTCGACCTCTGCGTAGATAAAAGCTCCATCATCTACTACAGAAACCGCGAGTGGATATCCGCCGCAATTAAAGATAGAATAATCTTTCTTAATCGGAGGTTTATTCACGAACTCTTTGACTTGATTATAGAAGTTTTCAGAAATCTTTGTTTCAATCTCTTCTCTTGCTAGAGTTCCTTCGCCCTTAATTGTAATCCTAAAAGGTTCGTTGCTTGCGGGATTGTGCCTCAAGCGCACTTCAGGACTTGTTGAAACGTAGAATTGCTCTACCTGAGAATTTCTAACTAATCGAAACTCTGTTGGAACTCTTTGAAGAATCCACTTTCTTTCAATCTCCATCATAAACTTCCTTTCCTCTTGTTATGTAAATTATTCTATCTTGAAAAATTCTTCTTCAAATTTAAGTTTTTGCTATTTTATTTCTTCAGAATATCTTCCATTTCTAGGAGTTAAGCGTATATAGTCTTTAATTATTAACTAAGCTCTAGCTTTTTTCTTTGGTTCATTAAGATAACTGACAATCTCTTCTAATAAAGAAATAGCCTTTCTCCGCTCTATCTTCCAAATATAAGCCTGTTTCCATTTTGGATTACGCTCATTTTTCTTGGAAATAACTCCTCCAAAATGCTCTTTAAGATATTCTACAATTTGATATGTTGTACTAGACACTTCTAATACTGGATACCTAAACTATTTATCCTTGGTGAGAGTAATACTTCCTTCACCATCAATAATGCCAGCCAAATATCCTCTTTCTAATTCTGTCATATTAATTCCTCCACATATGTTATATATGGAGCCGAATTGGGTTTCGATTATCCACCACTTTCTTTTTAAGAGAAGAAAGAAACTCTTGGTGGAGATGACGGAGAGTCGCACTCCGTGTCCGAAATAACTACATAACTAGAATATTATTACACGATAGTTTCACTTTAAACTTTTATAAATGGAGTTTTAGCTGAAACTACTAATAACCATAGAGCAGTACCAGTTGTACTCTGCCTCCACCACTCTATTTAATTAAAGGCAAATAGAGAAATCCAAGGGATTAAAACAGCGAGCTATGCTCAAGCTGCGATATTACTAGAAAAATAATCGTTGTCGTTTAATTTTGTTGCCCCTTAAGGCGGTATGCCTACCCGTGTATTCTAGTTTCTCATTACCCCGTCGAACCTACGCATCCCCATATAGTGACCCTCTATCTATTGCAGAAAGAATCGAACTCTAGACTCTATAGCCATAGAGGGTCTTTTGTAATGAAATTAAAATGTCTGCCGATTTCTCGGCTGGTGGGTTATCGAGGACTCGAACCTCGTCCCGTAGGGCTTCAACCTACTGCTCTGCCCGTTAAGCTAACAACCCGTATGGTACCCCGTATTGGACTCGAACCAATGACCTACCGCTTAGAAGGCGGTTGCTCTTTCCAGCTGAGCTAACGGGGCTTACTAAAATCCCTTAAACTGCTTACCTTTATATGGTAACTCTTCACAAAGAATACCATGACTCATCATCCATTCCTGTAATACTTTTCTTTCAGAACAGGGATTATTGATTGCTTCATGGACGATAAGAACAATAATAGGTTCTCCCTCGAAATTATTAGCGGATTGGATAATTCTTGTTATTCTATCGCATCTTTCAAGAAAGTCTATAAAATCAACTTTAGATAGTTGAGTTCTATATCTTTGTAAAAATAAACAATTATCTGGAGTTTCTGGACAAGCCATACCTTCGCATAATCCAGAACAAGAATTATCTGGATGAAGCATTTCAGCTCTTAGCCCATTGATAACTCCATTTTTATCAAAGAAAGTATAACCGTTATCCATGCCCTTATGAAACCATAAGGGGTCTCCGCAAGCAGTAGAAAGAGGTATCATATTAGGAGTAAAATTGCGGATTTGATAGAAATAAGAAGTATAAAACTTCATTCAAATCCTCCACGCTCTTGTTTCACGGAGCTGCTCTTCAATATCTTCTTGATAGTTATATACTTCCATCACTCTTTGCATACTTGAACTATTGATTTCTCCAATTTTAACAATGGCATCCTCATAGCTAACTGCATATGTTGGATAATCCTCAAAAGAAAATCCATCGCAAGCAATAATACAATATTTATTGATACCATTGTCTCCGCGAGTTACCATATCTCTGACTTCGATATAATTAGCAGCCATGAGTAGCCTCCTCTCATAATATTGGCAAGATGGGTGGGACTCGAACCCACAGTCATGGTTTTGGAGACCATTGGTTTAGCCAATTAACCGACCACCTTATATTGGTGCAACCAGCAGGGATTGAACCTGCGACCCCAGCGTTATCAGCACTGTGCTCTACCAACTGAGCTATGGTTGCATATAATATCCATGAGCACCACTCTTCGACAAGGATTGTGCCGCCACTCCATGTTCGTTTCAGGAAAGGCCTAACGAGCATATTTCGTCTGCCAGTCGCCGAGCTTTTCTGGTTAAGAGGTACTCGAAACCATACCTTAGTCTATTCACGGTAACTAACCGGAGCTGTTACTCTCACCCAGTCCGTCTTTAATTGTCAGGTGCCGGGCGCGGACTTTCCCTAACCTTACTTGGACCGGCTGACGGGACTTGAACCCGCAGTCCCCTGCTTGGAAGGCAGGTGCGTTAGCCAATTACGCTACAACCGGATATGGTGCGTCCGGGGAGACTCGAACTCCCGATCCCCTCATTAAAAGTGAGGTGCCTTACCAACTTGGCCACGGACGCGAATTTAGCCTTTATTCAGGCCAAATATCTTCACTAAAAAGCTCTCTATATTTATCATCATCTTCGATTAATTGACGACATTTGCGAGCCTCAATCTTTGCATCATATCTATCAAGAAATCTTCCATCATCTGTGAAAAAACCCTGAACCAACTCTTCTTTGCCCCACTCATAACCCATCTGGTAAGCCTCTTCTAAGCAATCTGCATGGCGCTTCCCGCAAATCACGACAGGATATTTACCAAAGTGAGGAGTAAACTTGATTGCAGAAGCAATAATCATAACTCAAAACTTCCTTTCCTTAACTTTCTATATATATTATATAATAAAAATTAAGAATTTTCAAGAAGATTTTTATGCTTAGACTTTCTACTAAAAGAGCCTTTTCCTTTCTTTGCTCTTGTTATAGAGCCTCTTCGTTTGAAATATAAATACTCCTGTAATTCAGCAGGAGATTTCTTTTGTGCTTGTTTAATTATTTTTAAATTCATTATACTAGACCCCTTTTCATCTTCTTATGTACCCAAAAACATATGATTGAAAATTTGCTGAATAGGTCTATGGGTTGTAAGACGAGATTCGAACTCGCACTAACCTCGGCCACAACGAGGGACTCTACCAGTTAAGCTACTCACAACATATTGGCAATAGATTTTAATATCAGGTATCGGCGTCCTGCCTTTGCACTCGGAATTAGCGGTACAATTCTCTGCGCCCTATCCAACCCTATCCGACTCGGTTTACCATACGGACTGCTCGATAAAGTGGCCACAATATCTTACAGGTAGGAGGAATCACTCCATTGCCGCGTTTAAACGCCTCTGCCGAGGCTGGAGCTGGATAAGAGACTCGAACTCTTAACCTATCGCTTACAAGGCGATTGCTCTGCCTATTGAGCTAATCCAGCATATAATGGTCGATATAAATCTCGGCCTAGATTAAAGAAGATTGACAGTATGCTCGTTTCCACACTATACACCAACCGCCAGCCTAATCGCCGGCCGTATGGGAATCGAACCCATTCCTCTGTCTTGTGGTTTTGGCCCCCTGTCCCTCTCGGCGTCCGCAGCAGTACCACCAAACTTGTCGGACTTATTAAGTTGCTTGTATTATCGCCGCAAGCGAACGGAATAGCTTAGTCGGTTTTCGCTATTAACACAAATCGCCTCGTTTATATGCGGCCGGCATATACAACAGTGTCTGTCCCGATTGGCGATTGGCGAAGGGGAGAGGATTCGAACCTCCGGGTCACATTTCTATGGCCGAGGGATTAGCAATCCCTTGCATTCAACCACTCTGCCACCCCTCCAAATATGTTTCCTCTGCGTTTCATGGGCTTGGAACCAACACCTCTCGGTGGCCGCATTGAACATATAAGTTATCTTACCTATTGCTGGGGATAACTTCTGTTTCTGCGAAAATGAAATCATCAATATCCATCATTTTATTACCTCCTTAATACTTTTTATCTTGAGAATTAGCATTACCCAAAGTGCGCCACGTGGAGGCTTCTCAAATGCACTTCTTGCGGGAGCGAGAATCGAACTCGCGTAATTAAGTTTATGAGACTCAACTGAGAACCAACACCCTTCCCGCGATATACGGCCATTAGAATTAAATTATAATGAAACCAAAATATATTTCTACTACTTAACGCCTAGACGCTCTTGAGTTGGTCTGCGTTGCCACTCCTCGCTTTTTATTCTCGCCTCATATATTCTATATTTTGGAATAACTCTAATAGCCACGGTACTCTTGCGCCCCTCCGCTGGATGTATCAGCCGGAACCGTTTCCCTTTATAAAGCAAGGGCGTGCCAATTAATAATTACATTCTTGCCGTACCATACTCTACGCACAAGAAAGACCCGTTTTCTCTGTTGAGCCGTGGAGTCCATACGTCTGGTGACGCCTATGAGATTCGAACTCATATTGCCGGAGTGAGGTTCCGGCCTCCTATGCCATTTAGAGGAAGGCGCCATATAACAAGCAGTTTATCGACTTGCTTAGGTCTCCACTTATTTAAGTATTGTCAATCTCAATAGTGCCACACTTTGTGAGCACCTGCACGGGAGTTCCCTTCAAATCTGCATCCTCAAGAGTTCCGTAATCACAAACATAGACATTTGTGTTACCAACCTTGCGAAGCTCATTCCCGCAATTAGGGCACTTATGTACCTTCTCAGCTTCAACCGCACACTTAATACCAAAGGCCTGACCGAGCGCGACAAAAGAATTGAACTTCCCGTGAACATTCTTCATAATAAGATTTATCTCCTTTTCCTATTGATTTATGGTACTCGGTACGGGAGTCGAACCCGTGCTTCTGGCGTGAAAGGCCAGCGTCTTTACCGCTTGACTAACCGAGCATATTACGCACTTTTAGTATCTTACTTCTATCATCTACTTTATTAAGATACTAACTTTTCTTCCAGTTGGTGAACAGCGGCGTCACTGAAAACCACCTATTTCTATTGAGGGCGGAAATAGATAATGCCCTATTGTTTTATGGCAATGAAATCAATAAAAACCTGTAATCATTAGATGGTATCATATGTATAATTGTTAGTAGATACCTATGGTGGAACATACGAGGGTCGAACTCGTGACCTCCTGCTTGCAAGGCAGGCGCTCTCCCAACTGAGCTAATGCCCCATACTATGGTTAAGATGATTGGTCGTGTCAATCAAGGAGAACTACGCTCTAATTTATCGGCTACTACAGTCCAATGTGCCAGGCATCAACCCAAAGGGGACACCGCATTGCTGATTCACTTGCGCGCTATCGCTGCCTATATACGACTTGCGATACTTTGTTCTTTCTCAACCTTGTATAAACATTATACAATATTTTTTATTGTTTTTCAAATTGGCGATGACGACGGGGTTTGAACCCGTGACCTTCGGCGTGCCTTAGTGATTATAGTGTGGATAGAATATCTTCAGCTTTAAAATCTTTAGCCTGCTTTTGAGTAGATAATCTTGTGGCAACAGTCCAAAACTTAGTCTCTACTGTTCCAAAAACAGGGAACATATAAAACCTTCCATTAAACTCTGTCATAAAATAGTCTACATCTTTAGCAGAATAAGTCATTTTTTTAACTTTTCCATTTTCTCGCACTTCATATTTAGTACGAACAAGAAATCCAGTTTCCTCTACCGGCATAGCGTGTTTTACTTGAATTTTATAGAATTTGCCGTTCTTCTCTATCACTAAATCATACTTTTGATGATTTCCAATCGGAATAAGAACATTCCAACCATTCTCAATTAAATACGCCTAACATTTAAGCTCTGTAATATCTCCAATCTGGGATGGATTTAATTTCTCCAATGCTATCAATCCTCCCTCTAAAGATATTCTCTATTAATCTCCAAGACAGGCCGACGTTCTAGCCTACTGAACTACGCCACCGTATAAGGCGAGGAAGGGTCGTACGCACCCCGTGTGCTTTGCGCCTCGTCGTTCACATATATCACACTTCTGACTTATTGGGCATGGGAAATCAGTAGAAACCATGGTGCGCATGATGGGACTTGAACCCATACGCTCTTACGAACACGAGCACCTCAAGCTTGCCTGTCTGCCTATTCCAGCACACGCGCATATTTCTATGGTATTGATCGAGTTCCAAGGCTTCCTCTTTTAATACTGACTAGCCATCATAAATGCTTGGCCATTTACGACAAGAAATCCAGTCTTCAACTACGGGCCATAGCTCCGCCGGTTTATATGGGTTTAAGACAATGTCACCGGAACCATCTGGTGTTCCCGGCGGGAATCGAACCCGCAACATCATGGTTCTAAACCACGCGTGTCTGCCTATTGCACCACGAGAACATAAAAGAGCAACTATTTGTTTCAGAACTACCCGTCGCTCTATGGGCCAGCCTATTATTTTAGTTCGCAGTGGACGAATTGAGAGTTTAGGGTTAAAGTCACGACGCTACTCACAAACTTGACTCTGGCGGATCGCCATGGAGTTGAACCATGCTATCAAGGTTAACAGCCTTGCGTTCTACCGATGAACTAGCGATCCATATTGAGGATTATGAAATCAAATCCTCAAGAGTTTTGAAATACTTCTCTTCATCAAATAAGATTGGCGTAAAATCATCTAAAGAAATTAGACCATTTTCAATTCTTCTGTGACAATTAGCACATAGCATTATACACTTTTTTGCTTCATCTGCATAAGCCTATTTACTTCTTGTAGTAGAAGAATTTGCGATACCAAAACTTTTTGTAGATGGGTCAACGTGATGAAAGTCGTATAACTGAGGTGCATCCCGCAATCCGCAGTAAGAGCATTTATGAGAAAAACCTTCCACCAATGCTAGCTTAATTCGTTTTCTAAAATTAACTACATTTTTTCCACTATTTTTCTTTAAATGCTACTTACATCCGCAGCTCTAAATAGCTCCAGAAGTTAAATGACCTGTCTAAACTTCTTTCTCGTTCCCACATTCACATCTACATAGCCAATATGTTTTACCACTTCTACTTGGAGCTTTTGAAACTGCTGTTAATGCTCCAAATTTTTGTCCAGTTAAATCCAACGCTGTCGGCATAACAATTCACTCTCCTTTATATAATATATAAGAATTAGTGAATTATCTTTAGCTCACTTTACCCAAAAATTTTTCTGAGCTACCGACCCAAGCTCAAGGCAGAATAAATAAACTTTCTTAAACCAAAATAAGCGTTTTATTTGTAAATAATTTGCTGTATCTGCCTTATATAAATATTATAACATATTTTTTATTGTTTTTCAAAAAGATTCAGTTGTTTAGCTTCATCATAGGAAATACCAAAGGTATCCTTAAAAACCTTGAGAAAGTTTTCCCACTGTTCCTCTGGCCCACCAATGCCGCCATTCATAAGCCAAAGGCTATCACAAACTACATCTTCATCGCTGTAACAGGACATGGCCTTAGCGGCAAGTTGCGCGAGGTATAATTTCTTATCCATAAACAACTTCCTCTCTCACTTTCTATAAATATTATATCATATTTATAAAAGTTTTTCAAATAATTTCAAGGCACTAGATGGCTTCCAAAATGGGATTCGAACCCATAACTTTTTATTTCAATTAAAATGTCCAACCATTAGACTATTCGGAAAATAACTTTGCTGTATGTGCCTTCTGTGATACCTCTTTCGAGGGCGTGCGGCGTTACGCCTATGGTCCCGCGCCAGGGATTCGAACCCCAAACCTCACGCTAATCTGGCGCTAATACCGGGTATAAGCCGGCTGCTCTACCGTTGAGCTACCGCGGGATATAAAAGTGAGTATAAAGCCCTCACTTGCGGCTTATAAGTTCTGCTGCAACAGAACAACTCACATAAATATTATACAATATTTTTTATTGTTTTTCAACTTTCTTAAAAATCCAGCCTTTGGTATCTGGATTACCTTTACCGGTCTCCATGGCCGCGTAAATAACATCAAGAGCATGAAGAACCTGGGCCGCAGTTTTAAATCTGCCCGTATGAACGAACCCTTTTACTTCATAAATCTCTTTAAAGGGAATTTCACGCTCACCCTTAATCGCCACTCCCGCAATCTTATACTTATCGTCATCAATAGCAGGACAATTCCTAATCGCTTCATTTCTGCGGGAACGCGGCTGTTTCGCCGTCAGTCTGCGATTCATCAGCTCTTCCGGGCTTGCAGGATTAGCCTTGCTTTTACCATAAGACATCTTGACCTTAGGTACTTTTACCGGCTCAATCCCATCAGGAAGAGTGTATCCATCAATATTTTCCCAAACGTATTTCAACATCCAGGCATCTTCTAAAGCATTATGATTCTGAATTGGATCCTCAGAAGAAAGTTTCATGGTCAGATACGCAGACCTAAGACCAATCGCATCCCTGCGAAAATGAGACGCCACCCTTTTGTCAACATTTTCACATCTATTGTGAATGTATTGCAGAGTAGTAAGAGCTTTCATATCAGTCGTAAAGCCCATAGAAGCTCTAAGAAAACCCCTATCACTCTTGCCGTAGTGATAGAAAGTATTTTCTTCATCAAGAAAGGAAAGGAACTCTCTAACTCCTAACATTGCTTCTTCAAGACTAGGAGCCTGGTCTGCATCTTCCTGAGAAACTCCTGTCAAAACCTTTATATTATGGTCAAGTTTCGTATGCGGACGAATGAGACTATAAAATGTATCTCCATTCTCTGTTACCATACCAATAGAAATTGCTTCATTGGTGGTGCAATTAGCTTCCAGGTCGAGATAAATCTTCAAACTCAGAACTTCCTTTCCTTAACTTTCTATATATATTATATAATAATTTTTTTTAATTTTCAAGAGAGGCGTAAAATCTAAAGTCTTTTCTTTACGCCTCTCTTTAGTGAGGGAAGTGTACTATTATTAAACTTTATACTGAATAATTTAATTACCCATACCCAAAAATCTTTCAATAATTTCTTGAATTTTTTCGTAATCTGTATAGGCGATTCTTAACAAAGGTATATTATGCTCTTTAGCATACTCAGTTTTTAAAGAATCTCTTTTTAAGTTATCCTCACTATACCACTAACTACTTGTATCAAAATGTTGCCTACCGTCATATTCAATTAACCCTATAAGTCTTTCATTTTTGAAAATAGCAAAATCATATCTTAAATAAGATTTATCTTTTAAATCTTTAAATTTATATTCTCTTATAAAAGGTATATCATACTAAGTTAAAATTTCTGCTATCTTAGTCTCTCCGCGAGAATTTCCAATACATCCGCAACTCTGCGTATCATGATTCATCAGAGCACTACGGGATACTGTTTTTATATTACCACAGTCACATTTACAAATCCAATATCTGTGATCATCTTCTGATCGTTTTAGAGCAGTTAATCTACCAAAACGCTATCCAGTAAGATCCCCTTGAGCTAAGCGCGTTTCAACTCCTATAGGCTAAACTATTTCTTTCATAATCTAGCCTGATATTTCTTTTTGTAGACATCCGCAAGATTTTTTAGCTCCGTTATTTAATTCTGCGGTTTTTGCATAGGTTATATTTCCACAATCACACTAGCATTTCCAAAATACGGCAGTCCCAGTATGCGTTTGTTTCCACGAGTCTGTATATTCCTAGTCATAACCTAATACAGTTAATCTTCCAAATTTTTGTCCAGTTAAATCTTTCCTGTATAAAGTCCTAGAACATTTTGGACAAGAAGTTTTTGCTCCACTTGTCAACTAATTTGTTATAGTTATAACTTCATTTCCGCAGTCGCATTTACAAAGCCACTATGCTTTATTAGCTTTAGTGTTCTCTACTCTTTTAATAACCAACAATTTTCCAAAACGCTATCCCGTTAAATCTTTTAATGGTGCCATAAAATTCTCTCCTTTATCATATATCGTTTCAATAAATATAAAAATTATTAAAACAGATATAATCAAAAGTGACCAGTTAAATAATATTTAATTTTCTTTTTAGCTCTTCGATCTTGGCCTTATCTTCAGGAGCTAACTCAGTAGGAGTAAACTCAGTTGCTGGTGCCCCTCCTGAGCTTGATGTAGAGGGCGCATTATCTCCACCACCCGCAATCGGTGTCTTTGGCATAGTAATAGAAACCGCAAATTGAATTTTCTCTCCATTTACGCCATCTTGTGCCCACACATAGATTTTTTTATCTTGAATTCCAACAAAGTCTTCTCCAAAAGCCTTGCAAATTGTATCCATTACATTTTGACGAGCTGCATCTCCACGTTTAGCCATTATTCATCGTCCTCCTCGATTAATCTATCCTCTTGTTGCATTAGATTATGGCACTTTTTACAATATGGTCTACCATCCATCCAATAAATTTCATCTTCATCATATATTCTACGATAACAACTATCACAAGTCAAAAAGAAATCTTCATCTGCCTCTTTTTCTGAAATACAATAGTCACAAAGAAATGAATCTTCACGTTTAATATGTTCAGTTCCACAGCATGGACAGATTGGCCGCTCTCCAATTTTAATTTCAAAAGCGTGATTGAAGAACATTTCCTCAACTTCTTTACCCTTGTCTATACTTTCAGCATATTCATGAAATTTGTCATCATTTACTGATATAATCGGAGCATATGTACTAGAGATAATTAAATCAGAATAGCCAAGATAGTCACTTGTATCAATCACGTCTCTAGCATCAAAAGTGCGTCCACCCGCGTTGATCTGATTATATGTAAGCATCCCGCTACTCCATTGAGATTGGATTACTTTAAAGCCATAGTCAATCGGTTCAGTCATTTCATTTTTTATTAATGAAACTAACATACTATGGACACTAGATAATAAATCTCTAGATTCATATGGATATTGTCTATTGTAGTAGATATTTCTTTCTCCATCTGTATGGACTAACATTCTCCATTTTTTGCTATTCCATGTCATTCCTTTTGGTAAACATTTTAAATATTCTCGTTTCCCATTTGATAGATATGCTACTATTGTAGTCTTATCTACTAAATAACTCAAATTTCCACTTCTATAATCCCCGTCTAAAGATTGACATGACCACCAATTTTCATTATTCTCTGATATAGTAAGAAAATCAATAGGATGAACAGATAAATATAAATATCCTTCTATTTTATTCTCTTGAATATATCTTGATGCTATATCTTGAGCCCATCTGACAATCTCATTACTATTAAGAAACTTTTTGAAAGATTTTGAGAGCTTTGATCCTAACGGAATATTAAAAGATGGATAAGGTAACATAACTTTATTATCAAAGAATCCATCTTTATTAACGCGCAAAAATAATTCAAATTCCTCTGTTAGAATCCCGTTTTCATCAAGAGCCTGTAAGAACTCTTCAAATCTTTTATCTCTCTGTTCTTCTGTTAAGAAAATTTTAACTGGTTCTTTACTCCTTAATACCAACTCTCCACCAAAAAGGTTGATTATATCCCTTTTAGCCTCTAACCATTGAGAAATCAAATTCTCCGAGTTTAAATAAAAGGGGTAATCCTGAGAATGAACAAGTATAGATTCAAAATCATTTTTTAATTCTCTTAAATCTATCATCTATATGCTTTATCTCCCATCTTATAGAGTCCAGTCAATAGGTTCTCCTCCCATTGAAAGCAATAAACTATTCGCTGTTGAAAATGGTTTACTACCTTTAAACGAGGGAGTTCCCTTACATGGCTTACTTACACTAAAGGGACTTGGATGGGAGGATAAAATATAGGCTTTCTTAATTAAATTCTCTCTTGCTATTCCCGGACCGTCCCATACCATAGGACTAGAATTTAAATCCTTCAATAAATTCTGAGCATTAGCTCCCCATAGCATAAAAACAATAGGCTGCGGTAACTGGGTAGCAGCCTTTAATATTGCTGTTGTAAACTTATTCCATCCCCAATTAACGCAACTATTAGCTTGATGTTCATAAACGGTTAGACTCGCATTAATGAGTAACACTCCTCGTTCAGCCCAGGGCGTTAAATCTCCTGACTGCGGGATTGGCAGCCCTAAGTCGCTATTAAGCTCGCTAAAAATATTTCTTAAAGAAGGTTGAATTGGACTTCCATCAGAAATAGAAAACGCCAAACCGTTAGCTGCGCCTTGGGTATGATATGGATCTTGCCCAACAATACAAACTTTTACATCTTCAGGACGCGTGAGATTAAGTGCTCGAAAAATTTTATCCTACTCTGGAAATAAAACTTTCCCTCTTGAACGCTCTTCCAAAGCATAATTTTCAAGTTGAACACTCAAATTTAACGCGTCTTGAGGGAGAATTTCTGACCATTTCATTTTAGAAACACTCCTTTTATTATCTTTATAATTATATTATAATATATAAAAATAATAAAATCTAATTTTACTTTTTACTAAGTTGAGCGAATTCGTTTAAACGAGAAGCAACAGAGAAATAAGTGTCGCAGTAATGACAATGATGACCTGGGATATTACATTTTTGTTTACAGTTTAAACGAGTTTTTCCAAATTCTTCCTTAAATAATAGATTATTTCTTGAAGGTAGCCCATCAATAAGAAGGTTTATATCATAACTAAAAGAACCTCTAGTATAGATACTGAATAATGTATCTTCTTTATCTTTAGATGGTTGACTAAAATCTATTACATCAATAGCAGAATAGAGACTAAGATCTTCTGGGCGAATAAAGAAGCTCGTTGGTTTTCTTTCTGCGGACAGTGAGGCATTAGGAGAAATAGTGGGTGATACCCTAATCTTTATATCTCCTTTATATTTCTCTAATAGATCCATTTGAAACCCTAGTGGTCCATCTATATAGATGTCACTAACCTCGGCTTCCCGCAATTCCTGAAAAGTTTCCCAATCAGTAACAGGGAAACGCAAATATCTATTATATCCCATATTTTTTAAGTCTTGTAATTGTAAGATATTTCCGCATTGAATTGTGTAATCCTATGCTATTGATTTTACTATATCTACTTGTTCAATTAATCTTGTTAATTCTATTTGAACTAAATCATCTGGAATTATAATATTATATCTCTTTGTTGGATTTTCTTTAATAAATTTAATAATAGTTCCTAGTTGATTATAAGGGCATCTAATCTCTCCAGCCTTTTTCTTATTGTCGGAATGATAATTTAAACTAAATATCATTGAACAACCCTCCTTTATTATATATTTATTATAGCATATAATAAATAACCCGTCAATCTTGAGAAGAAAATGCCAAATTGACATTGTGCTTTTGCTTTGTTATAATAAATATATAATAAAAGTTAAAGGAGTTTGACCTATGTTTCTGATTATTATTGCTATTGTTATTATATTATGTGCGGTATGTCACATTATGAATTTCCCAGGAGGGCCCTCTGGCTTTGCAATTTGTACTAAAATGTGGATAAAAAGAAAGGTAGCTACTCTTCGTAGCTACCTTTCTAAAGGTTTTAATTAGCCAATTCTGCGGTAAGCAGAAAGCTTCTTGCTCTTTCCACCCTCGCTAGAGGCAGGAACACTCACAGTCTCCTTCACAACACGGTTAACCTCAGGAGAAGCGAGCTGAGTCAGACGTGCAGTTACCATCTGAGCAGAAATGTCCTCGTCGTTCAGAGCCTTTACAATGTCACTAATGGTCATAGGCTCATCGGTAAGGACATCATAAATCTTCTCGCGAAGAGCATCTCCCTCGACCTTCTTAGCAGCAGCTCTCTTAGCGGCAGCAGCGGCCTTATTATCAAGGAGCTCAACCTCATGCTCAATGAACTCGCGCAGACTATCATAGGTAATCTCTGTGGACTCGAGAACGAGACCCTCGCCTTCAGCGGCGGACAGAATGCTCAAAATAGCATTATAATTGGCTTTCTTAGTGGGCTTCTTTACAGTGTTAGACATAAATTAATCAATTCCTCTCTTGTTTTATTGTATTTATATTATATGATATTTTTTGAGTAGAGTCAAGAAAATTTCTTGGACTATGAGACACAATGAATTGCATACCATGCAAATTCTCGTGTAACGCCGAGTTCACGGAGAATATTTTCCACTTTATCCATTTCGGGAATGATTTCAGGAAGCGCAATCTTTCTAGCTGTACCTTCCTCAATAGCGCCGCCTATTTCAACACCGATGACAATATCGCTAGCATCAGTATAACAGTCGGCTATGTGAATAAAATTACAATTTGTATCCCGAAATTCATCATCCTTTTGATTAAGAATGTTAATTTCATTCTTATCAAGAAGAACTCCGTAGACTATTTCGGTGCGATAATCAACGCTCACTACAAGAAATCTCCTTTCTCACTTTCTATAATTATTATAACTTATTTTTTTGTTTTTTGCAAACCGATTTCTTGAACTGATGTGGTAATTAGATTGCCAATTCTCTGATTATAGTAAGAATACAGTTGACCAACCAACAAACTGCTGTGACACTGTTTAATACTTTAACAGTCTTTCCGTCGGCTAAAGCAGCCAAAACGAAGAACGATGCAGACATAAGAGCGTAAAGAACAATCAATAGGATACTCATTTCATTTTCACCCACTCTTTCGCTCTTGCTTTTTTATCCAATAGGGTAGACAGATCCGCAGGCTTCTTCATATGACGGTCATCTCCATCGCGGAATTCGTCCCATCCGAGCAAGAGATACTTCAGATGATCAGGTGCATCATCAGGGAAAGTATCAGTCGAAGCGATATACCAACCAATCCCTACGGCATATCGAGCTACGGATTCCCGCAACCAATCTTCATCCGCAGCTTTATTACCACGAATTACAAGGATAGGGCCATTATCAAAGCCTCTTGCGTGCTTCAATCCGTCATATCCTTTATCAGTATCTACGATTTTCTTACCATATGCTTTGGCGAATTCAGCTTCAGAATACCAACGAACATCTCGATGATTTTTGGTATTGGGGTGTTCTACAGTCACATAATACTTACCATTTTTAATGAAAGGCTCTTCACTGATACGCTTATAGGATTGAAAACTAGGAGCAACAGGCATAATTTAAACCTCCTTAATCACTTTCTATAATTATTATATCATTATTTTTTAATTTTTGCAAAAGAAAAAGAGCTTCCTTAAGGAAGCTCTTTGTCAATTAATGAAGTTTTAAAGTAGCCGAAATCATCTATATAAATATCATCGTCAAAGTCATTCATGCAATAGACATACCCCATCCCTAAACAAAAGAGATAAGAGTCGTATGCAGCACTCTCCCAGAAAGAAAGAACCATCTCTTGCGCATCCGATTCTGACGAAACTGCGCACTTATATTCAGGCGTATCTTCATACTCCGGCCAAGAATAGACTACAAAAATATCTTTCATTACTCTTCCTCCTTGATTTTATAATCATAATCAAGCTTTTTGAGAAATTCGCCAAAATCGTATCCAGAAATAAGACGACCAAATCTTGCGATGAACTGAGTCTGTGCGAACAGAATAGCAAGTCGATATGCCTCATCCGCGATCATATACTCAGGAGTTCCCTTATCAATAGCAAAATGGCTCTCGAAAGTTGCATCCTCGATAGAACAAGTAATAATAGCAGTCATTGGCAATCCTCTTCCTTTCTTATTCTTTATGTATATATTATATTATAAAATATATAAAAAATCAAAAGAAGAAAGAGGATGGCTTTCTGCCATCCTCTTTAAATTACTTATTTTGAGTGTTGAGATTGAAATTAAACATATTGCCAAAGGGATTGGAGTTGCCGGACAGCATAGAAATCATCATCAGCTTGCTCATATCCATGTTGCCGAAGGTAGAGTCTTCATCCTCATTGAATACCATGCTAGCCATGATAATAGGCATAATATTACCAAAGGGCTGCTCCTCGGTGGGAGTAGAAGAACCAAAATTGAGGAAAGATACGATCTTGGTGATGAAATTAAAGCCGAACATATTGGTAATGGGAATGACGGTCTTTACCTCAGAATTGATAATATCTACAACTCCGATATTAGAATCGGTAATTTCAGTCACATACATAGGCTTCTTCTGATGGATAATCAGATCGCCCACGGAAACGTCTTTAATGGTGGCAGGAATCTTGTAAATCATGCCCTTAAAATCAAAAGTAAAGCCAGTTACTTCAACAGTCTGCGCGGTTGCGGGATTGTAGGTCAGCCAACGATAATCTGCGGTGAGGACAGCAAGGCCGTAAGGAGAAATAGCCACGCCTTCATTGATGGGGCCGAAATCAAAATTCATATTAAGCGCAGTTTTCTTCTTCGCAGGCATGGGATAAGTGGAATTGGTATCAGTCATCTTAATCAACCTTTCTTTCATAACATTTACAAAACCGTAGGTAACAGGGATCTCGTAGTGGAGGGAATCGCTAGTCAAACATAGGTGGATTTCTCCGTTTTTGAGCTTAGTTTCAACTTCAAAAATTAAATCTGAAGAAGCAAGTTTCTTTAGAAGTCTCCACGATTCATATGGAATTTTATAATATCCAGACTTAGAATTAACTCTTTCAGTATATTTATTTAAGATAGAGTCAATAAGAGCAGAGGGGAGAAGATACATAATTACACCTTCAATCTCTTGTTAAGCTCGGCAATCAATTCCTCATTGGTGAAATCACTAAGAGACTTGTTAAAATACTGGTTTTTGTCGAGGATGAAAGCCGGCGCCAGTCCGTAGCTGAAGTTGTAGTAGTAGTTGACCGCAGACCCATCGTTGCCGACAATGCAAACGTAGCTCGAGGCCCAATTATCCTTTTCGGGACTTCCCCAAGGGGTAACCAACCAGAACGAATTCTTGATATGAGGAGTCAGAATATGATTGTACTTTCGGTATTCATCGAAAGTAAGGGGCGCGACAGTAGTATTTAGTGTGCCGTACCCTTTATATCCATCCATTGCGGTGAGATCGACATCACGGGCGATAGCCTTGATACCGGTATTTTTAAACCAAGACTCAATAGTCTTCCGCGAACCACTCTCTTTATAGTTATTGGAGTCTCCAAAAACAGAATAAATTTCTACCTCAAGGGCAATCACGAAGGGATTACCATTAATTTCGTCAAGAACGAGGCACTTTACTCCATTTACAGTAATAGTTTCACCAATCATGTTATTTCTTCCTTTCTTAATTAGCAAATTCTTCAACCATGCGGGACAACATTTCAACTTCATCATCAGTTATATTTTCTAGGAAAATTCCATATTTGCGGCAGATCTTAGCTTGTAGGTCAAAGTCATCTTGCGCTTCTGGGGTTTTAGCAAGTTCTCTTGCCGCTAACTCGAAGGAGCCTGTATAGATAAGAAATGACATATTTATTTCCTCTTCTCTATAGAGTCGAATTCGTGAATTAGAATGGCTCCATCAGAGATCTTTTCTGCGCAAGTAATGTGTTTGATTTCATATTTACTTTCATCGGGGCAATAAATAATATGCCCACTTTTCAGCAAAGAAAGAAAGTCACTTTGATAATAGATATTGCCTCCGTGCTCGTTGCAAACTTTGAGACAAATTTTATATCCTTTATCAACAGAGTAAAGTTCATCCACATCATTATTTACTTCGCATAGCCGCCAAGTCGGATCTCCATTATTTATACTAATTCCGAGAACCGGGATAGGACTATAAGTTTCTTGGATAGCAAAGAATTTAGCTCTTTTGAGCTGATCAGTGTCAGAAAAATCGAGGAACTCACAAATTTTTACAGTAGAGTTCTTATATCCTTTTGTCTCAACTAGCTTACTAATCTCCATGACTTTACTTCCTTTCTTACTTTCTATATATATTATATAATATTTTTATAAAAAAATAAAGACTCCCTTAAAAGGGAGTCTTTATTTACTCAAGGCTAATGCCATATCCATCTTGGATAAATGACCCTTCTGGAATATAGATATTATATTCTGTAGACCAAGAGCCAAACAAAACATTTAGGACGGGATTTTTAAAGCGGACAGTGTTTTCTGTTGCATATGGAGCGTCGGAAGTTTCTTGAATGTAAGTTTTATCTGCTTTAATAGACTTTGAAGTGATGCCTTTATCCGTTTGATATAGGAACGAATAGCAAAGTCCATCTTCTGAACTAAAGTTATCACTTAGTGCGATAATATCATAGGTTGCGATAGTTTCTGCTGAATAGGTTTCGGGGGTTTGCACATTCAATGATGAATACGCATACTACGAGTGATAGAAATGTTAGAAATATAGAGCCAAACATGGAAAAGAGTGAGCATACTATATACTCGATAATGCTGTCACAACCTGCGAGCAAAAAGATGAGCAGCATAATACAGAAAGCAATAGGTAGAATAATAGGTAGCATTACATTAACCTCCTTTATATATAAATATAATACCATATAAAATATACAATTTCAAATGCGGGGGGCATACAACGAATCGTCATAATTTCTCACGGATGCGGGAAAATTTTAGGCAAGAAAATTGCCAGTCCGCAGTTGTTATATTGTTTATTTTTTTAGAAAAAAGTTTAACAAATTTTAGGACAAAGCGGGAAAATTATGGTATAATAAAAGTGAAATATAGTAGAGAGGTGATAATATGAATTATTCGACTGTTTCTGTTAGATTAACAGAGGAAGAAAAAAAGACTTTAGAAGAGTTTGCGAAGGATAGAGATTTAACTATGTCGCAAGTAATTAGAAAAGCAGTAAAAGAATATATAGAAAACCATTCAAACGACTAAAGGAGACGAAAACAAAATGACTAATAATTATAAGGTTTTTACTTTGAAGTTAGCTAGAAAGCTATGTGAGTTGGGATTTAAGGTTGTTGGAACAGCACCAAATGCTTAGAAACCTTGGTTAAATGTTTATCTTTTTGAAGATACTTAGGAATTAAGAGAAGCGATTGAGAAATATAAGGGACAAAGTTCGCTATTGGAGGATGATTGCCATGGCAGACAAAAGAAGAAGTCCTAATTAGCGAACAGTAAGTCATATTCATAAAGAGCCTTGTAATACTAATAATATATATGCTAGAATTAATAAGGATGCTTTATTTGCGGCGAGAAGAGAACTTAGTGATGGTGAGTTTTCTTTATGGATATTTTTTGCTAGTTAGTCAGAGAAGTTGACAGATTATGATTTTGGCCCTACTATTATTGAGAGGGAGTTGGGTATAAAGAAAGCTAAATATACAAATGCAATAGAAGGATTGGTAGAAAAAGGGTATTTGATTCCTCTTGAGAAGAAGGGGTATTACGATTTTTACGAAGTTCCTAAAATTATTGACGAGGATAAATATAATTATGTCGCTCCTAACGGAGAAAAATTTTCGTTTTAATTTTCATGTATTTCTGAGAATACCATGAAATTTCATAGTATTGTGAGAAACCTATGAAATCATGTATTTGTTGGAAAGCTATGAAAATTTCATAGTATTCTGACAATACTATGATTTTAATTGAAAGATTTATTTCATGGTATTCCAACAATACTATGACATGGTTTTCTGACAATACCATGAAAGTAAATAAAAATCCATTTCATGGTATTCTGACAATACCATAAATATAACATATATAAGATAACAAAGAAAAGACAACGGCGACTTTTCATGTATTTGTGAGAAAGCGATGGATAGGGAGGATAACCATGGAAGATTTTCAGAGGTGGGAGGATATTCAAGGAAGTATAGATGGGACGATGGGAGCAAATGATTTAGAAAATCGAATTGAAAAGCTGGAAGAAGGTTTTAGAAAAATCGAATCAAAAATTAAAGGGAAAAGTCAAGAAGAAGAGTAATGGGTAGGGTAAGAGAGATTAATAGAGGTAGAGGAAAAGGGATTATTGAATCTATATGAGGATTCGAGTTAGATTACAAGCGAAGCCATAAGAAAGTGGATAGACTATAGGGAGAATATAAGTGAAATTGGAGAAAATTAGAAGAATAGTAGAGAAAATTGGAGAAATAGTAGAGTTGGGTGCCGATCGGGTCTAGGTACAACCATCACAACACTCGTCAAAACGATCGTAAACCTAGGCTTCCGCGATTCTTCTACTTCTTTCCTCTTGTTTAATAGCAATAAAAAAAGAGAGGTATCTCTACCTCTCTTTTATCTAAGCCCTCTCAAGAACTTAGCTACCACATCTTCATCATTGTTGCTCTTGATGGAAACGGAGACCGATTCATTTCGCATCTCCTGAATCGCCTTCTCAATTATCTTATCAAGCTCTTCCTCTGTCGCTGCAAGTGCATCATTGATATTATTCATCCCGACAATTCGGGCAGAAATACGAGCAGTCTCAGTGATAGCCTCTGCATATTTATTGATAGTATCAGCATCCCACTCAGGGTGAGAAGGAGCATAAATAAGAACTGCAAGCTGTCCGATATGCTCTGCATCAAGATGCTCATCATCAACAGCATTTAGAAAGTCGCACTCAATTTCATCCAAAGCTTGCTGACGAGCCTTCCGAACCTGATTCTGCTTATTAAAGACATTTAGAGCATCAGTAAACTCCTTAGCAATATCGTCGAGAGACGCACCGCCATCAAGAGCACATTTAATCATATTAGTATAATCCATGGAATATATTCCTCTTTTCTTTCCTTTTATATTTATATTATATAATATTATTTTATAAATTGCAACCGATCGGCCCTAGCTTAAAGATCTTTTATTCTAAAATAACTTCTCTGATTGAGGCATCGACTAGAAAATTCTTAGCTAGAGAATAAGTCTTTTTAATTGTATCTATAAAAGTATAGAAAGGGTGAACATCAAGAAGATTTGCTGAAAATGAGGCAAATTTTGCTAATTTTTAAGTAATTTTATTAGAAAAATGTGCGTTTTTGCTAGATTTTTAGAGAATTTTCGCTATATTAAGAGAAAAACAAGAGGAAAAACCTGCGGACCGATCGGTTTACCTAGCTAAAAGTAGAATTTTCTAGCTATTTTTATTATAAAATCTCGTTATTCCGATCGGCGCCGCAGAAAAATCTCTCGCTGGTATTTGTTTTTCATAGCAACATCTTTGCTATTGTTAGCTGTATAGGGGATAATGTTAGTCTTATGAACACTTGACAATTTTAAATTTTTTTATTATAAAAAATGGACGAGAAAGCCGCTATTGCTGGACCGATCGGGATAAGATAGAAAACCGATCGGGTTATAATATAATTTTGGGAGATTCTAGACTAAGTTGCGTTATGGCCAACTTGCTATGAAAATTTTGCGCTATGGTCCGATCGGGGAAATTCGGGCCGAGTCGCCCGCGACCGGCCCGCCCGCATATTGGGATAAAAAAACCACCCCATTTCTGGGGTGGTTCTTGTTAGCTTAGAATAACCTGGTATGCCTTGCGGATAATGACTGTTACCATGCGCGGGGGCGTGTCACAGAGAAAGCGGTCGTTTCTGATAAAATGTCCAATTCCCATATTTTGCCATAAAGTCCGGTTCAAGTCCTCATATCGAGGGGTATTATACTTAGATAACCGGATATACCAATCATAGGAAAAAGCACTATCCACAGGCATGGTATAGTCTTTTGCCCGTTTATAATTCCTTGTATGCTCGGCGGCCCGTCTTTCGAGGTCGTTTGTTGTGCCAATCTTGAGAATATAGCGTCCCTTTACGTCTACATAATGCCCGACGTATAGAAACTCCTTTTCCCGTGTCTGTGTGCTAACTATGGAATACCTCTTTTCTGGTAGGGCTGGGGTAGGCCAGCCCTACCCCGTTATTTTTTCGGTTTACGCTTTTGTACAAGCGTTAACTCGAAACTATCCCCACCGATAAAAAACGCAATTTGGCGTTCCTTGTTTGTTATGGCAAGGTCAACAATCGAGAATTGACTATTTTTTTCCAAAAAGTCCGCCAGCTCTGCGATTATGCCGCCTTTAGTTGCGTTTGGCTTGCGTTGCCGTGGTGTAAATTTGTAGGCGGTAGGGGTTTTTCTTGTGCCAGCATGGGCGAATTTCTGCGCGATTTTCGCTTTATCGGGCGATAAATCGTATTGAGTTTTTTCACCAGCTTCCACCGCCTTGTCATAGGCCAATAGCTCCGCCTCCTCCTCTGGTGTCAGTTGGAGAGGCTTATATCTCGATAACCTCTCGGCGTCAGTGATACGGCTCGATATAGTCTCACCCCCTAAGATAGAGTAGGGCGGGGATTTTCGCCCCGCCCTATACGGGGTTACGCCATCTTAAAGAGAGACTTGCCCTTCTTCTCCTGACAGGTCACACGGCCGTCCAGCTTGAGCATCCGCACAAGGGCGGCGGCCTTCTGAGTGGAGAAAGCGGCCAGAGAGGGCACAGACTTGAAAATGTCGGTACAGGTCACGCCGTCGGTGTCATCGGGCAGGCCGGCCAGATACTCCATAATCTGCTCCTTCAGGCTCTCGTTCTCCTGCTGGGTCGGGGTCAGCTTCTTGTCACCGCCGGAGCTATTCTTCTTCCGCAACAGCTCCAGCTCATGGTCAATGACGGTCATGGCAATCTCCATGGTTGTGCCATGCTTCACCTCCTCACCAGCCAAGAGGGCCTTAATGTCCTCGAAACGCTGGGCCTTAGTGATACGGATTTTCTTCTCGCTCATGGTAATACATCCTTTCTGGTTTTTAGGACTGTCCTTGTCCTTTGATTATATTGTACCACACTATCGGGAGTTTGTCAAGAGGTTTTTCAAACTTTTTTCAAGAGCTTTTGCCCTTTACTTGTTTGCCCTCTCTCGTTCCCCTTATAGTGTAACACACTTTGGAGAGTTTGTCAAGCCCTTTTTTATTCACTTTTCAAGGTTCCTTGCCTTGTTTTCTGTACTTATTATAGCACACTCACAAGGGCTTGTCAAGAGGTTTTTTGAAAGATTTTTGAAAGTTCGCTGTCGCTGTCTGCCGTTCGTCTCTCTCACTTTCTGTACTTATTGTACCACACCACAAAGCGGATTTCAATTGTGAGATCCTCCAAAAGAACGTGATTTTGGGATAGGGTTTTTGTGCAAAATGTTGCACAAAACGGAATCAAATTTTTTGTGCAACATTTACAAGGAAAAAATCGGGTCGCGCCGCCCATGCGCGACCCGCCAAAATATAAAACAAAAAAAGAAGGCCGAAGCCCTCTTTTTATCCGAAAAGGCAGTTATCTAAAAAGTCGAACAGGTGTTCATCCTCGGCGGGGATGGATACCAGTATATCCCCGTTTTCATCGGGTTCATCATGGCTCCATCCCATACGCTTGATGATTTCAAGCGCCGTGAAAACGGCATCGGGACAAAGGGAAGAAGTATATACAATTCTTGTTTGCATATTTAACCCTCTTTCTTTGAGTAGAACTGGTCGGCATAAAACTGCATTTCTTTCTGCGTTACCTTGGAAAGCATGGCCTTGATGGTAAATACATCTGGGCACGTCCGCTCAAGTAGGAAGCGAATAGCCTTATTCTTTAATCCCTGAAACATTTCTTATTTCTCCTTCTACCGGGCGGGGCATTAAGCCCCGACCCGGATTGTCGGAATCTGCCGCAAACTTGCGGAAAGCTGACGCTGAAAATCTGTCATGGGCGGAAACTCCCGCTTGTTCTCATACAGGGCCTTTCTCATGGGCTTATGCTGGCGCATACAGTACCACATGATTTCCGCCTCAATCAGAACATCTTCCAGTCCCGTGTGGCTTTCCTCAAAATCAGTGTTGCCGGAGATAAACCGCCACACGATTTCCGCAGTCTTGCGGGGAACGCCATTAGCCTGCACATACCCGTGTTCTTCACAGAATTTCTTATAGGTGGGCATCTGGCAAATGACATCTTGCATCATTTTCATAATGTCCCAAATTTCCACGCTGTCAAATGGGAACCAATACCGGAATTTGGAACAAGTGACCCAACGCTGAGTGACCCGAAGGGCGTTATCATCGAAGCGGGCATTATATGCGGCGACCTCCTTAATGCCGTACCGCTCGATAGTGTCCAGCATGGCCTGACGGATTTCATAGGTAGTAGCCATCTTGCGACTGCCAGCCCGCAATTCCTCTACATACCGGGGGATTTTCCAGTTATAATAGGCCGTCCGCATTAAATCCCGCTCGTCATTGAAAATATCCCGATTTACAAAACTTGCGGTTTCGTAAATATTGCCTTTGGTGTCTACGACCGCCCAGCCGCAGTCATATACCAAAACATTTGACATATCCATACGGACGCGCTCTGGAGTAATAATTTCCCCATCTTCCCCAATTTCAGCGGGGACAGTCTCGGTTAATGTGTTGGCGGTTTCTGTATCAACCACCAGCACATAATGTCGGCGTTTATCAATCATAATCTATCAAGTCCTTTCTTCTCTTGGTGGTATCATTATAGCACATTTAAGGCTTGGTGTCAAGAGGGATTTTATATTTTTTTTCTCCGTTGAAAAAGGCGTCGCGATAACCTCTCTCACAAAAGGGACTCTTTACCCTACTCTGGAGAACTTTTTCCTTTCCTCCTGACATGATAATAATACCATAGTTTCAGGATAATTGCAAGATGGCATTTTGCACAAGATTTCTGCTTGAAAATTGTGCAACATTACAACAGAAAAAAATGCGGCCCGCGGCGCTCAAGCGCGGGCCGCTGATTTTCTTTATATAAAAAATTCTCCCATTTAGGGAGGATTTTTTTAAAACTCTAAAATTGGTGTTTCATCAGGCAGAGCATCTACGCTGGTGATGGAGATAGATTTATTGTAATCAGTGGAAATTCCTGTCACTCTCTCAATTTCTTTAGTGGCAATATCATACATAATATCGTTTGCAACTGAAGCCGGGCCTTTTCTATGAATATCGGCCAGCTGTTGGAAGATAGGATGATCGACCTCTAACTCACGCTGGATAGAAATTGAAATTTTAACTCTCATATAACTTTTCTTTCTATTGGGAACGCCTTAAATGGCGTTCCCGATTTTGAAGCACTTGGCCGAAGGCGACCAAAGAGAACCGGCCTTGCGCTTGGCATCAGAACGGGCACGGTCAACATCCTTACCGACACCCACGAACACATGGCCCGCCGCAGTCTTAAAGTAGAAATTCATCATAGTAAAGCTTCCTTTCTTTTATGAGGGTTATCCCCTCTTGATGATTAAATTATACCACAATGCGGTGAGATTGTCAAGAACTTTTTTACGTATTTTCCAGATATGGGGCGGGGATTTCACCCGCCCCTTTTATTTAGTCCAGATTGTTGATATATTCAATAATGTTTGTAGTTTGGGGGTCTACGGTATCCCCTAAATGCCAGCCGTTTCTAATTTTGCCGTTATCATCAAAGAGGATAAACGGCGGTTCATAGAAACTACGGAATACACATTTAGCTTTAGTTGTTCCATACGCCACACAATGGCATTTATGGGCCGGAAATTTATGCCTTGCAAGCCATTCCTTTTTGGCGGCTGTGACTGCTTTCTTATATTCAGGGGGGCTTTCAGGGGGCAACCATGTAATAACTCGAACCTCCCACCCGTTACTAATTGCGTTTAGAAGCGCATTTCGGAGGGCGTTCATATCCCACATGGGGGCGGCGTCTCGGAATGGGCTGGGGTCTCCATCGCGGAGTTTTTCAAGCCAGTTGGGGACTGCGTATAGATCTGCAATTGTCCCGTCCATATCAAAGCAGAGCATTTTTTTAGTTATCATATATATAACCTCCTTTTGTTTTATTATACTACCTGTTGCCTATCTTGTCAACAAGTTTTTCAAAGAAATTTTTATGCCGATATACCTTATAAGGCATTGACGTATAATCCACATAAATTAGAGGGTCGCGCAAAAGAATAGCTTGCATATAGATCCCATAATTCTCTGGGGTGGTAGTACCACCAAATTGGCGGCGGTAGATTTCAGCCACAGTTAAACACTCATTAGGCCGAATAAACTTTGAAGGTTTCATTTAGTGTCCCTCCTTCTTTCTGTACTAATAATACCATAATTTAAGGATAATTGCAAGATGACATTTTGCACAAGATTTCAAGTCAAAAATTGTGCAGAACTTACAAACAAGAAAACTCGGCGCGCTGTGAGCGTCAGCGCGCCGTCGAAATTTTGGTATAAAAAAAGAGGGCCGAAGCCCTCTTTAATTTTCTGCAAATTGAGCTAGAAATTGCGCAGAAAGTCGAACCATATCATGCGCTGATTCTTTATCGTTTTTATAGCAAATAAAGCCGATTACCTCACCTTCTGCAATAATAGGAGTAACAAACAACGATTTTCCCTTCCATTCAGTACCCCAATTACGAATATTGAACCATTCATCCGGGGTCTTTGACATTCCGAAGGGGCGAGGGCCGCACAAAAGACTTGAATTATCAAAAACCGATGCTAAAATGCCGTTAATGCTTAAAACTTTTTGAATATGTGCGGCCTGAGGAGCAAAAGAAGATAGTAGGGAATATTTCTTGAAAACCACCCCGCCATCTTCAATAAAGATTTCTAGCGGGTCGCCTTCCCGAATATTCATATTCCGACGAATTTCCTTAGGAATTACTACCCGGCCGAGATCATCAATGCGCCGCACAATGCCAGTTACTTTCATTTTTTTTATTAGAGAGGGCAAGGCTATTGCTTGCCCTCTCTACCTCCTTCCTTAAAACTCCTTGCGCAGTTCCTCAAGCATGGCTGTTAAGGTGTTCATATCTCCACCCATTTCCAATTTGACGCACATGAGCCGGGTCTGCTCGTTAATCCATGTGTTAATCTCTGCGATTTCATCATCCATTTTTTCCTTGGCCGGAGTATAAATGCCGCAAGTGCAGGTCTGGATGACATTCTCGCAATATCTGGAAGTCTTATAGCCCTTAGCCTGCATTTCCGCCTGGATAGTATCGCCCAGCTCATTGGCCGACTTGACGATAGCCTCCTTAAAAGCCTCCAGCGCGTCGAACTCTGGCTGATACCTCTCCCGGATAGCCGCCTCCTTACAGGCAGAAATCTTGCGAACCTCGTCACGAACATATTCTTCAATTCTCTTAGTAACACGCATTTCTAAAAACTCCCTTTCTGTTTTAATTTGAGAGGTTTTACTCGTTTCCCCTCTTTACATTTAATAGTATAGCAGATTTCGGGAGAAGTGTCAATCGTCAAAATGCACAACATTTGCAAACATATTTTGTTGAAACTGCTAATCATAGAAAATTCGGATCGCGCCAACCCTGCGCGATCCGCCCAATATTATGCAAATAAAAAAGAAGCTCCCGGAAAACCGGGAGCATTTCTTTTACATCATAGGGAAATCAATGCCAATTTCGTTAGCTCTGCGGTCAGCCTCTTCGTCGAAGACCGCCTTCAAAATAGTGGCCGCGTCATCGGGAGTACAGGTATCTTCACGCAGGAACTTCCCCAAAGACTGAACCAAAGCGGAGTCGGCCGAACTCCGGTCTATCAAACGCATTGCTGTATGAAGAGCAATCAGACTGTCCCTATCTTCCTCGGTCATCTTGGGCATCTTGATAGTCATAACATACTTCCTTTCTGGTTTTATAGAGTTTTCCTTCTCTTGATGGTATTATTATATCATAAAGGGTTGGATTTGTCAACCCTTTATATCGGAGTATTTATAATATATCCAAACATTATAATTTCGGCGGCGAAAAGTATAGCAAGCAGGAAATGGTTTTTTATTATAGCGGTCACATACTGGATAGTCAGGCAAATGGCAAGAACAATTATGATAAAAGTGGTCATGCTAGTTCCTCCTGCGGTAGAGAGGGATTATACCCTCTCTACCTCGATAATTTCCATGTCGAAATTTTCCCAGCAGGCCCCAAGGAGCATATCATGCCGCAGGTCGTTTTCGCTTTCGTAGTCCATATCTTCCAGAATGTCCTGCCAGTTATCGGGATTATATTGCTTTTTCAGCCAGTCCCAACCGGCGCCACGAGCCAGCCGCAGGTCATCAGATACACAGATAATATTCTCACGATTATCAGCCATAACCACATAGCTTTTCATTTTCTTTTACTCCCTTTCTTGAGGGCTTTTGTTCTCCCCTCTTGATGGTTTAAGTATATCAGAATGAGAGAGAAAAGTCAAGCGATTTTGGGAAATTTCTTTCCGTCAATTTCACCAATAAATCGAGCCAAAATTTGTGCAAATTACCTCTTGACAAAAAATTCCGGCCGCTGCGCTCATGCGCGGCCGGCTGAACAATATATTTTGAATTGGAAAAGAAATTCCTCCCATTTTGGGAGGAAAATCTCAATCTACATATTCTCGATTTAAAACTTTTACAACCTCTTCAGGTTTACGTCGAGACCGGAAAAGAGCATCTTCATAGGAATAACCAGAGATATTGTCGGTCGAGCCATTTTCAAGCAAAATCTCAAATTCATACATATCTCTCAACTTCCTTTCTTTTGATAACTTAATTTTAACATAAGAATTTCGGGAAGTCAATCGGTACTTTCAACAATTTTCATTCCATTTGCTTGTATAATTCGCATAGCTTCTTCAAGAGAAGTATTGTCAACGGAGCCACAGTCGATACAAATATATTTTCTGCCATCCTTTACCATAGTAGTGAAATAATATTCTTGACCAGAAACAAGGCCCATCTACTCTCGTAGTCTTACGGGAATCATGATGCGCCCACTTGAATCCAATTTCCTTGAGAAAGTAGTTTCTTGCATTTTGCTAAATAAATTCTAGTGACCTAGGTTCGTGCGAAAAACGACTCCATCACGGGAATCGCCGATTTGTAACAATCGGAGGGAATAATTACCACTCGCAAGGCATTTTCTGGCAGAACTGAGCCATAGGACAATTCTTACAAGAATCCTAGTTCAAACAGAACTCCAGAATGACCGCAAGAGCTTTCAGCACTTCTAAGGTCATTAGAAAACTCCTTTCTTTATTTTTCTATATATATTATAAAATATTTTTTTAAAAAAAGCAAGGACTGACTTATGCCAGCTCCAGCCTCTGTAACCAGATAAGGTGATATTTCCCCAGTCTTGCCAAAACTGTTCCGTATCCCTTATTAGTCCAAACAGTGGAACCAATAGGATATTCACGCGGAAGTCTCTCGATAGTCATTGATAATCCCCTTTTCTGTAAAGAATCCGACAAGATGTTCTGCTGCACTGGACTTATGCGGAGTTATCAACAACCACGCACCGCGAAGATTATCAATAGTCGATAAAGACCAGTCCGCGCCCATCTGACTAATTAAGCACTCGAAACTTGCTCGATCCTCAAGAGAGTTAAACGAAACTACATATTTTCCCATGCGGAAATCGACCTCCATAGAATTTTTTATCATGGGGAGTGGAAGTCATAGACCTCCACTCCCGCAGGTTTCTTATGCGTTAATGTAGATATTAACGCCACCTTCTTCTCTCATTTCAATCTCAGTCACCTGCTTCTTGAACAGGGCGCTGAGGTCATCGCCATAAAAGTCACCGCCGAGCTGGAGCTTCCATTCCTTGTCAAACCGGAAATGTGCGCCGGTATTGCTGTCGATTACCTGAATAGCCGCATCCTCTTCCAGACAGAAAGAGTATTGCCGGAACAAAATCACAACGTCTTTGAAGCACACCATTTCTTTTACTTCCTTTCAAATTCTTTTTGTGGTCTGTCTCTCTGGACAAGTATAATATACCATACCCACAAAGGAATGTCAAGCGATTTCGGGAGAAAAATTCTCGGCAGATTGCACAAACTTTTGGCCATATAATTGTTGAAACTGCCGAACAAACAAAAATTCGGGCCGCGGCGCACGCTGGCGGCCCGGCGAAAAGTCAATATGGGAAAGTGCACAAAAATATCCGGCAATCTTTGTGTAGATTACCGGATAGAATATTAAAACATCACAGTAAAGAAGTTATACTCACTATGCTGTGGATTTGGATAGCTGTTATCTGCTACTATGTCAGCCCAGCTCAAAGCAATCCAGAGAAGGAGAGCGGCGCAAAGGCCGCCTCCTATATACCGTAGCACTCTCATACCGCAGGCTCCTTCCCCAGAAGGTCATACCGTCCAGGGATTTCGGCATTAAGCCTATCCCATTCTTTGGCAGTTACCCTGTCATACTCATTATAATAGTTATCCCGAATGATATAAAGCTGTTCTGTGGTGTCCTTATCCAGAGCGGCCTTATACTCGTCAAGAGAGGCAGGACGAGTGTGAAGCTTGCTGTTGATATACCGTGCATTGATAAAGGCCCAATGTGGCATGACGGCCTTAGAGATAGCATTAAAAGCGTCTAAGTCAAGGATGATACCATCATCCACAGCGGCCGCCTTCACATTCATGGAGTAACGGAGAACACGCACGAACTCAGGCTTATTAAAGGTGGGATTGGTGTAATACTTGATGAAGTTAGACATATCTTTTATCCTTTCTCCCCGTATAGCCGTTAGGTCAGCTTCTTGTGGTATATGGTTACTTGATAGCTTCGCCGGTAGACAGGTCTACAATCCAATAGTCAGGATTGACAAGCTCATGGTCTACTCTCCATCTTGCGTGTGCAAAAGTAGACGGCTCATAGTATCGCATTTTGTCACCCACTAAAACCTGCAACTGATACCTCATAATACCGCCTTCTTTCTTTTGATTATTATAACCCTGCCTTGCCTTGGGTTTTGCAAGGCAGGGTTTATAAACTACTGCTGATTGAGTTCTTTTTGCTGGTCTTTCGTTGCCCAATCAAGAGAGGTTCTGACCGTCGGACGCTTGCGGTATTGCTCCGCCTCTGCCTTTGTGCCGCCTTTAGCTAAAGCGTAGGCTTTCCAGTCTATCGCTCCTTTAGCGGTAGTCTCTTTATAGACCACCGCATGAGCGGCGCCCTTTATCTGGACTGTGCCGTACAGATAAGAGGTCTTATCCGTGGTCTTGAACTCTTTCCTCAAACGGGTGAAAAGCTCTTTCGCTTTGGCCTTGGCCGCTTTCTCTGCAACCTCTGCCGCCGCTACTGCTTGCTTAGCGGCTAGGTACTCCATGATGACCTTCCTATCATCATTGGCAAAATCAATCTTTTTCATACTCTTTTGACTCCCTTTCTTTTTGTGGTGTGATTCTCTTTTGTTCTGTCTGTATTGTATCAAGTCTTTTAAGACTTGTCAATACTTTTTTTGAAAATTTTTAATTTTCAAGGTACATTGAGTTTTGCCCTGTCCTCTACTGGACAAGTCCAGTTTACACCCGTTTGCCCTGTTTGTCAATAGTTTTTTGAAATTTCTTTCTCTCTCTTTTGCACAAAATAAACATTGTTCAACTGTGCAATTTGCATAAATCCTTTACGCGCGCGTATTCCTTTAGGGCGTGGCTTTTTACTTTCATACTTTAATGAGTGAAAGAGGCTGACTACACTTCAGCACTTTACCATGTGAAAGGGGAGGGTGTATTTTGGGAAAAACTGGAAATTTTTTCGCAAATTTGTTCTGCCACGCCATTTCAAAATCTAAATCGTACTTTCAATCTCAATAACGAAAAAAAGATGAAAGGCTAAACTTTTAACCTTTCATCTTTTCTCCACAACTAGGGCAAAAATTATATTCTCCTGCTTCATCATAGGTAACTAATAAATCGCCATCTTCCTTATAACACGAATGAGTGAATCCGCAATTTAAACACAAAGAATATAAGGCTCCATTCCCCTTAAATTTTATAATAAGCCATTTTCCATTCTATCCCTTAATGGTATAATTGATATTTTCTGCCAATCTTATCAATCTCCTCAGCTTCCATTGGCCTAAATCCAATACAAGTGAGAGTCCCTTCAGGACTCTCTTTTTCCAGCTCTGTCCTGCAAGCATCGTAAATCAAAAAGTAATCTTTATACTCCTCCATACCGAGCTCTTTAGCTGCTTCGACCGCCCGCAATAAATCATTCTTATTTTTCGCTCGACAAACAACTTTAGTTTCTGCTTCTATTATCCAATTATGGTATAAATCTGTATCGAGACTTACATTCACATGATACATAATACCATCTCTTTCCCTAACTACTTCTTTGCTTCCCCAAAGTATTTTCTCTAAAAGAAAAGCAATAGAAGCATGGGAAACTTGTGCGGCCAGCTTACCTGGAGACATATTTAAATCTTTTCTAGCTATAATTAACTGTTTATACATTCTTTACCTGCTTTCAAAAATGCCCTAAAATTCTGGGAGTTGCGGTCAGGAATTGCAAAATAAATATTTGGAATATTATAATTGCGGGCTGCGCCTATGAGCAAGGTTGCGACCGTATACGGATCTTGCATAAAAACTCCACAACCCCAGGCTCCCGCGATTAGATTTTCCACACCGTTTTCCTCAGCAATCTGATACATAAAGTGAATTCGATCTTCAAGAACTCTATCATTCTCGCTCTTACTCACACTCTGGTATCTATGCGCCGTTCGGAAATTCGGGGCCGCACAAGTTATAATATCTGCTTCCTTTTGTTTGTCATTGCGCTCGAATACTACGCTAGGAGAATACAGCGCTCTATTTAAATATAAAGCCTTATTTAATCTCTGTCGATTCCATGCGTAATACGTTTCATCAAAAGCAAGAAGGATAGGGTAAAGATTGGATTCATGACAAAGAGCCTCTTCCTGCGCGGGACTACCTCCTAGAAAAAATCCACCCGGGTTTTTATAACTGGCGTAGTTAAGAATTGCTGTTCTACCATTGTTAGATAAATTGAATAGGCAAGATACACTATCCATATCTGTTAGAGTAAAAGCTGGTTTCTGATTGCCGGATTCATGCTGTGTAAAAGAATCTGGACTATATACATATGTGCGCTCGATAGATAATTTAGTGTTTGCGGCAAGTCTAGTTTTAATATCTTCATAATGCGCTCGTGCCTTGATTGCGCGCTCTTGTTTTGTCATCGCGGCCTCCTTTTATAAAAATGCCGTTGGGCAAAATTAAATAATTGTCTTATTTTATTTTTCAAATAAAGTGTGTTGAGTTTTTAATTCCTCGATCTTCTACTTTAACTCTTTGTTTTCTTTTATTACTTTTGCATATTCGCATGAATCATCGCATCTAATTGGATCATACTATTGATGCAATCTAAGATAACAATAATCAATGCATGGGTTCATATTTACACCCCTTTATTCTACAATCTAGTAAACACTGTCCTGTAGCTCCATCACAGGGAATTGCATCAGGGTAATCCTCAAAATAAGACGAAGCTAATAGGACTTCATACCCGAGTTCTCGCAATATTCTTTCTGCGATATATCTATTCCTCAGCTTTACCCATTCTTCTCTATTTATTTTTGTTTCTCTGTATATTTCTCTGGATTTCTCCATATCTACTGTTATGCTGCCATCAATATTAGTCTTAAATGTTGAATCCTGTGTACGATAAAATTCTCGAAAAGGATTTTCAATATGAAGAACCTCTCTAGCATAATTATCAAAATCTTCTGAGAATTTCATTATCTTCGCGCCTGTTTCGCTAACTATAAGCAATTTTTCATCAACCCCAATCTAGTCAATAATCCCACCCCTCCGGGCACAGGAGTTGACCACACTTCATTTCTCTTTGCAATATTTTCAAGTTCAACAAAATCGCCTTGAATAAAATTCGCCTAATTTCTACGAATACCAACATCAACAACAATAGCGTGAGGGCAAGCCTCTCTTGTCAAAGTAAAATCTCCAACTGCGGATACTACTAAATCTGCTATTCTTGCTAAATAAAGCTTCGCATTTACATTTGTTTTACTGTGACAGATAGATACAGTCATATTTCTCGCCAACAACTCTTTCGCCATTGGCTTACCAACTATATTACTTCTACCTAATATTAAAGCACTTTTACCTTCATACTTAAAACCACAGTCATCAAGATAGTCTACTATTCCTCTTACCGTTGCCGGTAAAACAAGAGTAGAAGAAGTTAAACCGTCGCAGTCTTTTATCGTAGGAATTACATCAATAGAAAAAGAACTCAATGAATCTCTTAGTGGCATTTGTGCTATAATACAATCAGTATCTATACTATTTATGTAATTATTTAAATCTGCGGGAGTCCAGTGTTCTGGAACTTTAATCACGCTTACTGGCCATCCTAATTCATTAAAGTCGTCTACTTTTTTCTATATATAAATCTAATTTCCGGCATCCCCGTTAGTTGCATCAATTATGGTCAATGATGGCTTGACATCGGACTGCCGCAATTCATCTTTCTATTGTTTAAAATATTCTTTTATGTTAATCTATTGCATCTGGTTCTAGCCCCCATGGATCATCAGTATCATAATCAATCATATCATAGAATGATATTTTGTTATTAGGCGTTATTTCTAAAACCTAATGTGGGATACAACATATTTCATAATCAGAATCTCTATCTAAATTATATGAAGCATAAATATGCAAAGCCGTTGGTCTTGCATTATTGATATTTTGAACATCCCATAAGTCAACAGTGTTTTTATGTCCAAGTATGTCTGTTAGAACTTCTGGCTATACTGCTATGCTTATAATTAAAATGTTAAAGTAATACTATGCTCGTTTTGGTAATTCAGAATAGGGCGTATCGAAAAACATGATGGCGAAGCCTCCTATCTTATTTCTATAATTATATTATATCATTTTTAAATAAATTGGTCAAATTTTATTATTTATTTGTAAAGTTTTGTCAAATATAATAGGAGATGATAGAATGAAGAAAACACATTGTATTTATATGCATAAAAACAAGATTAATGGGAAAATTTATGTTGGTCAAACATTTTAGGATAATCCTAATGCTAGATGGCAAAACGGGCATGGATATATAAAACAGCCAAAGTTTTTTTCAGATATTATAAAATACGGATGGATAAATTTTGAACATATTATTTTAGAAGAAAACTTAACGCAATAGGAGGCGAATGAAAGAGAAAATTTTTGGATTCAATATTTTGATAGTTGTAAAAATGGGTATAATACAATTTCAAAGAATAATAGATCAGAGGTATAGAAAAAAACAACAAATAGCCTTATTGTATGCTTAAATACAAATAAATCATATAAAACATTAAAAGAAGCGTCTTTGGATACCGGAGTTGATCCATCTGCAATTTCAAGATGTTATGGAGGATAGCGTAAAAGTGCAGGAATAATAAATGGTGTTCCTGGGTTTTGGATTTTAACAACATCGGATAAAAGCCTTATTAATAAAATAAAAAATAATTATAATGATGCTATAAGAAAGATAGTTTGTGTTGAGACTTCTAGAATTTTTAATTCTTTAGATGAGGTAATAGAATATTGTGGATTGCCAGTATCTTCTTCAAATAGAGCAAGATTAAAAAGTATTTTAAAATATAAGACAAATTCTTCTTTTGGGCGAGATAAAGAGTTAAATATAAAATTACATTGGAGTTATCTATAATTTGTAATAAGATTTGACAATCTAGTTTTTTTTTGTTATTATATGAGTATAAAAAGGAGATGAACCAGTATATGATAAAATTAGACTATACGATTGAATCTCCCGAAGAGCGCAAGGCGCTTGTCGAAAAAATAATCGCAGAAAATCCTGATTTAACTCCAGGTTATTTAGAAGTATTAGCAGATTATTTAGTTCTATGTATGGAGAAACAAGAGAAGAAAGAGAAGAACATATTGACTGATAACCGAATGGCCACTGTCAATAAACGAGAATGTTCTTTTGAGGGACTCGCTTCATAGATGGAAAATGGCGAGGATGGCATTTATGGTTTAATGTCAGACAATAAAAATGTTATATTTTAGCCAAAGATTTCTATTACACAAAAAGATTTAGATTCTATACCATGTTTAAAATAGTTGAGAGAAACCATTAATGCTTGGGAAGGTGCCTTGAAACGCGCCGCGGGAACGAAACAAGCTTATATGATGAAAAAAGCATTGATAGAAATGCGAAAAGATTAGTATATTATTAAATAGGCATATCAAAAGCCTATAGTTCCTTGTAAGCTAACAAGAAATACAAGAACACATATACCTCTTGATGATGAAAGTTATCTTAATGGATAGGAAGTAGTCGTTAAAGGTATTTCCTTAATGGATCCAAATGTAGTTTCTGCTATTTTATGCAATTATTCAAAATTAAAAGAAGATAGTTATGATTAGTTCGATGGGGATACGTGGTATCTAATTCAAGCGTTTGAAGAGATATGCGATAAAGCTCTTGAGGATTTTCCAATCTATTTACGAATTGTTGAGTTAAAGATTGATAAAAAGCAGAATAATGAGATATAGGAAATATTAAATGAAGAGTTCGGAAAAACATATAGCGTGGAATATATCTCCAGTTTATGGAGAAATAAAATTCCTAAATTGATAGCCGAAGCCGCCCTAGAGGATTTTTTATATTGGTAGTATAAAAACAGAAATTATCCAATGAAAAAATGTTCTAAGTGTGGGCAATTAAAGCCAGCTCATAATCAATTCTTTTCAAAAAATAAGACAAGTAAAGATAATTTATATAGTATTTGTAAGAAGTGTCGTAACAAGAAAAGAGGTTGATTATAGTGAGTCATTATTGTAAAAAGTGTGGTAAAACTATGGATGATACATAGTTTTATACATCAAAGAATATAGAAAAATATCCTCCAGATGGAAAGATGGATATTTGTAAAAAGTGTCTTACTATGCACGTAGATAATTGGGATCCAGAAACTTATAAATGGATTTTATAGGAAATTGATGTTCCATATATCAAAGAAGAGTGGAATGGCTTATTGGAGAGGTATGGAAAAGATCCAAAGAAGGTTACTGGATTAACCATTATTGGACGCTATTTATCCAAAATGAAATTAAAACAATGGAATAAGTATACTTGGGCAGATACAGAGGCACTAGAGAAGGATTCAACCGAGAAAAAAGTTCTTAATATGAAAGCTCAAGGATTTACAGAGGATGAAATTCAAGAGCAATTAGCTATTGATAGAACTCCACCAAAACCGAAAGAATTGGAAGATGTTTAGGCTCCAGTTGGAACTCCAGAATATCAAGATCCAGAAGAGGAAGAAGACGACTTTAGTGATTAGCTAACAGAAGAAGATAAATTAATGCTTCGTCTTAAATGGGGTCGAGGCTATTCTTGGGAAGAAAGAGTAAGAATGGAGTAGCTCTATAAAGATATGATGAGTTCATATGATATTTAGGGAGCTGGACATAAAGATACTCTTATTATGGTATGCAAGACTAGTTTAAAAGCAAATTAGTTAATTGATGCTGGAGATATTGATGGCTTTTAGAAAATGTAGAAGGCCTATGATAGCTTAATGAAAAGTGGAAAGTTCACTGCCGCCTAGAATAAAGGAGAATCCGGCGAATTTGTTGATTCTATTGGTGAGTTAGTAGCATTATGCGAGAAAGAAGGGTTTATTCCTAGATATTATACTGATGGGCCATAGGATAAAGTAGATAGAACTCTTTAGGATTTGTAGCAATATACGCATACTCTAGTTACAGAAGAAATGAATCTTGGTAATATGATTGAAGCTTCTTTGAGAGAAATCGTGAAAGATAAAGAGCGCGAAGCCAATATTGATGTTGAAGATAGTGATGAGGATGAAGATTTATTTAATTATGAACATCCAGAACTGACAGAAGAAGATTATCAAGAGTATGAGGATATGAAAGAATCTGAAAGAGATAAAGATGAAGAAATGTTAAATAGCATACTAAAGGAGGTTTAATAATGGCGCTAAAAGATTTATTAAACCTCTCGAACAATAATAAAAAAATTGGACTCTCAGAAGAAAGAGTTCGAGCTATAATTCCAGTTGCAAGATAGTATGTAGCATTTTGGAGAGAGTATCCAGATATGTTTATTGATTTCTTGTAGACTGGTGGAGATGAAACTAGGAAAAAAGAAATTAACTTTTATTTTTACTAGAGAGTTTTCTTGCGGGCCGCCATGCGATATAAGTATGTATACATGGTATTCCCCCGTGCTTATTCTAAATCATTTCTTTCTGTAATGGTGCTTATGTGTAGATGTATTTTATATCCTGGATGTAAGTTATTCATTACTTCTGGGGGAAAAGAACAAGCTGCGGGAATTGCTAAAGAAAAAGTCTAGGAAATATGTAATGCAATCCCTGCACTCCAAAGAGAAATTGATTGGAGACGAGGCAAGACGCAGGAAGGAAAAGATTATTGTAAATATATCTTCAAAAACGGTTCCTACTTTGATAACGTAGCAGCTAGAGAATCCTCTCGTGGTAAACGTAGACATGGAGGACTTATTGAGGAGTGTGTCGGCGTAGATGGAGATATTCTAAACGAAGTTTTAATTCCTTTGATGAACGTTGATAGAAGATGTTTAGATGGCTCTGTTCATGAAGAAGAAACACTTAATAAATCCTAGATTTATGTTACTACTGCGGGATGGAAGAATACGTTCCCCTACAATAAACTTATTACTCTCCTTGTGCGCATGATATTAGAACCAGAAAAGAGTATTGTTATGGGCGGAACATGGAGAATTCCTGTGTTAGTAGGATTGCAATCCCGCAATTTCGTATAGGAACTAAAATAGGACGGTACTTTTAATGAAGCTTCATTCGATAGAGAGTATGAATCTAAGTGGAGTGGAACTGTTGAAGATGCTTTCTTTAATGGAGATGCTTTTGATAGAAGTAGAAAACTCCTTTAGCCTGAATATGAATCGTCTGGAAGATCTTCTGCACAGGCTTATTATGTTCTTTCTGTTGATGTAGGTAGAAAGAAATGTCAATCTGTTGTTTGTGTCTTTAAGGTAACTCCTTAGTCACAAGGACCTGCTATAAAGTCTTTGGTAAATATATATACTATGGACGATGAACATTTTGAAGATTAGGCAATTAAGTTAAAGAGATTATATTATAATTATAAGGCTAAGATTATTGTAATCGACGGTAATGGCCTTGGCGCCGGATTGATGGATTATATGGTTAAACCTTAGATAGTACCTGATACCAATGAAGTTTTTCCTGACTTTGGTGTAGCTAATGATGAAGATGGTGAGTATAAGCGGTTTAGGACAGAAAACACAGAATATGATGCCATCTATGAAATTAAGGCTAACGCTCCTATTAATACCGAGGCGCATAGTAATGTTTAGACACAATTAAGAGCGGGAAAACTTAGATTTTTGATTGATGAAAAAGTTGCAAGAAATAAATTGCTTGGTACTAAAAAAGGTTAGGCTATGAAACCAGAAGAACGGGCAGAATATTTAAAACCGTTCACTTTAACTTCTATATTAAGAGAAGAAATGCTGAATTTGCGAGAAGAAAATGAAGGCGTGAATATTATTTTGAAACAAGCAAATAAATCCGTGCCTAAAGATAAATTCTCTGCGCTTGAATATGGGCTGTATTATATTAAATAGGAAGAAGATAGTAAACGCAAGCGTAAAAGTAGAAGATTTTCAGACTTTATGTTTATGAGCGAGGTGTGAGTATGAAAGCTAGTCGTGGAGAAATTAAAATTCATGAAATACTAGAGCAAAATGGCATAAACTTTAAAGAAGAGTATGAATTTCCTGGGTTAAAAGCGCCAAGCGGTAGACCACTTCGTTTTGATTTTGCTGTTTTTGATGATGATGGAAATCTTGATTTTTTAATTGAATATCAAGGAAAATAGCACTATTAGGCTGTAAGTAAATTTGGTGGAAATAGAGGGTTATATCAATAGAAATATAATGATAATCAAAAGCGTAGATTTTGTGCCTTAAAAGGAATTACGCTTATAGAAGTTCCCTATACCGAGGAAAATATCATCTCTTATGATTACTTAATGAGCAAGGCTGGATACTGAATCCGGGAGGTGATATTTTGTTAAAGAGTAGACAAGAAAGTATTAGAGCCAAAGGTTTTGATTTATTAAATCAAGACGTTACTCGCTATTAGCAGCAAGAGGAAGAAGATGACTTAGATTATAAGAGCATTGATTATGCTAAGATGCGGGTGGGGCTTCGCTCGGTAGATGATGCGCTTATTAATCTAGGTACATATAAGAAAATAAATAGAAATTATGGAGATAAGAAGTTCGTATTAAATGCTATTTATAAGCATGATTATAGAACTCTAAGAGAAATCTCTAATTATTTCTATGAAAGTAGCGGTATATATTACAGATTATGTAAATACCTAGCTTTCTTATACAGATTTGATTGGTATATAACCCCATATACCGTAAGCGCGCAGAAAGATAAGGAGAAGTTATTAAAAGACTTTTCTAAAGTATTGCTTTATCTTGATAAATCTAATATAAAGAGAATGTTTGGTAATATATCATTAGATATCATCAAAGAAGGGGCATATTATGGTATAATTGTTGACTTCGGAGATAGGTTTGCCATTTAGAAGCTACCTGCTTCATATTGTCGCAATAGATATTTCCAAGGCCCTAATCCTATTGTTGAATTAAATCTTGAGTTTTTTGATGTTTATTTCCCAAACCCACAGTATAAGGTTCAGATATTAAAGATTTTTCCTCAAGATATATAGAAGGCTTATATTCTTTATAAGTAGGGGAAATTAAAGGGAGATTACCCGGGGAGTACAACTGTTTGGTATCCTCTAGATCCTAGTGTTTCAGTTAAGTTTAGCTTAAACGATAATGAATTTCCCTTTCTTGCGGGAGTTATTCCTTCTATTATTGATTTGGATTAGGCGCAAGAATTGGATCGTCAAAAAACAATGTAGCAACTATTGAAAATCATCATTTAGAAGTTGCCTCTTGATAAGAATGGTGATTTAATTTTTGACGTTGATGAAGCCAGAGATATTCATAATAACGCAGTTGCAATGCTTAAAAGAGCTATTGGAGTAGATGTATTGACAACTTTTGCGGATATTGAAAAAATTGATACAAAAGACAATAACTCCAATACAACAACCGACGATTTGGAAAAGGTTGAACGTACAGTTTACAACAATTCAGGTGTAACTCATAATTTGTTTAATGCCGATGGAAATATTGCTGTAACAAATTCTATATTGACTGATGAATCTAGCGTTAGAGATATACCTCTCATGTTTACAGAATTACTAAATAGAGTGGTAGAAAAATTCAATCGCAAGAATCATTATGAATTTAGAGCTGAGATGTTAGAAACAACATAGTTTAATTATAAAGAATTATCAAAGTTGTATAAAGAACACGCTCAGTTAGGATATTCTAAGATGTTGCCACAAATCGCTTTAGGGCATTCTCAATCAAGCATTTTAGCTACATTAACGTTTGAGAATGAAGTATTGAACTTGGCGGAGATTATGATTCCTCCTATGAGTTCTAATACCAGAAGCGGAAAAGATTTGGGTAATAATAATTAGTCATCTAATACTAATTCTTAGAATAAATAGACAAGTTCAACTAACAATAATGGAGCCGGAAGGCCAAAGAAGGAAGATGGCGAAAAGTCTGATAAGACAATAGCTAATCAAGAAAGTTCGTCATAAAGGAGGGATTGAACTTGCATATTAGTGTTCCTATTTTAAACACAATGGAATATATTTAGAACACTTAGATTTCTCCTCTAGT
>ULOF01036073.1_pt1 | contig 49476 bp, 47 predicted proteins | sample 1952371 | NCBI WGS metagenome assembly ULOF01 (sample SAMEA4835597, study PRJEB28245) | human gut metagenome | biome: gut microbiome; material: fecal sample | place: Denmark | collected 2008 | reverse complement strand
CTGCCATATTTTTTAGGCTTAGACATAATCATTTTCTCTTTCATTACCTCATCACAGAGAATCGAAGATTTATCCAGATGCACATTTCCATTATTTACATGGTAGAAGCGGTTCGTATAACGTGCCACCTGTTCCATGTTATGGGTAACCATTACAATTGTCATGCCATATTCTTTATTCAGTTTGTCCAACAGCTGGTAGAGCATTTCTCCAGCCTCCTTGTCAATACCAGTTAACGGTTCATCCAGTACTAAAAGCTTTGGATTCTGAATCAACGCCCTGGCAATTAAAACTCTTTGCTGCTGGCCTCCGGAAAGCTCAGACAGCATACGTCTGCGGTAATCCTCCATACCCACAAGCCTCAAGGTCTCTAATACCTTCTGCCGATGCTCTTTCTTCGGAAAACGAAACATTCCTATCTCTGGATGCAGACCCGTCATCACAATCTCTTCCACATTCGCAGGAAAGTTATTCACAGCCTGAAAGCCCACCTGGGGAACATAGCCAATGGAATCTGTAGCTACAGCCACCTCCCCTTTGGTGGGTGCCAGCTGTCCTAAAATCAGCTTCATTAGTGTACTCTTCCCTGCTCCGTTAGCACCGATAATCCCCACATATTCCTGTTCTTCTATTGTAAAATTCACGTCTGTTAACACATAATCTTTTCCATAGGCAAAGCTCATGTCCTTAACCGTTATTATCGGATTACCCATATCCATACTTCCTTACTATATTAATTACATATTCTTTCTGACTGCGCCAGCAAGCTCTGCAAGCTCTTCCATATCAGCCTGTCCCGGCTGCCAGTCTACATTTACAGTATCCCCTGTATATCTTGGAATTAAATGCAGATGAAAATGAAATACCGTCTGACCCGCAATTTCTCCATTGTTCTGCACAATGTTCATTCCTTCAAAATTCAACTCCTTCTTAAGGCTTCGGGCCACCACCGTTGCCAGAGAAAAGAGTCTCCCTGCTGTGTCTTTATCAATATCAAAAATATTGCTGTAGTGCTCCTTCGGAACAATCAGACAATGCCCCTTGCTCGCCGGATTGATGTCAAAAAACACCCGGAACTCCTCGTTCTCATAAATCGTTGTTGATGGGATTTCTCCATTTGCAATTTTACAAAAAATACAATCATCCTTTTTCATAACCTGTTTTCCTCCATTCTACTATGGTTTGCTGTCTGCCCTACATTATAGCATTTATTTTTTTATCTGAAAACTCGAAAATGGTCCACCGGATCATTTTCTCATATGCCCGACAACCCAAAAGCGCCAGTCTTCATATCCTGAAGACTGACGCCCACATTTTATCCATTAAACGACAGATTGTCTTATACACTATATTCCGTACCACCCATACTGCTCTCCACCAGTCCACCGGCTCCATAGGTCAGTCCTGCATAAATCTTCTCGCTGCCTGCCATAACCGGACCTGCCGTATCTGTTTGGGCAATCGTCTGAAAACTTTGACGATATTTTTCTAACATATCCCTGCACCGTTTTATATCCAGCGGAACCCTCTTAAGCTTTGCATATATCAACTGCTTATTGATAAAGGCAAAAACAGAATATACATCCACTGCCACTGCATTATCCATATTCAGCACTGTCATCAGTTCCACCTGTACTCCCTGTGCCTTGGATATACACCGGATAAATTCCTCCATATTCTGGACCTCATATGCTTCTAACGCCTCATCCATCCACTGAATTTCCATTTCCAGCATGATAACCGTAAGCTCTCCGGTACTGGCCTGCGTAATCCGCATTTTATATATATTCATCTGCTCATCTGTCATATGCTTCCTCCCGGATTTTTATTCCTCTCTTATCTCTGGAATAACTGCAACAATCCCTCTGGCCGTGCGTTAGACTTAACAAGCATCTGTAATGCACTCTGGCTTAATACGTTCTGCTGTGTATATTCTGTAATTTCCTCTGCCATGTCCGTGTCACGGATTCTGGATACTGCACTGGTCAGATTCTCATCCGCACTCTCCAGATTGGTGACCGTATGGTCCAAACGGTTTTGATATGCACCTAACGCAGAGCGGATACTTGATATCTTTGCCACCGCCGCATCAATTTTTTCAATTGCATCAGAGGCATAGGCATTAGTGTATACATTAATTTTATCAATCTCCAAAGATTCCGCAGTTGTCTTATTAATATTAATGTTCAGGGTCTGACCCTCATCATTTCCAATCTGTAATACCATCGGGCCTGCAGATAACACTGTAATACTGGTTTCATATGGCGCTACATTCGGGTCTGTATCATACACCATCTTAAAACCATTCTTGTCTGTTACTGTAATACGGTTACCCTGTGTCTCTATGGTAGCCGTTCCCGAAAATCCAATACGTTCTCCCGTAGCATCAACCGGAAATGCTGCCTTGGCATTGGTACCATATGTAGTAGTGCCTGTTGCACCAAATAAAGCCGCCAGCTCCTCATTTGCACTCTTAACCGTAATGGACTGCTTACTGCCATACTCCTTCGTGGTAAGCCTGCCGGTCTGCACATCAAAATCAATTCCTATCTTATCAACCGTATCCCGGATTTTCTCCTTTACCTCTGCTGCACTCATTCCTTCCTCAATCTCTATCTCAAGACCGTTAACCAGCAGTGTACCCTCCTGTGCCTTTGTAATAACCGTTCCATCTGCCATTATATTAATCTGTGATACTGCCTGTGTACCTGCACTGGCAACATACAAACCATATTCACCTGGCTCAATATCGCCACCGATTTCCACAATTTTCATGGCGTCATTGTCTGTATAACCTTTTTTGTTCAATTCTCCATTTAAAAGCTTACGTCCATTGAAATCTGTTGTATTGGAAATTCTATCAATCTCTTCCTCAAGCTGGTCAATCTCTTCCTGCATGGCGTCCTTATCTTCCTCTGCATAAGTCTCATTGGCACCCCGCACTGCCAGTTCACGGATTCTTGCCAGAATGGAATGAATCTCGTTCAATGCACCCTCTGCCGTCTGAATTAAAGAAATACCGTCATTTGAATTATCAACTGCTCTCTCCAATCCGCGAATCTGAGAATTCATTCTCTGGGATATCGCCTTACCTGCCGGATCATCCGAAGACTTGTTAATCTTATAGCCGGATGAAAGTCTCTCCATCGTTTTTGTGAGATTATTGTTGATTGCTACTAAATTATTGTTGGCTGTGTATGCCAGTGTGTTATGATTCAGTCTCATATATCTTCACCTCAATTTGTACTCTCCAGCCAATGGCTGATTTTTGCTGTCATCTATTTTAATTATCGGCAGCGATTCCTGTTAACTTAATAGCCGTCAGCAGCTGTTTTGCAGCCTTGTATAGCTTGGATGTGGACACCTCTTGTTTCCCGGTTTCTGAGCCGTACTGAATTGGCTTCGTGCCATCCAGACGTAAATCCTTTACCTCCATGCCCGCCTTGGCAAACACTGAACGAAGGGTTAACTCATTTTTCTCCAGCTCGGTTTGTCCGCTCTCTTCCTCTGTCGTGATATAACCCTCAATCTGACTGCCTTCCATATGAATAAATGCCGTCAGCTTACCGTACCTTGCTGTCTGCAGGGTCGCAGTGACATCTCCCGCATGGCTGCCATCCTGCAAAATGGAAACCTTCATAATGCTGACTTCCTCTCCCACCACCAGCGGAATCTGGAATACATCCTCTTCTACCGCCCGCATGGCAATCGGCATTCCTGCATTTAAATATTTCAACGCCTGAATATCCATCGCCGTAATCGTTCCATCGGATTCCTTATCATGTATCGCCTGGGATAAGCCGGAGCGCAGATTTTCCAACCCGTATACCACGTCAGCCTTACTTTCTAAATTCTCCAAAATCTGATTTTCCTGCGCTGTAATCTGTCTCCTTTTTTCCGGTGCCAGATTATTCTTAATATTCCGAATCATGCCATAAATGCCGTCTGTTTCATACATTACCTGATGCGCTGCAATCATATTTGTAACAGTCTTAGGCATATCATTGGCATCTAACATAGTCTCCACTTCTTCTTCATAGGCAAGTGCCCTCTTAAATTCATTGGAAAGCTCTTCCACCAGCTCTGCTTCTCCCTGACCGTTGTCCCCGGCTTTCATAATTGCATTTAATTCCTCAAAGCTCATATCCTGATAGTTCATATTCTCCATGCTCTTTAAGGTCTCCGGCCGAATATGCCGCAAAATGCTGGAGGTCAAGGTTTGGTTATAGGCTGTCTCAACCTGACTTAAAATGCTGCCCTCTGCAGTCTCTATACCGGTACGCTCTCCAAAGCTCTCATCTACGGCTATATCCATACCCCTGGCCCTGCGGCTCTTATCAGCTGAAAACAGATTTCCAAGGGTAACCTCCTGCCCGTTTCGCACAACTGCTCCAATATCTTTTCCGTGGGACTTCTCCACCTTGTCCAGAAGCCGGTAAATGCCAATAAAGCTCTTCCGCTCTTCCTCTGTTATACCGTTGTTCCTGTCCATCTGGTATAAAAATTCACTGAACCGCTGTTCATCTGTCACACCCCGTACTTCCCTCTGCTGCATAATTTCCTCATTGAGACCGTCAATTGTCATGTTCAATGGGTTTTTTCCCTCTCTGATTAAATTGAGTACAATCTGCGGTGTCAGCGTATCAAACATCTGCTGAACCTTGGCATCCGCTGATTTTACACTTACAATATTGGTCTCATTTAGTTCCATTTCATTATATGCCAGAATCCGGACAGCCCGCTGGTTCTCCTCATTCCTGTCCATATCCATATCCTCTAATATGGCATCTACATTTTGAAATGCTTCTGTAATGGAATCTCCCATATCTTTTCTTGGACGGGTCATCATAGTCTCATAGGCGTTCCCTGCCAGAGCCGCCTTTATCTGCGTACCCGCTTCATATAAACCGCTTACCGTGATGGTTGGACGTTTCACTATCTCACCCAACGTATATTCCGGCAGATTCTTAAGTCCATCCGTTTCCCTTAATGTCTCTGTCAGCAAATCCACACCTTCCGGAATATCGTGTAAATCCTGAGTGGAAACTACCTTCTCGTAATAGCTGTTCTCCTGCTGTCTTAAAGCTTCCACAACCTGGGATAAAGGCTTTGCATCAATATTGATATCCTGTTTTACAAGGCGGATGGCCGCCTCCATTGTCATGGAAAGGCGAATCTCCTCTAACTGCCTTCTGGCTGTAACCGCACTCGGATTCACAGATAATGCTTCTGCACTTCCCGGCTGTAAACCCTTCTGTCCGATTCCACTTAAGGAGAGACTTGCTCCCTCTACACCAGTATTTACCGGCGTCCGCATTCTTCCCGTATCCACACTCCGCATGGAGCTGTTATACAGATAAGAAACTGTAAGGGGCTTACCCTGCTTTACCGCATTATCTACTGACCGGGCAGTAATTTCCCTTACCTTTTCCATCAGCTGGGATGCCCTGTCGTGCAGAGATCTTCCACTGATTCTGGCCTGCTCCGGCTCATTTCCAAGCATAATCTGTTCCCGGATATTTACCTCAACCTGCGCCAGCTGGATTCCTCTCTGGTTTACCGAATTTACTGCCATGTACAGCCGCAGGGAGTCTACGGTAATTGGCAGTTCATGACGAAGCATGAACTGTGCCCCTGAAAGGCTCTGCTCTGTAACGGACATTCCCGCAGCCTCAATAATACCAGTTACCTGAGAGTAAATATCGCTCCATACCTGGTCGCTGACCATCACTTCCTTTGACGGACTCTCCTCATTCACACTATTTTTTGCAATATCCAGGTTCTCAATGGTTAAATCCATTTTATTTTTTACCATATATATCAATTGTTCATCGGAAATAAGCGGTTCCTCTCCCTTAATGACACCGTCTCCCGGTTCCTGGCCAATGCCTGGGGCAGCCTGGCTTGCACTTTCCGGAACTGTCTGCTGATCCGGTTCTGTGTTTACCAGATATCCCTCGCTGTTCAGCCGTGCCGTTCCCCTTTGGGCTGTACTCTGTGCTGCTGTATTATCAACCGTTTCCAAATCTGCCGGTGCTACACTGCCATCGGACTGTCCTGCTGTTATGCTGTCTCTAAGCCTGCCCACCGTTTCCTTGACAATATCTTTAAGCTGTTCATTTATCTCATCCTGATGCTCGCCGGAACGGATTGTAATCACCATTCCCATTAAATCGGAAAGTGTTGCATTTGTCACGTCAATCTGCATCATCCGAAGGCGGGCAATTTCATCAGAGGAAAGATTCCGCAGTATCTCCTTCTGATTCTCCTTTGCCTCCTTCTCATCCAGCGCTCCATCCAGATTTTTCTTAATCATCTCGGAAAACTGTTCCGTACTCTGCATCACCTGTGCACTGGTTGCCGCATTTAAGATGCTCTGCTCTCCCGCTGCCTCTGTGCCCACTATCTTCAAAGATACCTGGTTCTTGTTTACCTCCTGAAGCTTCAGATAAATGGTATCTCCCGGTTTTGCATTGTCCAGCTCTTTCGCCGCCTTTGTTTTAATCTCAATGCCGTTAATATCCAGCACCGGCTCTTTTCCATTCTTTACCAGCTTGCACGCCAGCAAATCACCTATGTTGCTGCCACTTAAAATGCCACTCTTGTCTCCGTCAGAATCCGGCTGTCCGTTACCGGATATACCGGAACCTCCAAAAATGGAATTGTCATATCCCGCCTGCCGGCTGTTATTTCCAATCTGATAATTCATTGTGCCACCTCACTCCTGCCATTCTGCTATTTTGAATCTTCTATATTGTAACGCTGCCGCTTGATTTCGCTTCTGTATAGTATGTCGGAAAAATGGTTCATTTTCTAAAGAAGCGGTTTCCTCTCCTTTTAATAAAATCCTTCTTTCGGTAATTACGCTCATAGCATAACAGGCAGGTTGATACGCTCTGTCAAAAGCATACCCCCTGCCTGTTTTTATACTTTTTGTTAATCTGTAATTTTCTTTGCCCGATCCTTTTTCTTCTTTTCTGATGCCTTTTTCGCCTTATCCGCTTCCTTTTGTTTTTCTTCCTTTTCATACTCTGCCTGAAGCGCACGTTGTTTTGCACGCATTTTGGCACCAAAGCTCTTCTTTTTCGGCTCCTCCGTATTTCCTTTCTTCTTGCCGCGGATACTCTTAATCTCCGTAATATAAATACCGCTTACCATGGCCTTAACCTCACATTTGGTCGGAAGCTCGTCAAAGATTCCGTCATCGCAAATCAGGTTTATAGTCTGCGGTCCCACCTTTGCCTTAACAATTGGCATCTTTGCATTCCGGAACCGCTTCGGTGTCTGTTCCAGAACCACCTTTGGCAGTCCTGCATCCTTAAGCTTCATCATCTTTTTATCAATAATCAGCATAGATGTCTGCTGCGCTGCTTCCTGTATCTGTTCTTTCTGGGCAATCTGTTTTTTCTGCATTTTTTTACCGACAAAATAAAGCGCAACTAAAACAGCAATTAATATAATAATTACAATAAGCGTTACCATCAATGGACCATTCATTGAATCTCCTCCTTTTCAATTTAACCGGCATGTAAATCCGGATGTTATTCTTAATCTATTATTTTTTTCTAGTCGGAAGCCTCCGTTCCGGCTTCTCTTTTCATGGTGTCCTCTATAATCCTCTGCACATAGGCTCCTGCATGCTTTCTCTGCTCCTTTGGCAAATCCTTTACATAAAACGGTTCTCCATATATAACCTTGACCCTTGCTTTCCGGATATCAAATCCCGGTCTTGTCTCTAAAAGCTGATCCGTGTCTACCAGTGTAACCGGAACCACAGGACAACCTGCCTTTTCTGCCATCTTAAGGCTTCCCTCCTTAAACGGCAGCATTTCCGGCTTCTGGTTTCTTGTTCCCTCAGGACAAATAACGATAGAATGTCCTTTCTGAATCAATGCGGCTCCATCCTTAATCATCTGCATACCTGAGCGCATATCATTGCGGTCCAGAAACAGGCAGCAGATATTCCGCATCCACCAGTTAAGCAGCGGAAATTTATCCATCTCTGCCTTCGCCACAAAGCCCGGCCGCTTCGTGCTGGTGGTATGCAGTACCAGTATATCAAAATAACTCCTGTGATTCGGAACAAACAATACCGCACCCTCCGGTATATTCTCTATCCCTTTCACCTCAATCCTTGCACCGGCCTGAAAAAGCTCCCAGCGAAATGCCCAATATACAATTGCATTCCCAATACGGAATCTAAGCTCCGGATTCCATTTACCGATTAATAAGAGGACGAAGTGAACCGGAATCATCAGTATCAGAAACAAAAACAAAAAACCCAATACTAAAACACTTCTCATTCTCTACTACCTTCCATATAATTTCGCTGTCTCAAACAATCTTGCCGCTAACTGCGGCGTCATATCCTCCATGCGGAACCTCCATGCCCAGTTGCCCTCTGCCACACCCGGTGTATTCAGTCTTGCCCAGGAATCCAGACAAAGCACATCCTGCATCGGAACGATTGCCATATTCGCTACGGAAGAAAAACAGGCGCGAATCAAAGTCCAGCATACATCACCGCCGTCTGTATTAAAATATCTTCTAAGCTTATCCTTTGACGCCTCATAACATTTCTGATACCAGCCAAGAGTTGTATCATTATCATGGGTGCCGGTATAACACACACAATTCCGGATAAAATTGTGCGGGAGAAAGCTGTTCTCCTCCGGATTTTCAAATCCAAATTGTAAAATCTTCATTCCCGGCAGTCCGAACTTATCACGCAAATCGATTACAGACTGGTCAATCTCTCCTAAATCCTCCGCAATAATTGGCATATGATAACCAAGGGTAGCCTCTAACTGGGTAAAGAAATTCACTCCCGGCGCCTGAATCCATTTACCGTTAACCGCTGTTTCTTCACCAAAAGGTACTGCCCAAAACTTATCAAAGCCTCTGAAATGGTCAATACGCAGGAAATCTGCCAGCTTTAACTGGTGACGGATTCTTTTAAACCACCAATCATAACCAGTTTTTGTGTGCTCGCTCCATTTATAGAGAGGATTTCCCCACAGCTGACCGGTTGCGGAGAAATAATCCGGCGGCACACCCGCTACATTCTTTGGATATCCCTTTGAATCCAAATCAAATAATTTTTTATTACACCACACGTCCACGCTGTCCCATGCCACAAAAATCGGGATATCACCCACTATTTTAATATTTTTGTTATTGGCATAATCCTTTAACGCAAACCACTGTTTATGGAAAATAAACTGGATAAACCGATAGTATTCCACTTCCACGTCAAGCTTTTCCATCCAGTCCGCTTTCTGCTTAGCAGTAGGCTTTTTCAGGGAATCCTCCCACATATACCATGGCTCTCCCTCAAAATAATCCTTTCCTGCCATAAACAATGCATAATCATCTAACCAGTCTGAATCCTCACAGAATTTTTTGTAATTCTCCAAAAATGCTTCATCCGTAGAGTATAAATCCTTAACCTCCGGATTGCAAAAACGCTGATATGCCTTTTTTAACAGTCCCGTTTTAAACTCAATCACGTCACCATATTCAATGTGGCTCGGGTTCCACTGGGGCATTTCATAAAAATCCTCATCCCACAAAAGTCCCGCCTTGCGCAGCTCATCTATACTGATAATCAAAGGCTGCCCGGCAAAGGATGAGAATGGCTGGTAAGGGGAATCCCCAAATCCGGTATGCCCCAGGGGCAGTACCTGCCAGATATTTAACCCTGACTTCTCCAAAAAATCCACAAATGCATAAGCGCCTGGTCCTAAATCCCCAATCCCATATGGTCCGGGAAACGACGTTGGGTGTACAAGTATTCCTGCGTACTTATCATAATCCAGCCCCAAACTCGAATTATCTGTCATTGCTTCATATCCTCCGTATTATATTTATACCTGTATCATCTATAAATATGAATTATTATGCTTTCTGTCAGGCAATCAAACCTATAACTTATCTGTTGCCCACAAGGTAATATTATACTGTGAAACCTCACAAAAGACAAGAAAAAACACATAAAACTTATCTAAAAATATATCTTTTTAAAGACTGCGCTTCCACATACAAAATATGCCTTTCCCCAACTATCATTTTTATTAATGATAAACCGTCAGAAGAAAGGCATATCCTCTTAATTTCTATGTTAAACTGCAATTCCTGTCTACTGCATCTCTCCGTCTACCAGCTCAATTGTCCGGTCGCATCTGTGAGCTATTTTTGAGTCATGGGTCACGATAATAATAGTGGAGCCGTACAGCTCCCTCGTCTTTAACAGAAGCTCCAGCACCTCTTCTCCCGTTTTATAGTCCAGATTCCCGGTGGGTTCATCACACAGCACCAAATCCGGCTTCTGGATTAATGCTCTGGCAATTGCCACCCTTTGCTGCTGCCCGCCGGAGAGCTGTTCCGGATATGCCTGTTGTTTTACATCCAGTCCCAGAACCTCTAACAATTCCTCCACCCTGCCATTCTCCGCTTTTGTCTTTCCAATTACACAGGGAAGCAATATGTTTTCCCGCACCGTTAGCTCCGGCACCAGCTTAAAATCCTGAAATACATATCCCACATGCTTACAGCGGTACTCTGCAAGCTTCTCTTCTTTCAAATGATATATATCCCCACCCTTAAATATTACCTGGCCGCCTGTAGGATAATCAATGCCCCCCAGCATATGGAGCAGTGTGGATTTTCCGCTTCCGCTTCTGCCCACAATTGCAGCACATTCCGAACATCCAAATGAAACATTAAGCTTCTTTAATGCATGCACCTGGTTTGGCTCTTTGCCATATATCTTATCCAGCTCTACTGTTTGAATTAATTCTTCCATTTATGCCTCCCTATTCCTGTGTAAAAATATCCAAAGAAACTTTCTTATCCAGTGTCCGGTTCAGAGTTATCATCATATTTACGATAAAAATAATGGCGCACAGGCAAATGGCAGCTACATAAATTTTTACATATGGCATCCTCATCAAATCTCCCCAGCCGCCCTGAATGCTGGTAAGCCAGCCCTCTTCACTTCCATCCATAATCATCACTTCTGCGCCGTTCTCTGTTTCCATTCCGTAGATGTCAAACAACAGCCTCCGCCTCCATTCGTACAATGCCAGAGGAAACCAGGCAACGCACGCGGCAAGCGCTATATAGCCTGCCAGTTTTTTTATCCAGAACAGAAGGATGGTTCTCCTTTTTGTACCCAGCATCCGGTAAACTCCTATGGTGTAGGAATCGTGCAGCATTTTCATCTGAATATAGTTAAATACCGTCACAAAGCCCAGCACCAGCAGGGACAGGAATAAGAGAACCACAATGCCTGTGCCCTCCCACCGGAGTGCCTGTATTTTCCTCCTGACGTCTGCAACCGAATCACTTGTCATGTCCTGGCTCTCTGCCAGAATCTGATACCACAGGCTTTCAAATTCCGCATCCTGGGACAGATTTTTCATTTTTACCCCGACCCTTGTGTAATTCCTGTCCGGAATACCCCAAGCATCCAAAGCCTCTGCAGATGCCAGAAAGATAAATGCACTGCTGCCAAACAGTCCATCGGTATAATAAAAATCATTTACTCCTGTCTCCCGGTACACAACCGCCCCAACCTGTACCTCATAATCCATGCGTTTTCCAAAGCTGTATCCATCCTCATATGCAAAGCTTCCCGTCTCCTCATCCCAATATTGATACTGAAAAGCCGGCTTCGCCTTTTCCGGTATTTTCCCGGTTGAAAAATCAAAGTTATCCATTTCTTCATCCTCAATCACGGTTTCTGCCATATGTATGATATCCCCCGGCTCATATGGGCATTGTGCATCCTTATCCGACACAAACACAACCACCTGCTCACCGGATTTTAATTTTTCCAGATCAAGCTGTCCCGACAACCGATACGAGGCTATCTCCGGCGCTTCAAAAATTGCTGTGTCCACCGCCACGGTAGGAATATTATAAAGCCTGCCCAGCTCGTTTTTCTGATATCCCTCCGCCTCTTTTCCTTTATAATACAAATCCTCCACCCCAAGTGGTGCAGCTTCACCCTGAATCACCTCAAGATAGGATTTCATATCAAGGTTATCCTGATTTTCCTCCGCCAGTACCCGGGTGCTTTTTATCTCAAGCATTCCCTTTATGGATTCCACATTTTTCATGTTCTTTAATTTAACATAATTTTGTTCCGTAATCCCACCGGACCTGCGGTTTGTAATTCCCAATAATCCCATGGATTTGGAAAAATCCTTTTTTGCCTGATAATCCATCTGGTTCAAATCTGCTTCCTCTATAAAAGCCTGATACGCTTCTGCCTCGGAAGCATAGTTCTCACTCAGATACAAAATACTAAAGAAAACCGTTGCCATGGTAAGCAGGATAACGGTAAACAGGATATGCTTTTCCCCCTGTCCCGGAGACAGACAGCGGTTCATATACTCTCTCAAACGGCTGCCTTTTATCCTGCCCTTTCTTTTTTCCACGCCTTTAAGCTTACTCACTGCCTCCAGCGGTGAAGGGCTTTTCATGGACAGTAAAACCATGGCGCAGGCGAATATTCCGCTCTGGAAAATAACCAGGGCAGGAAAAACATATGGATTTAAAGATACCGCTTCTATCACCTGGTTTACATGCATTCCGGATACAACAAGCATGTGAAGCAGCTTACTTTGTACGAGATACAACAGGGCATAAACGGCAAGCCCAATTAAGTAGCCCAGTCCTGTGGCAGACACCAGAAAGACCAGCATTTCCTTCCCTAACTGAATCCAGCCCCTTCGCTTCGGCAGTCCAAACAGTCCGTACAGGCAAAGGGCGTTCCTCCGTTCCCGGAATCCAATGGACAGGGCAAACACCAGCGAGAAAAAAGTAAACACGGCAATTACCACCGACAACAGCGGAATCAGAACTGCCGAATCAAAATTCATCTGTGCTGATTCCATATGGCTGTCCACATCACTCCGCCAGATTGAATCGCTGTTAATATAGGAATTATCCACATTTACCTTTGTCAGCGGGTCACTATAGACATACCCATTTTCATCTAAAAAGGAATACAGTTCCTCCGATTCCATTCCAGCCGCCTCATTGGCAACCACACAGCATATCTCCTCCGGCAGCTCCTTCCGGTACACAAAAAATTCCGGGAAGGAAAATTCATACTCCGCCTGGGAATACCACTCCCTCTCCATATCCTCCAAAACGCCGCTTACCCTGTAGGTTTTCTCTTTTTCTTCCCCATTCTCCAATACCGTAAGGGTCACACTGCTCCCGGCAATGGGTGCCATCCCAAGCTGCTTCAGCCGGTCTGCCGATGCCGCAAGCTCATCCTCCTTATCCGGATATCTGCCCTCCTCACATGCCGGAAGATACAGCTCCGCCCCCTTTATGTCACAGGCGGTCAGCGGATACTGTATTCCCTCCTCTGCCTGCAGGACTCCCACCGTATATAAAATTCCAATCTCCTCAAACATCCCGGACTCTGCCAGCGCCTCTGTCTCCTCACGGGATATATCCGCAAAGATAAAATTATAATCTCCTCCTTCACTTAAATTATGCGCATACTCCGTCGCCATGGAGCTGCGTACCAGAAAGGTTGTATCCATCAAAATAACCATGCTCAACAGAATGGACATTATAACCAGCATTGCCTGCTTTTTGTGTTTTAACCAGTATTTTAATGCATATCGATTCATTTTTTTCCTTCTTAAACCTTATTCTACTTTTCCGCTAATGGAACCTGACACTTTTCCGCTTGCCGCTCTTAAAGCTACCTTATAGGTCTTCCTCGCTTTCATAGCCGTCTTTATTGGTGACCTTGATGACTGATACGGAAAAGTTCCCTGTGCATAGATAGTGTTTCCATTATAGATTTTCATTTTTGCAGCGGTCGTTGTTGTGGGCCGGGTATTAACAGACAGGGTGACACCACTGGTGTTTGACACTACCGAATACTGCCACTGATAGTTTGGTCCCACATTGGTGTATGATTTGGGCGCCAGGCTCCTGGCGAATGCCGTACAGGAATACTTGTTTATGTATTACATTTGTTATTATAAGTCAGTTTTATCTATTTTTCAATAATATTTATGAAATATTTAAAAATGGGGTTCTCTATTTACTTTTTCTCAACAAAAAACAGGATTCATAAACTTTGACGTTTTATGAATCCCGTTTTTCCTTTTCGGTATAATAATTATATTTATTATTTTTCTTTATTCATTCTTGCAAGCAGCTCTTTTCTCTGTTCCTCATAGCCCGGCTTACCAAGCAATGCAAACATGTTCTTCTTATAGCTTTCCACGCCCGGCTGGTTAAATGGATTGACACCCAATACATAACCGGAAACACCACAGGCAAACTCAAAGAAATAGAATAATTCGCCTAAGTTAAACTCACTCATATACGGAAGTGTAATCATCAGATTTGGAATCTCACCATCCACATGGGCAAGAACGGTGCCGTTCATAGCCTGCTTGTTGATATAATCAACCGTTCTTCCTGCAAGATAATTAAGACCATCTAAGTCATCATCCTCCTGCTCCATAATAATCTTACGTCTTGGAGAACCAATGTTTATTACCGTCTCAATATGATTTTTCGTGCCATCCTGAATAAATTGTCCCAGAGAATGCAAATCTGTTGTAAAATCACAGGCTGTCGGATAAATACCCTTTCCGTCCTTACCTTCGGATTCTCCAAATAACTGCTTCCACCATTCACCGATATAGTGAACCGACGGCGTATAATTTGCAAGAATCTCCATGGTCTTGCCCTTTTCACGCAAAATGTTACGAAGTGCTGCATACTGCAATGCATCATTGTGTTCAAAATCCGCCTCCATACACATCTGACGGGCGGTGGCTGCACCAACCATCAGCTGCTTGATATCCGCACCGCTTACAGCAATCGGAAGCAGACCGACTGCGGTAAGAACAGAGAAACGTCCTCCCACATCATCCGGTACTACAAAGGTCTCATAGCCTTCTTCATCTGCTAATTTTTTAAGTGCTCCCTTGGATTTATCGGTGGTTGCATAAATTCTCTTTGCAGCCTCCTTCTGACCATATTTCTCGACCAAAAGCTTTTTGAAAATACGGAAAGCAATGGCTGGCTCCGTTGTTGTTCCGGATTTAGAAATAATATTAATGGAAAAATCCCTGTCTCCCACAACCTCTAATAAATGCTCCAAATAGGTGGAACTGATATTATTACCACAGAAATAAATCTCAGGGGTACCCTTTCTCATATCCTTATCAATTACATTGTAGAAGGTATGCCTCAATGCTTCAATCGCCGCTCTTGCGCCAAGATAAGAGCCCCCAATACCAATAACAATTAAAATTTCGGAGTCATTCTGAATCTTCCTGGCAGCCGCTTTAATTCTTGAAAATTCTTCCTTATCATAATTCACGGGAAGATCAATCCATCCAAGAAAATCATTACCCTCACCTGTTCTGTCCAACAAAACCTTTTTAGCGTCTAATACTCTTTCCTTCATAGCTGCGATATCTTCTTCCGATATCATAAACATCGCATTACTATAATCAAAACTAATACTCTCTGCCATTTTTCTGCTCTCCTTTGTTTTCATTTTAATTTTTCCCTTACAAACCAATCTATATTGTAGCAAAATCAATTGCAAATAGCAATATTTTCTTCTATTGGATTTTAATTTTATTTTAACTATATTTCCTTATTTTTATTCCTGTACACCTAGCAAATCATAAAGAGTTCCAAAAGAGTATCCCTCTTTCTTGAGATTCTGTATTACCTGTTTTAACGCATCTCTGTTGGCAACAGAAACATTATGCATCAAAGGAATCGCTCCCGGATGATAATATTTTGCAAAATGCTCCACCACATGTTGACTGGATGGCTGGTTATTTACATCATAATCCAAATATGCCATGGACCAGAAAATAGTCGTATACCCCAAATCCTTTGCCATCTGTAATGTGCGCTTGCTGTATTCCCCTTTCGGCGGACGGAAAAACAAATCCATCTCATAGCCGGTAGCTTCCTTCATAAACTGCTCACTTTTTAACAATTCATCCTGTTGCTGGCTAATACTTTTTTCCGGCATACATGGATGTGTCACCGTGTGATTGCACACCAGATGACCTTCCTCCTTCATCCGTTTTGTCAGCTCCACATTATCCCTGATAAATGTCTGGGTAACAAAAAAGGCAGCGGGCACCTGCTCCTCCTTTAAAGTATCCAGAATGTCCGCTGTATATCCATTTTCATATCCACAATCAAAGGTAATATAAATTTTTTTCTCGCTGACCGGTACCGTATAATATGCCTGGTACTGCGTAATATCAAAATCCTCCTGGCAGCCCGACTTTTCATGGTTATCATTTCTCTTAAACCACCAGCTGTAGAGCGTGTTATCCATACTATCATAATCTGTATTTTCCACAATTACCCGTTCCTGCTTTGGTTTACTCTCCGTATCTGATTCCTTCTCAGAAGACTCCGTTTTTTCTTCCGTCTCCAACCCAGCCTTCCCATTCTGATTAAATCCACTATCTTTCTTCATCGGATGTCCAAAATGCTGCAGCAATCCCAAACTTATAAGAACAAATGCTGCAATGCCGATACCTGCCATAATATTTCTCTTTTTCGGATTCAAATAAGTCCTCCCACTTATGCAAGAAAACTCTGTACAAATTCCTCCAACAGGTCAATTTCTGATTCTTCAGACTCTGCCAATTCTGGCTGTTCCATATCCTGCTCTTCATGACTGGCTGCAATTTGCTGGCTGGATTCTCTCTGGCTCTGCCCCTGATGTCTTTTTTGTTTTTCACTGTCACTGCGCTTACCTGTATCGATATCCCGGATAAGCTGTCTTAACATTTCTACATCCTCTTCCATATTTCCGGCAGAAGCTTCTATATTTTCTTCTTCACCCGGAGCTGCTTCAGAATTCTTTACCTGACCTTCAATAAGAGCGCTTTCTACCTGTTCATCCAGCATTTTTACATCATCCTTTGTCCGCAGTAACCGGTTTGCCAGATAATTTTCCAGATAGTCCACCAGCTGAATTTGTATCTGCTGTTTCTTGCTTTTTATTCCAAATATATGAAAACAAACAAATAAACATACCAATACAACGCCATATGCAAACAAAATTTCAATCTGAGCAGACAATTCCATTCCTGTCATATACCCATAAAAGGCTTCTGCTCCCGCCAATAAGGAAACGATTCCTGCTGCCAGAAATGGTGCCTTCTCCCATGCAGAAAAAGAAAATCCCATAAACTTTAGCTTTAAAAGATACTTGTCCACATACGCTGCTGTATTCCGTATCTGGTAGCCCATTTCATAAATGGTCTCAAACTGGTTTTTCAAATTAATCATAATCTTTTTCTTTGTTGTTTTCATATTAGCAGATGCCCTTACATATCCTTTTAAGGACAAAACCATCATAGCCTGCAGCAACAGGCTCACTGCTCCAAACAACAAAATACTGCTCATACATTCATGTTCCGTTACAAATTTCGTAATCATAACTATCCCTTCCCTATTATATTTTTTGAAACATTCCGGCAAATTACTTTTAACCGTTTGTTACAATTATTTCCTATCTTCTAGTTTACAAAGCCTTATTCATCAACTCAATAGCACTTTACCGCAACTTCTTATTTAAAAACGGTATAATTTACTATTATTAGGCAAAAGCTTACTTCTATCGACATTTTTTTGATAGAAACCAGACAGTTGCAAATCCATCCACTTATGCTATACTATTTTATTATAAAAAAGCACATTATAGAAAGGAAATACTATTATGACATTTAAACCACAGGGCGTATGTTCCCAAAAAATTGATTTTGAAATTGAAGATGGCAAGGTCACGAATGTTCACTTTCTAGGCGGTTGTAACGGTAATACCCAGGGAATATCCCGTTTGATAGAAGGAATGGATGTAAAGGAAGCCATCTCCCGCTTAGAAGGAATCCAATGTGGGTTCAAGGGAACCTCCTGCCCTGACCAGCTTGCAAAAGCATTAAAGCAGGCTATCCAGAACTAGAGAAGGAGATTGTTATGAAAAAAATTGTACTTACCGGCGGAGGTACAGCCGGACATGTCACTCCTAATATCGCTTTATTTCCCAGCCTGCAGGCTGCCGGATTTGAAGTGCACTACATCGGTTCCTACGACGGTATCGAAAAAAAACTGATTGAAGATATGGGAATTCCCTATTACGGTATATCCTCCGGTAAATTAAGAAGATACTTTGACGTTAAGAATTTTTCTGACCCCTTCCGTGTGGCAAAAGGCTTTGGGGAGGCAAACCGGATTCTCAAAAAAATCCAGCCGGATGTTGTATTCTCCAAAGGTGGATTTGTTACGGTTCCGGTAGTTCTGGCTGCAAAGAAAAATAAAATACCTGCTATTATACATGAATCCGATATGACGCCTGGTCTGGCAAATAAGCTCTGCATTCCGTCCGCTTCCAAAGTTTGCTGTAACTTTAAGGAAACCTTTGAACTGCTTCCGGAGGGAAAAGCGGTTCTCACCGGAACTCCTATCCGCAAGGAATTATTCGAGGGCAGCGCTGCAAAAGCTGCTGAATTCTGCGGCTTATCTGCTGACAGACCAACTATTCTGGTTATCGGAGGGAGCAGCGGAAGCGTTGTTATCAACAATGCCATACGGGAAAATCTTGACGAAATTCTTCCGGACTTCCAGATTATACATCTCTGTGGAAAAGGACATTTAGACGACTCCCTGAAAAATAAAAGGGGGTATGTTCAGTTTGAATATGTTTCCAAGGAACTCCGGGATTTATTTGCTCTGACTGACTTAGTGATTTCCAGGGCTGGAGCCAATGCTATCTGTGAGCTTTTAGCCCTGAAAAAACCAAACATCCTGATTCCACTCTCCAAGGCTGCCAGCCGCGGCGACCAGATATTGAATGCTAAATCCTTTAAGAAAAACGGCTTCAGCTATGTAATTGAAGAAGAAGAGCTAAGTAAGGCTTCCCTGCTCAACGCCATACGGGATGTCTCCACTCACAAAGAACAATATATCAAAGCAATGAGTGAAAGTGAAATGTCCGATTCCATCGGAACCATCATGCGGTTAATTCAGGAGCTGGCTAAATAATGCCTTTGCAGACAATTATACAATTTAGACAATTGCGAAACTCCCTATTTTCAAAATCGAGTTATGCAATATAACGGTCGGTAACGAAAACAGAGTTTCGCAAACACCTAATTGTACAATAAAAGGGAGCATCACTGCTCCCTTTTACCGTCTTTTATTTACTGCTGTTCTGCCTGCATGCCCTGATATAACTGTTTGAAAATCTCTGCCTTAATTTTATTATTGTCATCCACATGCTTGCCATCTGTAATATTCATCAACACTCCATCTATATATGGATAGATTTCCACATTATTGCCGCTAATCTTAAATTCCATCTTAACCGTAGCACTGGTAGATAATTTACCATTATAATCTGCCCAGTCCTTTAAGTTAATAGTAGCCCCTTTTCCATAAAAAATAACATATTCTATCCCCGGCTCTTCTTCTCTGGTCTCATATACCCAGCAAGAAGAATTGGTTTTACCCTCCAGAATTGTCTCATATGTAGCATTATCGAGGTCTTTATTTGTCAATGCTTTTACCTGACCGATTTTTGTTTTTGCCTGGCTGTTAACCATCGGCTGAACAACTGATTTTACAAAGTTCTGAGGATACTCTGGAAGAATCATATACACTCCAAAACATATTGCACCTAAAATAACTATCCAAATTATTACCTTTAAAAAACCCTTCATTTTTCATTCCTCCTAAATGAATATTATTATTACAGCTACTCTATGACAAAACTCTCCTCTATATGTCAAAATAGCTCTTTTTCTAATTGATAGATAAATTCCTCTAAGAGCTTCATACGTCTGCTATATTCCAAACGTGCCGCCTCCGTTTTACATCTCCGGATTTTTGGCTTATTACCTCTGTAATAATTCTTTATCCGATAGTACGCTTTCTTATAATTCGCATCATCCTCACAGGCAGTCGCCATGGAATCCCACAAAATGCTGACTGCTCCCACCTCATCTAATAAATCTGCATCCATGACTACCTGACATTCTAAGGATAACTCCTCTGTCGTATCTTTGTCATCATGCATTCGGATAATTTCTCCGATACGCGCAATTTTTTCCGGCTCAAGCCCAATGCTGTCTAGATATTCCACTGCTATTTCAGCACCGACTTCCCCATGCTCCCTGCCCTCCTGCCAGCCAACATCATGTAACAAAGCTGCCAGGGCAATAATATCCAGGTCGCCTCCAACCTTTGCCTGTAACTTAATTGCCCAGCGGTATACCCGCATTGTATGTTCAAATCGGTCGCGAAATGGATAATTAGGTGGTCTGCCGTTATCTAAAATTTGCTGTTTTACAAATTCAATAACACTTGCATAATTCATGCTAACCGCTCCCATTCATATATTTCGATAATCCTATATATTGTAGCATTATTTTCAGAAATTTGCCACCAATAATTTAAAAAAATCATACAAATACATTTATATGATTTTAACAAAAATATATGTTAATCCATGCAGCCTGCTTTGTGAGACACTCCCGGTCAGTTACTATAGCAGTTAACTCAGTCCAGGCACCCTTGCGGCACATGAAAGCTCCTACTTAGTGCTGCTTCGTTCCCGACCTGACACGGTTCGTAGGTTTCCATTGCGCAAGACCCATACGTCAACGCCACTTACTATAGCCAGCACCGGAAACTCCTCCCGAGGCAGGCCAACACCCCTGCTATAGCGGATTGCAGGTACAGGGGACCGCTGCTCCCCCGGCTGCATGGAAAGATTATACGATTTGTAACGGTTAGTATACAGGACTTTTGATTTTCTGTCAACCATCCACCTGCATTCCCTCTCTCTCTTTTTTAAGCCGCAGCTGGCGAAAAAAATCTGATAAAATAGCAGAGCATTCCTCTTGCAGCACGCCCTGCTCAAACTCTACCTGATGATTAAATGCCGGTATCTGAAATAAATTCAAAACGGAGCCGGCACAACCCGCTTTTTTATTCATGGCACCCACAACCACCCTGGGAATCCTCGCCTGGACAATGGCTCCGGCACACATCTGGCAGGGCTCTAATGTAATGTACATCGTACACTCCTCCAGCCTCCAGTCTCCCAGCTTTTTTGATGCCTTTTCTATGGCAATGAGCTCTGCATGGGCAAGGGTTGTTTTCCTTGCATTCCGCTTATTATACCCTCTGGCAATAATCCGATTCTCATGTACAATAACACAGCCAATAGGTACATCCCCCGCATCTGCCGCTTTTCCAGCCTGTTTTATTGCTTCTTTCATATATTTTTCATCACTTGTCATTGTACTTCTCCCATAATTGGTATATCATAAATTTATCCATTTATTATAAATAGATTACACAATAATTGCAAGGAGATGCCAAAATGTCATTCAAACTCACCACCAACCGCCTGATACTGCAAATCGAAGATGCCGCCAAAGCCGGGGATGTGCTTTCGTTCTATCAGAATAACCGTAGTCTTTTTGAATATTTTGAGCCTACCAGACCACATAACTTCTATACCTTAGCCTATCAAAAAGCCGCAATGCAATATGAATATTCCGAAATTATAAAAGGAAAATCTCTGCGCTATTATATCTATCTAAAAGAAGCACCAGATACCATTATCGGCTCCGTAAACTTTTCCCGTATGGAGCATCCCCCTTTTTCCAAAGCCTCCTTAGGCTATAAGCTTGACGCCTCTTACCATGGCCACGGCTATGCTACGGAAGCCTGTCAGGCGGCAATCCCTGTCATTTTTTCAAATTATAACATCCACCGGATAGAAGCCCGGGTATCACCGGATAATATTCCCTCTATCAAACTGTTGGAACGCCTTGCGTTCCGATATGAAGGAATCGAATACCAAAGCGTGGAAGTAAACGGTACATACAGGGACCACTATCGCTACAGCCTTATAAACCCGGGCTGATTTCCACTATCCAGTAGCCAAACTCTCCTGTTTTGACTCCTGTCTTTTTAACCGGTATAAACTGTTCAAAGCCAAACATATTGGCAAGGTATTTTTCACGGTTGGAAAATACCCCCGGCACCCCGATAATGGCATGCTCCGAACCATCGTCAAACCGCATTTTTCCTAAGAGCAGATACTGATAGGTATAAAAACCATGGGTGAGAAAGCTGTTGACCCCCAGCTTCCAGTTGCGCATATCCAGCTTGCCAATATCCTTTGGATGAATCCTGACGCAATTAAATAACTCCGTTGCACCATATAACGGAAGCTTTGGATATTCCGCTATCATTTTATCAAAAGCATCCGTTTCCTCCTTTTGCTCCATCCGTTTCCTGTGGTATGGGCAGTCCTCGCATTTTTCAAAAACATCCGTCTGTGCCCCTCCTATCACACCTGCCCGTTCTACAACCTCCGGTATACTCTCTGCTTTTTCCTCCAGCTCCTCCCCTTGCAGCTGACCCACAGCATTATCTTCCTTCTCCGCCATTACCGGCTGACGTTCCTTTGCTGTCTCCGTTTCTTTCTGCTCCTTGCCGGCATGGCCCTCTTCCCTGCCTGAGGCAGGCATATTTTCGTTTCTCTTCCCAGCTGCAATTCTATCCTCCGGCTCTTCTATAACTGGTTTGGCAGAATCTTCAAACAGGCTTGCCTTTTGCTTTCGGTTGTCCTTTCGTACCAGCTCATAATCCTTCCGGTTCTTGTCCTGAAAATCCCCAATATAATAATGGGAATCGTTATATACCACTGCCACCCCGTCAAAGGTGTATAAATCCCGTCCCGTATCAAACAGCTGCTGCCAGTCCGTTCTGGTCTGATAGGCCAGTATTCCGCCTGTGCTCTTTATTTCATCCACCTTAAGCGCTGCCAGATGGTCTCCCGCCTCATGATAAAAATAAAGCATAGCACTCTTATAAGGTAATCCCGGCGGCTCCTGTATATTTATAATAATCTTCACTTTCTCTCCTCGGATTTCCAGCTTTAAAAAACCTGCCGTTGAACCTACATTTCCATTGTGAAACTGATAAAAATATGTAATTTTCCGCTTATAACTCTGCACTTGTCCCACTCACACTCCTTTTTTGAATACATTTTATGCTGAGAGTCGTGAATTTATGACTAGTACATCGTTACTTATTCAAAAAATGTTACACTTCAGAGAAGAATTAATATGCGCTTCTCATGCCCTTGCGTCAAAGCTGTTCTGCACTTCCCCAGAGCTGGCATTTATCTCCTGCCTTGCCGTATGGTACGCATCATAATAGGCTGCCTTCAAAGCCCCGTGCACTTCCGTCTCCGCTTTCGATTCCTTCTCATGCCAGCCCACGCCTGCAGTATATGTAAGGATTTCATCACCGTTCCCATCATACACATGGACGGCAGAACCCGTACCTTCGGACTGGAACTTGGCTTCATACGGCTTGCCAAACAGGATGCACAGCCACCTCTCGTCCGCCTCCCGTATCTTTTTCATGTCCGCCATATCCTGTCCAATCTTCCCCATCAATGCAGACCTGTTTGGCGCAACTTTGGCAACCTCGCTTTTCCGCAGGGCGAGGAATTTATTTCCCATATATATATTCTGCGCCGCATCCTCCCTGGCATATCCGATTATCTTCTCCCGAAGGGAATCGGACAGTTCCCAATCTTTCTTGGATGATATTTTTCCTGCCGTATTCTGCTGTGCCTTTCTTACCCCCTGCGATGCTGGATATCCTGTTATTCCAATTCCATTAAGATTCATTTCCTTTAATCCTTCCCGTCTTTCCATTTCAGTTTCCCTTTACTAAACTGTTTCCTATTACTTCGACAGAAATATTTTTCTTTTTTACCCTCTTGCACGAAACGACTATCTTTCCTTTAATAAATCACTCAGTCTGGCAAACTGCAAAAGCGTCAGCGCCTCGCCCCGGACAGCCGGCGGTAATTCCATCTGCTCCAATGCCGCCGCCACCTGCTCCTTTGTAACGCCAATGCCCCCATTTACAAGACTGTTCTGTAATGTTTTTCTCCTCTGATTGAAGGACGCCCGGATTAAAGAAAACAAAAATGCTTCATCCTTTACCTGCACCGGCGGCTTCTCCCATTTTGTAAGCCGGATAACCGCAGACCCTACATTAGGTCTTGGAATAAAACAATTTGGCGGTACATTTGCAACAATATAGGGCTGGGCATAAAATTGTACTGCCAGGGATAACGCTCCATAATCCTTCGTTCCCGGACCTGCCTGCATTCGCTGCGCTACCTCTTTTTGTACCATAACCGTAACATTCTCCAAAGGAACATGGCTTTCAAACAAGCCCATAATAATCGGTGTGGTAATATAATATGGCAGATTTGCCACTACCTTAATTGGTTTTCCTGCATTTCTTTCTTCTGCCAGTGCTCCGATATCCACCTTTAAAATATCTTCATTAATCAGAGTAACATTGTCATAGTCTTTGAGAGTATCCTGCAGAATCGGTATCAGGGTCTTATCAATCTCAACCGCAATAACCTCCTTTGCTGCCTCTGCCAGATACTGGGTCATGGTTCCAAACCCCGGACCAATCTCTAAAACCATATCCTCCTTTGTCACTCCCGCTGCCGCAATAATTTTATCCAGTACATGCTCATCTATCAAAAAATTTTGTCCGAATTTCTTCTGAAATGCAAAATCATATTTTTTAATTGTCTCAATTGTGACCTGTGGATTGCTTAATTTTTCCATATCCTTCCCCCTGTTAACAAGAGTCTTGACAGCTTTTATCTGTCCTACTGATAGTACCATATCTTATCTTCTTTTTCTATCCCTTCCGGCAGTCTATTTCCAGCATTAAAAAAGTTACAGTTGAAACCTGGCTGGCGCCGACCTATAACTTAAAAATAAATACAACCAATACTGCCACTGTACAGGGAAAACTATTTACCTTTCTTGGTCTGTTCATGCTATAATGAAAAAAATGCCTGTCTACAGACTTTGATTATGAGAGGGGAAATATGAAACCATACACATTATGCACCCAGTCAAGCCATAAATATACTGCCGGTTTTTCCATAAAACATCTAGCACTTATCTTCGTACTGCTTCTTGCGGTTGCAAGCAACAACCTAACCACACTGGCAGCAGCTCCAGCCACACAGACCAGCTCCGAGGCAAAAGCCTCTGCAAGGGCTGATGGAACAAAGAAAAAAAACAAGACCGTCAAAATTACCATCTCTGCTGCCGGTGACTGCACTCTTGGTGTGGATTCCAGATATAATAACACCTTCAACAATTATTATAAGAAAAAGGGTTCTGCTTACTTTTTGAAAAGGGTAAAGAAAGTATTTTCCAAGGATGACGTGACCATTGTCAACTTAGAGGGGCCTTTTACAAATGCCACAAGCCGTGCCAGCAAAACCTTTACCTTCAAGGGTCCTGCAGGCTACGCTAAAATTCTCAAAAAGGGCTCTGTAGAAGTGGTAAATGTTGCAAACAACCATACCTTTGACTATGGTAAAAAGGGATATTCCGACACCCTGAAAACCCTCAAAAAGAACAAAATTAAATACTGCCGTAATGGTTCCATTGCCTACAAAACCGTAAAAGGAATAAAGATAGCTTTTTTAGGCTTTAACCAATTAGAAGGCATCACAAGCTCAGACGTGAAAAGGACTATTAAAAAAGCCAGAAAACAACGAGCAAAAATTATTATTGTCAGTTTTCACTGGGGCATAGAACGGGATTACTATCCCTCTGCCATTCAGAAATCCCTTTCCCATGCTGCAATCCGTGATGGGGCAACCTTAGTTCTCGGACACCATCCACATGTGCTTCAGGGAATGGAACGCTATAAGGGACGTTATATTGTATACAGCCTCGGAAATTTCTGCTTCGGAGGCAATACAAATCCTTCTGACAAAGATACCATGATATTCCAGCAGACCTTTACCATCAAAAATGGAAGGGTCGCAAAAAACAAGGACATAAAAGTGATTCCCTGCTCCCTGTCCTCTTCATCTTACACCAATGATTTCCAGCCGAGAATCCTGTCGGGAAAAAACAGAAAACGGGTTCTTAAAAAAATCAATAAGCTAAGCCATGGTATGGGGGTTACAATAAATTCCAAAGGAAAGGCAAAGTAACAAACCCATACCTCCTAAAACATATTAATCCGAAAAATTGTATAATCTCTTTGCGTTTTCATATGTCACGGTACAGACCTCTTCGGCAGAAAGCCCCTTTAACCGCGCAAGCTCCTCCGCCACATATTTCAAATACAGGGAGCAGTTCCTCTTACCCCGAAACGGAACCGGTGCAAGATACGGTGCATCCGTCTCCAGCACAATGCGGTCTAAGGGTGCATACTCCGCCACCTCTTTTAATTTTCTGCCGTTTTTAAAGGTTATCACCCCGCCAATTCCGATATAATATCCCATGTTCAGATATTCCCTCGCCATTTCCACCCCATAGGAAAAACAATGGATAACACCATTTGTCTTTCCTGCATGCTCTGCTTTCATAATGTCTAATGTATCCTTTGCCGCATCCCGACTGTGGATAACAACGGGAAGCTGCCGGCGCTTCGCAAGATCTAACTGCCGGACAAACCATTGCTTCTGAATATCCTTTGGCGGTTCATCATAATGATAATCCAGACCAATCTCCCCAATTGCAAGGATTTTATCCTGCTTTGAAAGCTCCTCTAATTCTTCCATATCTGATTCCGTCAGACTGCCTGCATCCTCCGGGTGTACACCCACCGTACCATATAAAAAATCATACTGTTTTACAAGCCCTGTGATGCTATTTGAGTTCTCCATGGAGCAGCCAATATTTACAATGTATTCGATGCCTTCCCTATGCATCTGCTCCAGTAAAAAATCTCTATCCTCTGAAAATGCAGCGTCATCATAGTGTGCATGTGTCTCAAATATTTTCATATACTGCTGTCCTCTTCTTCTGTTTTACTTTCCGTAGTGGGCCGCTTTTCTTCTGTTGTCTCCTGATTTATTCCCTTTTTTACCAGCTCCGTTGTAATGATCCGGTGAATCCCATTTTCCATTTCCTCGTACTGTATAGAAACGGTATCTCCCACTGATATTTTAATTAATGCTTCATCCTCGGAAAACTTTTGCTTATATACATTGCCAGACTCATCCTTAATATAAACATAAGTCTCCCCCTCCACAGTAATATATTCCATATCCGCCACCTCAAATGCAGCTTCCCTGATAACATTCTCCTTTTCTGCTGTATCCGAAGCAGTTCCGCCGATATTTCCGTCCTTTGCCAGCAGCTTCCTATACTTTGCAAATACCTCCTCCTGAGTTTCTGCTGTTACCACCAGATTGTACTGCTCCACATTTACCATGGCATACATTTTCACAAGACCGCCGTTATCTGTCAGCACCATAACATAGGTTGGTATCCCATCTACATTTATGAGGCTTGGGAAGGACGCCTTATAATTTTTCTCCTGTACCTCACCCTCGGCAGAAGACATGGCAGAGTACTCCTCCGCACCGGAAATACTATAATATCTCGCCTCTGAAGTCCGCTGGTTAACCATCACAAATCCCACATTCGATGCATCCCCTGTCACAGAGGTAACTCCGGTATAAATCCAGACATCATCCTCAATGGTCTTATAGCCATAATCATCCGTTGTCTGAATACAGCCCTTCTGCCCAATTACACTGTTCCAGTAACCATTTGACAGCAATCCATACCAGTTAAATTTATCTTCCAGCAGTTCTCCGTCAAATACCCGGTCTACCCAGCTCGGGATATCTGCCACATCATAGTATTCCATCTCTCCATTTACCGGATTACACAACACTGCGCCCTTTACATCCATACCTCCAAACAGCCCCACTCTGGCGTGTAATACCGGACATACATAATATGGTTGTCCGTCATCATCCACCTCAAAATAGCATCCGTCAATTATTCTGGTGGGGTTGTGTATCTGGACATAACGGTAAATATTGTCATTCAAATAACCAGACGGCACATATTTCATGCCCTGCTCCAATTTCACATATTTCGCTGTGGAATCCACCGGATTCACCATGACATAGCCGGGAATTCCTTCTTTTCGGTTGCTTATATACTTGAAAAAATCCGCATATCGCAGATTTGCCACCTTCATCGGCTTATTGCTGATATTAATCTGTGTATAATCCTTTTCTACCTCAAACTGACTTACCACATCTGATAGGGAACCAATCTTCCGGTTACCAAATATTCTTGCACTGTCTGTATCCATCAGTGCAATATTATCCACATTTTCCGATTCGGGAATGTCCGCTGTAAAATCCCTCTGTTCTACCGTTAAAAGACCGGCATAACGCTTTGCATTAAAAATAGTGGCACTGGTTATCGTTCCAAGCACTATCACCAGTACACAGAAAACCGGAATAACCACTAAGAGAATCAGCTGGATTTTTCCTGTGCCCCGGCGGAAATATTCCAAATTACTGCGAAATCCTTTTTTAAGACTGACCTTCCGGCTTCTGCTGATAATTCCGGAAAAAATAAAAATACAACTGATAATAACAGAATGAAACAGCAGCCATGTCCAGAATTCCGGATTTTGCAAATTAATCGCCGGATAATATATATAATAATTGACGCCCAGCCATAAAATAGACAAAAGTGTGGCTGCCACATATCCGCTCCCTCTTCCCTTTTCTTTATTTTTACTCATATTCATACCTCTTTTCCCACTAATCTGTAATTTTTTTCATATCAATTTCCATTTTTCACATTTTCTCCTGTAGTATACTATAATTTTCCTGCCGATACAATCATTTAAGCAATGGACACCCTTTCTAAAGTATGTTATACTAGCTTTATCATTTGGATTTATCTGTTTTATATACATTTAGGAGGCAGCATTTATGAAGTCACTTTTTAAGAAATTAACAATCATCCTTATGGCTTGTGTTATGACAGTTTCCCTTGCCGGATGTTCCCTGTTTGACAGCAAGGCCAAGGTATATTCCCGTTATATCATCAGTCTGCTGGATATCAACTACAAAAATGTATCCAAGGATTATATGACCTTAACCGGAGTCTCCCAAAAGGATGCAGAGGCTGTATATGTGGCGAACATGGATTATCAGGCTCATAATTTAATGAATTATTACGGGGTAAAGGAAGTTGACGACGGCACGATTCTCTCAGAATTTTATTATCTGGCACAGTCCATTTTTTCTAATGCAAAATATGAGGTGACGGATGTAAAGCATGATAAAGATTCTGACAGCTATACATTAGAGCTTACTGTTTATCCTCTTGATACCTTAGAGACCACCTATGACCAGATTGTTTCCTACATTGAAGGCTTTAATGCAAGGGTAGATGAAGGCGATTACAACAATACCACGGAAGTGGACTACGAGACGGAGTTTGCGGAGGGGATTATCAAAATATTAAAGAGCACGGTAGACAACCCCGGATATATGGACCCGGTTGTACTGGATATTCCAATCCAGCCGTCTGACGACTATTATTATATCTCAGATGAAGACTTCTTAAATATTGACAAGGTAATGTTGTACATCCGGGAAAATCCTGCCGCTGCCACAGAGGAGAATACCGAAGCCGGGAATACAGATGACCCGGAGGCTGCGAATCCGGACGCAGAAAGTGATACCTCTTCTGCCGAAGATACAGAAGCTGCTGAATAAACATATTTTATCCCGCCATGGATTGGCGGGATTTTTTATCGTATATAAAATTCAGATGTCAAAGGGCAGTTTTTCAAAACGATATTGGCGGTTACACATGCCCGTTTTGTTGAATATGCTTTTTACGGATTACAGCTCTTACAAGGTTCATATCCTTCCTCAATCAGTTCCTCCCGTGATTTATCCGTCTCCGCTTTATTTTTATCTGCTATGTTGTCCGCACTGCCGCAGCCGGGACGGTGAAATTTTTTTGTATTCGTATTCAGAATATAATAGCTCTCCGGCTTTGCCGCTCCGTCCTCCTTTTTATCTGCCTGCTTTTCCTTTCCATCTCCCAAAGGCTCTCCGGCTTTCCAGGTAATTGACGGTTCACAGTTGAAGGTAATCCCTTTTCCATCCGAAACTGCCACAACGCTTCCCTGTTCATCCGTGCGAAACACCTTTATTCCCATCGCCCGCAGATTGTTCAGCACCCTGGCTCTCGGATGTCCATATGTATTATCCTGTCCACAGCTGATGACACAGTACTCCGGATTAACTGCAGTTAAAAATTCTTTTGTATTTGCCGTATCCGCCCCGTGATGCGCCGCTTTAAAGACATCTGATTTTAAGGACAGCCCACTTGCCAACATATCCTTTTCTGCTTCCTCTTCCGCATCTCCGGTAAAAAGAAAGGAGGTTTCGCCAAAGGTCAGGCGTATGGCAATGGAATAATTATTACTATTCTCGCCATAATCCTTATCGGTATCTGTCAGTATCTGAAACTGTGCCTTTCCCAGAGAATACACACTTCCCTGCTCTGGAACGACAGGCTTCTTGTTCTTAACCGCTATGGTATCTGCCAGCTCTTCATATGTCCTGGTATCCTTTACACAGTCCGGTAAAAAGATGGTTTCACAATTCAGCTTGTACAATACCACATCTAAACCGCCGATATGGTCCGCATCGGGATGCGTTCCGATGGCATAAGTTAATGTATCTACATCCTGACTTAGCAGATAAGACCATACCGCAGTACCTTTGCTGTTATTGCCTGCATCAATCAGCATGGCAGAATTCCCCTGTTTCACCAGAATGGAATCCCCCTGCCCAATATCAATATAATGAACCTCTAAGATGCCCTCTTCACTGCTGCTATCTGCATTTTCCGTTCCGTTTCCCATTCTGCCCATCAATTCTGTGCTCTCCTGGTATGCGGTATCCGCTGTCCCGCAGCCTGCCAGGAACAGGCAGAACAAAAAGCTCATAATCATCCAATATAAATATTTTTTATGCTTCACTTTGTACCTCCCGATTTTTTGCCCTGTTCAGAATACCATTTCAATCATCCTCTTGCAAATATAACTCTATAAATGAAAAATTCGAGTATTTTTAAATTTTTTCTTGTCATACAGTTTACAATTTATTAAAATATACTTATTAATATACAATGTGGGGTATGGATATGGAAGATATGGATTTTGTCCTGATTGGGGCAAAAATGAAGCGGCTGCGAAATGAACAGGGCATTACACAGGAACAGGTAGCAAAGGACTTAGGCTGTACCATTGGTTTTGTCAGCAACGTAGAAAACAACCGGGCAAAGTTAAATTTAAAGGTGCTTTCCTACTATTCCAAAATATGCCATGTATCCATCGATTCGCTGCTGAATGTGGGAGAGGGCAACAATTCCCCTGATAAGAGGGAGGCATTGTTAAACGAAGAACTGCTCCGGGTATTTCGTACCTTTTCCTTAGAAGAGCGCGAAAAGATTATAAAAATGCTACAGGTCTGGAAGGAAAACTAAACCTGCAGAACCTGCCACCGGCAGCTTCTTCCGGATGCATGGCAACTAAACAAAAATGAGGCTGTCAACGACAACCTCATTTTTTCTTATCTATTCGCCAGTGTCTGGCGGATAATTGCTCGTTTCAGTGCTAACTCCGCACGGTTCATATCAATTCCGGAACCCTCTTCAATCCTGCGTTTTGCCCGAATTTCTGCTTCCTTCGCACGATTTGCATCAATTTCCTCCGGCCATTCCACACTCTCTGCCAGTATCGTGACAGAATCCTGCAGAATCTGGATAAATCCAGACATCAATGCCGCTTCCTTCACCGTATCCTTTTCATGGATTCGAAGAACACCCGGTGCAATAATCGCTGTCAACGGAATGTGATTCGGATAAACACCCATATCACCCTCTGTTGTGGTAAATTCCAGAAAGGAGGATTCGCCTTCATAAAATATACGCTCAGGAGCCACGATTTTCAATTTCATACTATCTGCCATGCGTATTCTCCTTTTTCGCTATTTTGCTTTTGCGAGTACGTCATCAATGGTACCTGCATTTAAGAAATATCCTTCCGGAATGTCATCATGCTTACCCTCGATAATTTCTTTAAATCCACGAATCGTCTCTGCCACCGGAACATATTTACCGGTTGTACCAGTAAACTGCTCTGCCACAAAGAATGGCTGGGATAAGAACCTCTGTACCTTTCTGGCACGGGATACAACTAATTTATCCTCTTCTGACAGCTCATCCATACCAAGAATTGCAATGATATCCTGTAACTCTTTATACTTCTGTAAAATTTCCTGTACGCCACGGGCAACCTGATAATGCTCCTCACCCACAACCTTCGGGTCCAAAATCCTGGAAGTGGACTCCAGCGGGTCAACTGCAGGATAAATTCCCAGCTCCACGATAGAACGGGAAAGTACGGTGGTCGCATCCAGATGTGCAAAGGTTGTAGCCGGAGCCGGGTCTGTAAGGTCATCCGCCGGCACATATACAGCCTGAACCGATGTAATAGAACCGTTCTTTGTGGAAGTAATTCGCTCCTGCAAAGCACCCATCTCTGTCTGAAGGGTTGGCTGGTAACCAACGGCTGACGGCACACGGCCAAGCAGCGCGGAAACCTCGGAACCAGCCTGGGTAAAACGGAAAATGTTATCAATGAAAAGCAACACATCCTTACCACCCTGGTCACGGAAGTACTCTGCCATGGTAAGACCGGTTAAACCAACTCTCATTCTTGCTCCAGGCGGCTCGTTCATCTGACCAAATACCATAGTTGTCTTATTAATAACGCCGGATTCGGTCATTTCATTATATAAATCATTACCCTCTCTGGTACGCTCGCCTACACCGGTAAATACAGAATATCCACCGTGCTCTGTTGCAATATTACGAATCAGCTCCTGGATTAATACGGTTTTACCTACACCGGCACCACCAAACAGTCCGATTTTACCACCCTTCTGATAAGGACAAAGCAAATCTACCACTTTAATACCAGTCTCTAAAATCTCCGTATCCGTTGCCTGCTCAGAAAATTCCGGAGCTTTTCTATGAATTGGAAAATGCTCTTTACAATCCGGAGCCGGCTTATTATCAATTGGCTGACCCAATACATTAAACATACGTCCTAATGTATTTTCACCCACCGGCACAGTAATTGGTGCTCCGGTAGCGACAGCCTCCATGCCACGTACCAGACCGTCTGTTGGTCCCATGGCAATACATTTTACTGTATCATCACCTAAATGCTGGGATACCTCTACGGTTAACTCCCCACCGTCCCTGGTCGCAATGGTAATTGCATCATTAATCTCAGGAAGATTTCCCTCACTGAACTTAATATCCAATACGGCACCAATAATCTGGGTGATTTTACCGACATTCTTTTCTGCCATATATTTTTTCTCCTTATATTATTCTTCTTCCCTTTTATGCTGTCTCATATAAACCAAACTGCTCTGTCTGTCCTATGAGATAGCCTCCGCACCTGCAATAATTTCCGTAAGCTCCTGTGTGATGGAGCCCTGTCGTGCACGGTTATATTTCAGGGACAAATCGGCAATCATATCATCCGCATTTTTCGTTGCAGAATCCATGGCCTGCATACGGGCACCGTTTTCACTGGCAACTGCCTCAACAAATGCTCCGTACAGTATATTGTTCATATATTTTGGAATAATCATATCCAAAGCTTCATCTGCCTCAGGCTCATAATTCATTGGTGTCAGGACATCAATCTCCACATCCTGCATAATTTCATCTACATCAATCGGCAAAAGCTTAATTAACTTAGGCTCCTGCACTACTGTATTCTTAAAACTCGTATATGCAAGATAAATTTCTCCCACTTGACCATTTTCATAGGATGCAAGCACATTTTTACCTATCTGAATCGCATCACCGTATAACGGCTCATTCATGACCTCGGAATAATCCTTCACAATAGAAAAGCCTTTTCTAGAAAGTCCTTCCAGGCCCTTTTTACCCAATGCATAAATGTCTGTGTTCTCCGGAGTAAATGCCGTTGCAATTTCCTTTACAACATTATTGTTATAACCGCCTGCAAGACCTCTGTTAGAGGTTATGGCAATCACTGCTTTTCTCTCAGATGCATTTGGTTTCAGATACCGGTGGTCAATCTTTCCGGTTCTTGCAAGGATAGAGCACATGGTATCATACAGCATTGTAAAATACGGCTTATTACTCTCTGCCCTGGTTTTTGCTTTTTGAAGCTTAACGGTGGAAACCAGCTTCATTGCCTTAGTAATCTGACCAGTACTGGCAACGCTTTCTTTCCGCCTTTTAATATCTCTCATCGATGCCAAGACAATTCACCTCTTTCTTAATCTGTTCCTACAATCGTCAACCCTGTGTCTGTGTTCTGACTGTTCCGTCATCCACATGAATCACCTTACCGTTGCTCCTTGTAGGTGGTGATTGCCTTGTCAAGCAGCTCCTCCATCTCCGGTGTCAGCTTCTTTACCTCACGAATCTGGCTGAAAATCTCCGGATACTGCGTATCCACAAATTCAAACAGACCCTTTTCAAAATCAAGAATCTCATCAACCGGAACGTCAATCAAATAACGCTTCGTTGCCGCATAAATAATAACTACCTGTTTTTCAACAGCCATTGGCTTATATTGTGGCTGCTTTAACATTTCTTTAATTCTTTCACCCTGTGCAAGTCTGTCCTTGGTATCCGCATCTAATTCTGAGCCAAACTGGGAAAACGCTGCCAGCTCCCGGTACTGGGCAAGCTCTGTACGGATAGGAGCTGCAATTTTCTTCATGGCACCAATCTGTGCGGCACCACCAACACGGGATACAGATAAGCCTGCATTAATCGCAGGACGGAAGCCTGCATTAAACATTTCTGTTTCCAAATAAATCTGCCCGTCTGTTATAGAAATAACATTGGTTGGGATATACGCCGATACATCTCCTGCCTGAGTCTCGATAATAGGAAGTGCCGTTAAAGAACCTCCTCCTAATTCATCATTTAATTTTGCAGCACGCTCCAGCAGTCTGGAATGTAAATAAAATACATCACCAGGATAAGCTTCACGTCCAGGCGGTCTTCTGAGCAGTAAGGAAAGTGTACGGTATGCCGTAGCATGCTTACTCAAATCGTCATATACCACCAATACGTCCTTACCATTCTCCATCCACTCCTCACCAATAGCACAGCCGGCATATGGAGCAATATACTGAAGAGGCGCCAGCTCAGAGGCTGTGGATGCAACAACAGTTGTATAATCCATTGCACCATATTCCGTTAAGGATTTTACAATGTTAGCAACTGTAGAAGCCTTCTGTCCAATGGCAACATAGATACAGTATACACCCTGTCCCTTCTGATTAATAATTGTATCAATTGCAATGGCTGTCTTACCTGTCTGACGGTCACCGATAATCAACTCTCTCTGTCCTCTTCCGATTGGAACCATGGCATCAATTGCCTTGATACCTGTCTGCAGCGGTGTATCTACCGACTTTCTGGAAATAACACCGGAGGCAACCCTCTCAATCGGTCTGGTTTTCTCGGAATTGATTGGTCCCTTGCCGTCAATTGGCTGACCCAACGCATTGACAACACGTCCCAGCATTGCATCACCAACCGGAACCTCAACCACACGGCCTGTGGTCTTAACGGTATCTCCTTCGTTGATATTCTTATTGGCACCCAATAAAACGGCACCCACATTATCTTCCTCCAGGTTCATTACCATTCCGTAAACTTCCCCAGGGAATTCTAACAGCTCGCCCTGCATTGCCTTTTCCAGACCATGCACCCTGGCAATACCATCTGCTACCTGAATAACTGTACCAACTTCGGAGGTTTCTAATTCCTTAGAATAATTTTTAATCTGTTCTTTTATCACAGAACTGATTTCTTCTGGTTTTAAATTCATGGAAAATTAGCACCTTCTCTCTGTCTTTATAATAGGGATTTTGATAAATTTGCAATCTGTGTTTTCAGACTGCTGTCCACCACCGTATCCGAAATCCGGATTACCAGACCACCAATCAGATTCTTATCTACCTGATAAATGCCCTCAATTTCCCGGTATTTTGTGGTGTCAAGAAGCTTCCGCTCAATTTTGTTTTTCTGCTCCCTGTTAAGCTCTACGGCAGAGGAAATATATGCAATACCGATACCTTTTTCCTCCTTGATTGCCGCAATCACATAATCAAATACTGGAACAAAATCCTTTAAATGACTCTTATCAATCAACATCGTCATAAGACCTGTAATCTCATCGGATATCCTACCCTTATAGATACTCTCGATTACTTTAATCTTTTCTTCCTTTTCAATGTTTGGGTGAAGCAAAAGCTTATTTAACTCTTCGTTTTCAAGAAACGTCTGCTTTACAAAAAGTACTTCTTCTAATATGGTGTCTAAGGTATTTTTCTCCATAGCCACTTCAAAAAGCGCACTTCCATAGGTTTTACTTACCTGCTTAGCCATGTACTACCACCCATTTCCTTCAAAGTGTCTTCAATTAAAGCATCCTGCTTGCTCTCGTCAATCTGCTGCTCAATTATCTTTGCAGCCATGGCAGTTGCCACACGAACAATCTCTCTGCGCATATCATCGGATACCTTGCTTTTCTCCAGCTCGATTTCCTGACTGGCGCGGTTCATTATTCTGTCAGCCTCTGCATTTGCCTCTTCCACAATATCTGCTTCCCGTTTCTGAGCCTTCTTACGGGCTTCCGCCAGGATTTCTTCTCTTTCTTTTTCTATTGATTTGAGTTTCTCGTCGTATTCTGCCTTTAACGCGGCAGCTTCCTCTTTGTCCTTTGCGGCGGACTCAATATCATTTTTTATCTTCTCTGTTCTATTATTAAGCACTTTTTTAACTGGCTCAAATAATACATTAGAAAGGAAGAAGAAGAGGATAAATATTGCAATACCCTGGATGATGACATCATTAATTAACTGAGCATTTAACTCAAAAATATGTCCCTCGGTTAACAACATCGTCTGGCTCCCGAGTTCTAATAGCGTATTCATCAAAGAGCTATCCTCCTTTCACTAGATTCTTATTTGTTACATTGGTTATATCGCCCTGCGGAATCTACGATTCCTGCTCTGCATACCTTCTTACTAAGCTCGGTTGTCACCTCGCTAAGTATTCAGGCATTGTGCGGGCTTTCAACTAAACTCGGCTAAAGCCTCATTAAGTTGTCAATGCCTACAGTTTTAAGAATCTAGATAACATCGGATTACCATACATTAACAGCAATGCAACAACCAGACCATAAAGACCTGTTGTCTCTGCTACCGCCTGTCCCAAAAGCATGGTTGACATGATATCGCCCTTTGCTCCCGGATTACGTCCTACTGCCGCTGCACCCTGACCAGCTGCGTATCCCTGACCAACACCAGGTCCGATACCGGCAATCATCGCTAAACCTGCACCGATTGTTGAACAAGCTAAAATTAAACCTTCGTTTGTAATGTTTTCCATATGATTATACCTCCATAAATATTAATTATTGAAAAACCTCTTTTTCTGGGAAAATGGTTCTTCTGATAAAATTTTAAATTTTCAGGTATTAGTCCCCTTCTATTTTCTGGGTTATAAATACCATTGTTAACATCGCAAATACATACGCCTGTATCGCACCTGAAAACAGGTCAAAATAAACATGCAGTGCTGCCGGAATACCAATTTTTGCAAAAATAGGCAGCAGTCCATAATAAAGTGCCATCATTACCGTACCTGCCATGACATTACCAAACAAACGTAGTGACATGGAAACCGGAGTGGCAATTTCGCCAATTAAATTAATTGGAAACAAAAACCATATCGGCTGAAACAATCCGGTAAATGCACCAAGCTTATTATATTTTATGTTATTATACTGTATCATAACAAATGTAATAAGTGCTAAGCTGAATGTGGTTCCATAATCGGCAGTCGGCGGTCTAAGACCAAACAGACCGGAAATGTTACTTAAGAGTATGAACAAAAACAAGGTTCCTACATAATTGATGTATTTTTTACTATGCTGTCCCATGGACGAATCTACAAAACCCTGCAGGGTTTCAACTGCAAATTCCACAACATTTTGCAAACCTGTTGGCACTTCTTTTGCATGCATAATTTTCTTCCTTGCAATCAACGCAAATATCATTATCGTAATAATGATGATAAACATACAAACATGCGATGTTGTAATGTAAACCGTCTGTCCCATAAATTTATATGCCAGCAAATGATGAATGGAAAAATCTACATCTCCATCAGCTGCTAACAGCATCGGTACCATTCCATAACCCATTCCTTCACCTTCCTTTCTCTTGTATTCTTGTTAAACGAAAATCCCTTTGCTATTTTCGTCTTTCTATCAGCAGTAAATCAAATTTCTGCTTTACAGATGCTTGATTTACCGCTGATAAAATATATTAAAAAGCAGTCACCTGCTTTCCAATAACCATCATTACTCCAATTCCTCATCCATCGTCAGCTTTGTCACAAAATCCTCCGGATACAACGCTTTTAACAGCTTAGGCGCAATAAATGCCCCCATTTTCAGCCCCAACATGCCTAAAATAACCGCAATAAAATTAAGCTGCTCTATCATCAAAGCAATCACCATAGCAGCCAGCATGACCGCCAGCCGCAAAAAACTCTGCCTTCTCGTATATTTAATTGCCTGTGTCTGGGGTAAATCCAAAGCTCGGTCAAGAGTCTTTGCCATATGAATCATAAGAAAAACGGCGACAGCCACACCAAATAACAACCCCAACGTATAGGAAAAAAAATCCTCTGAAAAGAAAAATCCTACCAGCTCAATCAATACTGCATATATACCAATCCCAATCAAAAAACCAATTATGGTTTCTTTCACTTGGCTCATACCTTCACTCCTCAATTTATCTCTTTAAAGCTCGCACTGTTTATATATGGTATATTTCCCAACTATCAGACCTATTATGCCATCTATCACTACTTGCCAATTATACTAATTTTTCCAACATATGTCCATGAAAATATTGTTTTTTTAAATATTTTTTCCATTTTCATACAGAATATTTGTACAAAATCACAAAAAATTTTATCTTTTATTCTTCTTTTCCTTAGAATCAAACAGACTCTTTTTTCCCAGAAATCTGCAGATTACATTGTAACAGGTTTTGTATCCGCCTGCCACACCTAAAATCAGAAAAAAAACAAATAAATTTGTTCCCAGCAAAGCATCCATACCATATCCAATCACACCACAAATTAATATTGCTGTCAGCATAGATATGGCAAGCTGGGATATAAGCGCCAGCATTTTCATATAATCAATCCTCTTCTAACATATTGATTCTGCGGATATGTCGCTCCTCATTTGAAAACGGTGTATCCAGAAATGTATCCACAATCTTCAAAGCCAGCCCGGAGCCAATCACCCTTGCTCCCATTGCCAGTATATTGGCATTATTGTGTTCCTTCGTTGCTGCTGCGCTAAAACAATCATGACAAAGCGCTGCCCGGATTCCTTTTACCTTATTTGCTGCAATGGAAATCCCAATTCCTGTTCCGCAGATGAGAATGCCGGTCTCACATTCTCCACTGGCAACAGCCTTCGCAGCCTTTTTTGCATATTCCGGATAGTCTACGGATTCCTCTGAATAGCATCCAAAATCCCTGTATTCAAAGCCTCTGTTCTCTAAATGTCTTTTCACTTCCTGCATCAATAAATATCCACCGTGGTCACAGCCCAATGCTATCATCGTTGACTACCATCCCTTCACTAAAATTATCCCCATGCTATATGTCCATATGTACAATTATGTACATATTTCCATTCTTAAGCAAAATATCTTTTTTTATTATATACGTGAGCTTCTTATTTTACAACATCCTTTTGTCATACAATATAAATATTGCACCATATAAGTTACAGTTCAGACCTGCCTGGCGCTGACGGCAGGTTTAAACTGTAACGATGCTGTTTCATGCGGGATGCGTATCTGCTTTTAAAAGGTTGCATTTTATCATCAAACTGATTATAATAGTTACGTTTGGTAATACTATTAGTAATCAGCTTTAGTGGTTCATAGATTATCGAACCCTACAGAAGTGATATATAGGAGGAATTATATTATGGCACAGACGGTTAATAAAGATATGTTAATTGGAGAGATTATTACCATTGATCCGGGTAATGCAGCAATTTTAATGGCAAACGGAATGCATTGTCCAGGATGCCCATCTGCTCAGGGTGAGACTCTGGAGGAAGCAGCTCAGGTACATGGAATGGATGTAGAGGTATTGTTGAAGGATATCAATGAATATCTTGCTAAAAAAGAAGCATAGACTGTTGGAAACAGAGAATAATAAAAGAGCTGTATACCGGTATTGCTGCCGGTTTACAGCTCTTTTGTTCTCTGCTTGTGTACAGAAAATCCGCACTCCTTTGTTATCAGATACTTGCCAGAGTTTGGATAGCATCTTTCTTAATAATAATCTTAAAATGTTCTGCGAAATAGTAAGGCATACCATAGTTTGATTTTACTTTCGTGCCATATTCACTTAACAGATTACATACACGCTGGTAATTTTCCATATCACCGGACTGGTTATTGACAATCAGATAATAGTGATTATCAATAGGACTCTTATATAAAGAATTGTCGTCACGGTAAATTGGGGCAACCATTACAGCCGCTTTGCTGATATCGTTAATATTCTGGAAAGAGAAAATTCTGTAGTTTACAGTGGGTTCATCTTTTTTCTCTTTTGCCTTGCCCGCCTTTTTCTTTGAGGCATTTTCCCTGATGGCTGCAGACAAAGGAATAAAACTTGGATTGTGACCGGATTCGGTTTGTTTTTTAACCTGCTCTATATTCTCGACAATATCAGTAATTGTCTCCATTAAGGATGCCGCATTATTAAAGAGGTCTAAACTATCTTCATCCTTTTCCTCGGAATCCTCATAAGAGTCGTCTTCCGAATCGTCAATCTCAATATCCGTGTATTTGGAAAATCTTGAAAAGCGGGTATCCAGCTCTTCAGGGTCTTCCACCTTTGTTATAATTAATATCAGACAATCCGGTGAAACAGGAATTGCTTCAATCATTAATGGGATATCATTGACTTCAAATCCAAGCTCATCAGCAGCCTGTTCCATCATGTCTCTGAATAATTCTTTTGCTTTGTCTGTGCCATAGGCCAATTCATTTAAAAGTAATTCCCTGTCTGCCAGATCAGCTTTGTTCAGCGTGCAGCGAATCTGATTCTCGCTTAGTCGTTCTAACTTCATAGAATCATCTCCTTTTATAATAAGCAGTAACAACAATTGTAAAAAATGTTATTACAATAAAAAACAGATAAAAATGTGTCATTCACAATAGCACATTTTTCTTTTAATTGCAATGCAAAAAACAATATTTTATTACAATTAGTATATCGTTTTTTGATTAAAAAATGATTAGTTATAAATGGCTATTAAAGAAAATTTCACTAGCTATAGTTTACCATAAAATAAAGACAAGTAAAGTAGTTCATGAAAAATACATATTTTTGCAGGGGTTTTTATGAAAATATTTTTCCGATTAATAGGGAAATATTTTTATATTTTGAAATTTTTTAAAAATTTGTTCAAAATATAATAAGAATATTTCATTGTCTGTTAATTGCATTGGATAAGCAGGTTTAGTATAGTTTATGTAGAGTTTCTTAATAGAGTTCGCTTTAAGCATAATCCGGATTGCTCTGTTAGCTGTAATGATATAATTTTCAGAATGGGACTCACAGGACTTCCATGTTATACATCACATATGCACAGTGGAGGAAGTCTGACAGAAGAGAAAATTAAGAGATAAGGAGGGATGTATGAATAAATAAGGAGTGCAACAGATAAAATGAGATTTAGAGTACTAGCAAAACTAGTGGAATAAGATAAAAGAATAAGTACATTATGTATGAGAAGGACTGTCCTCACGGGCAGTCCGTTTTGATTATACCTGTTATTTTGCATAGCGGCAGATGCCGAGGCTAATGGCATAGGCAAGCTGTTTCTGGTAATTGGCATCCGTGAGTTTTGCGGTTTCTTCAGGATTGGACAAAAAACCACATTCCACTATAATAGAAGGAACTGGGGAATGCTTTAACAGATAGTAGCTGTCAGAGGGTTTTATTTGCCTGGTGTTGGTGTCATCGAATTTTAACAGGGAATCCTGAACAGCCTCTGCCAATATTTTTCCCTCTGTGCTTCCGGTAAAATAAAAGGTCTGTGCGCCATGCTGGATTGTGTCAGGGTAGCTGTTCTGGTGAATGCTGATAACACAGAAAGCATTTTTATCCTTAAAAAACTGAATGCGGTTATTTAAATCAGAGGTTTTCTTATTTTTAACACTGCTGTCGTATAATCCACAGTCGGTTTCCCTTGTCATATATACGGTGTAATCCTGGGCAATCAGATAGTCCTTAAGATAAAGTGCAATCTGCAGATTGACATCCTTTTCTCTGATACCGTCTGCGCTGACCTTTCCGGGGTCAGAACCTCCATGTCCCACATCGATTACAATAATTTTTTTATCCTTATTTTGTGAAAAAACAGGGGAATTATAATTTTTGTATACGGCCAATAATGCGATGAGACAGAGATAAAAACTTAAAACCAGCATATAATTTTTTTTCATGCATTTTACACTCGGAATGGCTATTCTTATTTTAAGATATGTTATGGAAAAGCTCTATATGACAGACACATTATAAAATCTTGCAGTGCTATTTAAATCATGGTATAGTAAAATGGATTTATTTGTTTGCAGGCATATATTTTATGGGCGTGGCAGAGTCATGGCAGGTATTTAAGAATAGGAGAATGGATTTATGGTAAAAAGGAATTGGAAAGCAGCAGGAAGCTGGACGAAAAAAATGTTTTTGGCTTTGGGAATGGGATTGTGTATTGCTGGAATGGGAACGTTTCCTTCCCATGCAGCAGGTCAGCAGGTGGGTACGGTAGCAGGACATCCTATATTTGACAATACATTTAATGGAGTGGATATAGAGGATGGCAGTGATACCACATTAACCAAAAGAGGAGTCTCTTTTGCTACAAAATATGACCCAAGAACCACAAAAAAGGTATCAAACAGAGTTGAAGACCAGGGAAATACCAATACCTGCTGGGCATTTTCAACCATTGCGGCCATTGAGGGCAATTTAATCAAAAAGGGATATGAAAATGAGAATGTTAATCTATCAGAAAACCATCTGGCGTATTTTTTCTATAATCGAACCGCAGACCCAGTTGGCTATACGGCAGGAGATGCCAATTTAAACACGAACAGTACATGGGTAATGAACGGAGGTACTCTGCAGGGCACAGCACTGGCTCTGGCAACCTGGTCAGGTGTGGTAAAGGAAACCACATCAGAGGATGACGCGGGCGGAGCGTATTCACCGAAGGCATTAGCGGCAAGTGCCTGCTACAGGAGTGATTATAAGGTGGCAAATACATATTTTTTTAACTATAGTGTAAATACCGTAAAACAGGCAATTATGGATTATGGTGCAGTTGCTTCCGGTATATATATGGATAATTCTTATTGGAATCTGACAAACGGTGCATACTATTGTCCGAAGAAGGATGGAAACCATGCAGTGACAATTGTGGGATGGGATGATAGCTATTCCAGAATGAATTTTAACAGCAGCAGCCGGCCGAAGCGGAATGGTGCATGGATTGTTAAGAACAGTTATGGAGCAACCTATCAGGGAAAGCCTCTGGGTGATTATGGTTATATGTATGTCTCCTATGAGGATGCCAGTCTTCGTGAAATTGTAGCCTATGATATGGTTAAGGCCTCCCAGGCGTATGACAATAATTACCAGTATGACGGAACGGCCAATCCGGCACTGAGCTGGGGACTTGCAAGTGGAACGACCTATGCAAATGTATTTAAAACAAAGGCATCCAAGTCCGGTTATAATGAGGTATTAAAAGCAGTCAGTGTAGATGTACTCACAACAAATGTAAAATACAGCCTTCAGGTATACACAGGTGTTACCAGCACCTCCAATCCGACAAAGGGTAAGGCTATGTTTTCGAAGCCTCAGACAGGCACGCTTACGGAGGCTGGCTACAATCAGATAGTGTTAAAATCACCGGTTACCCTGACGGCAGGAGAAAAGTATTCCGTTGTCATTACATTGCGTGCCGCAGATGGTGGTTCTGTATCAATGGCCTGTGAGAGCCAGTACAATGCAGGATGGATATCCTTTTCAACAGCAGTGGGAAAGGCGCAGGGATATATATATAGAAATAAAAAGTGGTATGATTGTGGAGATTATCGGGAAATAGGCTCAGGTAATACCTGTAATCTCCGGATTAAGGCATATACGGATAACACAGTTCAGAAGACCACCTATAAATTAAGCAATAAGACCATGGGAATTTCCAAGGGAAGCTCCGCAACCCTTTCGTTAAAGGTTACCCCTTCTTCTGTAAAGAGAAAGGTAACCTGGACCTCTTCTAATAAGAGTGTGGCAACGGTTTCCAGCAGTGGAAAGGTGAAGGCAAAGACATATGGCACGGCAACAATTAAAGCGAAATTTGTAGCCGGCAGCAAGACGAAAACACTCAGCTGTAAGGTGACAGTGGGTCCGTCTAAGGTTAAAAGCTTTAAGGTAACAGGTAGTAAGAAGAAGATAACCGTACGCTGGAAGAAAAATAATGCCGCATCGGGCTATGTAATATATTATTCAAAGAGCAAGAGCAGCGGTTATAAGACACTTGCCACAATAACCAGTAAGACAAAAACAAAATACATCAAAAAGAAACTGAAAAAAGGCACATATTATGTAAAAATGCGTCCTTATCTGACAAAGAGTGGAAAGAAGCTGTACGGAAGCTATACAGCGGTTAAGAAGGTTACAGTAAAATAAAATGCAGACAAAACTTGTAGATGTAAAAAATGTAAAAGATGAAGAGGCGCTCGCCAGCCGGTTGGAGGAACCGGCTGGTTGTCTGAGAAATGGAGGTTTGGTGGCATTTCCGACAGAAACCGTATACGGTTTGGGAGCGGATGCACTGCAGGAGACAGCCGCTAAAAGGATTTATGCGGCAAAGGGTCGTCCCTCTGATAACCCTTTGATTGTGCATATTGCCAGGGTAGAGGATATGGAGGAAATCGCCTGTCCCAATGCGTATGCATATATGCTTGCGCAGGCATTCTGGCCGGGTCCTCTCACCATTGTTCTTCCGAAAAAAAAGATTGTACCTTACGGAACCACAGGAGGGCTTGATACGGTAGCCGTTCGAATGCCGTCCCATCCGGCGGCGCTCCGGTTAATCCGGCAGTCCGGCGTTTATGTGGCGGCTCCCAGTGCCAATATTTCCGGGCGCCCCTCTCCCACCAGGGCAGAGCATGTAGCAGAGGATATGATGGGACGGATTGAATATATTGTGGATGGTGGAGCGGTGGGAATCGGAATAGAGTCTACCATTGTGGATGTGACCGGAGAGGTTCCTACAATACTCCGGCCGGGATTTATCACAAAGAATATGCTGGAGCAGATTGTTGGACAGGTGACTGTAGACCCGGCGCTGGAAAAACCGATGGAGGGATTTCGCCCGAAGGCTCCCGGTATGAAATATACCCATTATGCACCAAAGGGTGAAATGACCTTGGTGGAGCGAAACGATATGGATGGCGGAGTGCAAAAGAATCTTCAGGCTGCAGAGGATGCCGGAGTATTAAAAAAAATACAACAGCCGGTTATTGACAAGATTTGTGCTCTGGCAGCAGAAAGGAGAGCGGCAGGTTTCCGGGTAGGAATTATGGCATCCCGTGAGACGGTTTCCTGTTATACAGATTTTGCAGACACTGTTATTTGTGTAGGTGACAGAAAGGAGAGCAGTACTGTGGCAGCGGGACTTTATAAAGCTTTGCGGGATTTTGATGCCGCAGGGGTTGACTATATTTATGCGGAAAGCTTTCGTGGAGAGGAGCTTTCCTATGCCATTATGAACCGTCTGTTAAAGGCGGCAGGACAAAGGGTAATACGGGTGTGACGTATTACCCTTTTGTTTTTTTGTATAGTGTCAGCTATGTATAACAGGATGATTTTTGCACAACCTTAAGCCATTTTAACAACAAGTGTTATATAGAAGCATTCATCACGAATATCAGCATATACCTCTCCGTTCATAAGCCCCATCAGCCTGCGGCATATGAAAAGTCCAAGTCCGTTGCCCTGCACCCTGTCCGCATTATTTCCACGATGAAAGCTCTCGAATATCTGCGGCAGTTCTTTCGCTTCAAGCATACAGCCCGTATTTGATACCGTGATAAGCTCACAGCCGTCCATTTTATCAAAGCTAATCTCAATTCGTCTGCCGTCACCGTATTTGATCGCATTATCAATCAGATTTTGCAGGCACTCCGCAAGGCGGTCTGAGTCGCAGGAAAGAATGCAGTCATCATATTTCTGAATCGCAAACTCCGTTCCCGACATGGCAAGCTGGGGAGCATATCTCGCATCTATTCTTGTTATGATATCGCTTAAGAAAGCCTCCCCCTGTGTGACCTCAAAGCTCATAAAGTCCTCACTTGCCGCCTTTGTGATCTCACTGACAAAACACTCTATCTCATCTGCACGGGTATTGATGCTCTCGGCAGCAGCACGCCGTTTTTCCTCGTCCTTGTATAATCCCCTGGCAAGTGCCCTTGCATTCAGCTTGATTGCCGACAAAGGCGTTTTGATGTCGTGGGAAAGGGAGAGCAGCAAGAGTTTTTTGTCCCTCTGCATCGTAATTTCTTTTTTGCGGCTGTCCTCGATACTCTCACGCAGAAGATTTACACCCCATGTAAATTTCCCGAAGAAACGGCTTTTTTCCTCTGGTATCGGAACAGCAAGATTACCCCTTGCAAGCTCCTGCGGAACATTGTTCAACCTGCCGAATGGCACGATGATATGCTCCCAGATATAATACAAAAGACCAATCATCAGCAGGAACAGCGTACCAAATACACAGTTTATTACCGCAATGCCGTGCTGTCCGTTTCCGACAATATACTCCACACGATACAGCGTACCACCTGCTTCTATAATCAGATACTGCTCATCGGAGGTGTACAGTTCGCCGTCATCAGCCCCCGACACCCCCGTAATATGAGGATATTTTTCAAGGTCAAACTCTCCTGTTTCCGCTATCTCATCTGCAAGCCGCTTGGCTTCCACACGATAGATGCCTTCATTCCTGTTTTTTGCTCCTACAAGAAATAGATTCAATACCGCCGTCAGCAAAAGAAATACAGTTATCACTACAATACACAGTCTTCTGAAAGTCTTCATACAAACTTATACCCCACACCCCAAACAGTCAACAAACGCTTTGCATTCTTAGGATCATCACCGAGCTTCTGGCGAAGGCGGTTGATATGCACATGGAGCGTTTGCAGCTCCGAATCGCTGTCGCTGCCCCAGACAGTGCCAAACAGGTACTCTTTTTTCAGAGCTTTGCCCTGGTTCTCAATCAGAAGCGCCAACAGATCAAATTCCTTTGCAGGCAGTTCTACGGGCTTTCCGTCGATGATTGCTGTTTTATCTACAAGATTGAGTATCACACCGTCCGCCGACAATGTATCACGCTGATACCGCCGTTTGAATATCCCCTTGATCTTAGCGATAAGAATATCAATGTCATAAGGCTTTTCTATATAATCATCAGCACCGAGGTCAAAGCCGTTCAGCTTATCCTCCTTGCCCGTCCTTGAACTTACAATCAATATAGGAGTATCCACATTTTCCCGAAGTTTGGAGCAGACCGCAAAGCCATTCACATCAGGGAGATTGATGTCAAGCACCACAAGCTTTGCTCCATATCGTTCAAAGAGCTGCACGGCACGCTCTCCGCTGCCCACGCTTGATACGGTATAGCCCTCGTCACGCAGGAAGTCAGTCAGCAAGCCAGCTAGTTCCTTATCGTCTTCCACTATCAGAATATCGGTCATAAGCTCACCTCCTACAAGTATTGTACCATATCAGCTAAGATTCTGCTAAGATTCTGCAAATATTACCAGCCCTGTTCCATCAGCCAGTTGTTCAGCTCTCTTTCACGGTCACGAAGCTCCTTGTCACCGCCGTCAAAATGTCCCATTTCTTTTTCACCGACTATCCTGCCGTCCACAATGTAAAGCACCCTGCTGCACTTGGCAGCAACCTTCGGATCGTGGGTCACACACATGATAGTCGTACCATCACAGTTGAGGGAAAGCAGCTCGTTCATAACCTCATCGGAGCTTGCACGGTTTAATGCGCCTGTCGGCTCATCGGCAAAAATCATCTTGGGATTGTTTATCATACTGCGGCAGATACAAGCCCTCTGAAGCTGTCCACCCGACACCTCGTTAATGTCATTGCCGCACACATCATCAATGCCAAGTCTGCGCATAAGCGCTCTGCCGCGCTCCTCAGTCTGCCTGCGGCTCTCCGCATTCTTTTTCGACTTTACCGCAGGAAAAATGATATTATCAAGCACCGAAAGATTTTTCATCATGTACATCTGCTGAAAAATAAAGCCCATTTCATCGAGTCTGAGCCTTGCAAGCTCCTTATCACCAAGTTCCGCAATTTCCCTGCCGTTAAAAAACACCTTGCCAGCAGTCACTCTGTCCATTCCCGAAACGCAGTAGAGCAGTGTGCTTTTACCCGAGCCGGAGGGACCCATGACCGCTACCATTTCGCCCTCGCTTATCGTCAGGTCAATGTTTTTCAGCACATTGTTCTGATGCTTGTTCACGATATATGTCTTGCAAAGTCCCTTTGTCTGTAAAACTGTATTCATTACGTTGTCCTCCTTATTCTATGCTTGCCGTATCAGAAGCCTTGATTGTTTTTGTATAAAGCGCTGTCAGGAATGAGCCGATTGCGGTCCCGCCGATGAGAATTGCCGGGCATACCACAAATATTTCCAGCGGATCAAAATCGCATTGCAAGCCTGATATATCGCCGATCATGTTACCTATCCAATTCATCATTACGTTGCTGATCGGCATAAGCGCCGCCGAAGAAACGATGCAGGCAATCACCGATACGATCACAAACCGCAGTGTATGCTGTATGGCAATGCTGCTGTTAGGAATCCCCACCGCTTTCATCAGTGCAATCTCGCTCTTTTCCTTTGAGAGGAACGAACGCTCCATGAGTATGACAATCAATGCCGTTACAATCACAGTAATAATAATCATCATCTTCTTGGTCGCATTCAGCGTATCGGACATTCCCGTAAAATTATTGATGTAATCCGGGGTCGAATACACCTTGTCAGTTTCGAGCAAGCTTTTGAGCTTTTCAATGTTTTGGTTTATCTGCTCCTTGTCGGGACTGCCGTCAAAGTGTATCTGCACGCCCATCACATTACTTGCCGCCAAATGTCCGAGGTCAAAATCTTTATATAGAAAAGCGGCGTTAGCGGTGTTGACAAACGAAGAAAATGTTCCCGTAATCATAAACTCGTACTCTTTCTCATTTATTACTGCCGTTACCCTGTCACCTATCTCTG
>ULOF01006513.1_pt1 | contig 57017 bp, 42 predicted proteins | sample 1952371 | NCBI WGS metagenome assembly ULOF01 (sample SAMEA4835597, study PRJEB28245) | human gut metagenome | biome: gut microbiome; material: fecal sample | place: Denmark | collected 2008 | reverse complement strand
CGTATTGCCATTGCCTCGGCGACGGTTTTTGCTAAGGCACAATATAACTGCACGAAGTGCAATATCACTTTTAAGTCGACGCAGTTATTCGCCACTTATGTTCTTTTTAAGTCGCCAATGAGATGAAGAACAAGGAAGGTTGCAATTGCATAGACAGGAGCGTACTCTGTGTACGTGACTGTTTAGGCAATTGCACCTGACGCAGTTATTCGCTCATTGGCGACTTAAAAAAGCCGCCGTGCGCAAGCACGACGGCATAATAAAAATAACGCTACTTTATCGCTCTCGTCTTGCACTCCGTATCGAGTTTTGACCAAGCCATCGTATCGGGCGCACCCTACACTCCGTGCGGTCTAACTCACATCGTTTTTGATTCGATGCTTTTTTATCTATTTTGATTTTATCCTACATTTCTGCTTTCGTCAAGCGATCAGAGCACGAAAAGAACGGACGCACCCAAAATTCTGCTTTGCAAAAGCACGGGGAAATATTTTGATTCCATTTCGCCCGACTCGATATTTTCGGAAAGGATATTCCAGCCTGCGATTTGTTTCAGAGCGTCCTTGCTCTTCGAGCCGTCTGCGTAGTAGTCTGCAACGAACGCCTTCAAATCCTTTTCGACGGGGTCGATGCAAGACGCGATTTTTGCGCTGACCGCCTCGATTTTTCCGATATACCAATTATACCACGCTTTTATATACGGCACGGTTTCCTCGTCGGGGTTTTGCGGTTTGACGTTCGGATTGCTCTCGCCCAAAATACCCTCGAATCCGCACAGACTCGCCTCGTTATAGAGTTTCGTGAGGTTTGCTTTTGTCGAGTTGAGTTCGAAGTCGTAATACGCCTGTTTCATTTTCTCCACTCTTGCGCTGAACAAGAGCGCGCCGACCATAACGGTAAACGTATCGTTGTCGATTATATCGGGGTGCGACGGCGTAAGCGCTCCGTCTTGGGCATTTCCCATAATGTCGGACACGTTGAGGAGCAAATCGAGCACGATGACTGGCATAGCCTTTTGATATCCCTCGCTACCTTGTTTACAGATTCTCTCGATGAGCGAATTTATATTTTGAGCGTTGAAGCGACCGCTTTCCATCACGCCGTCGATAACTCTTGCCGCCAAAATCATCTTATTGATCGCGTTCGTATCCTTGTCGAGCGTTTTGTCGTTATCGAATTTAGCCGTCAGCAAGAAGTCGGAGATAAACTCTTTTTGCGACAGTACGTTTTCGCTTGCCTCCGCGATCTCGCAAAGCGACGGAATGACGTCAACCGCCATATAGGCGTACTTTGCGTAAATAAGGATTTGCGAATACACTTGCGAGGAAATCTTTTTATCGTCGAACTCGGTTATAAACAGGTTGAGTGCCGTATTGAGTCTTTCGATTTCACTCTCGGTGAGCGCATTTTTGAGTCTTTTTACGTTTCCGAGCAAAGCGCCAACGAGCGTAGACAACTCGCTCTCGGACACGTTGGACAGCGCGCCGTCCTGTTCAAAGAGTTTTGAGTACAACTCGTCGGTGAGCGTATTGACGGAAGTATCGTATGCAAACGACACGAGTTCGCTCATTGCGTTCTTAGCGTTTGCAAGAGCGGTTTGCATTTGGGCTTTTTCTTCGCTAGTTGCGTTGAGCGACTGTTGAGCGAGATTAAGCACCGCCCTGTTTTGCGCGACGTTTTCGATTGCCGCCGCCGAGCCGCCGTTCACGACCATAATATCTTTGACGTTATCGAGCCTATTCACGATATTCGATATCGTGCTTCTTCCGTCGTTTATGAGTTTTGCAATCAGATCATACGCAAGCGACGACACGTCGTTTGAGGTCAATCCGATTTGTTTGAGCATAGGCACGAGAAGTTCGGCGTTATCCGAAAACTCTTTGAGCAATTTTTTGCCGTCGTCGCTTTGGAGCGTATCCGCAAGCGAGCGAATTTTCGCCGTCTGCATACTCGAATCTCTTATGACGTCGCACACGAACCGAGTCCAGCCCTGCGTCACTACGTAATCGCCTGCGTTACTTATTTTCGCAACGTCGTCGTTTGAAAGATTCACACCCCACGCCTCGTTCAGACTGCCGAGGAAGATTTGCTCGATTCTGTCCGATTGAGCGGCGCGCTCTTTTTTATCTGCGTCCTCTTTATCGTTGCACGCAACGAGGCACGCACACAAGGTCAGTGCGATAAGCAGCGATATTATAAGGATAATTCTCGTTTTTTTCATATCTATACCTTTTTGATATTATAACCTTTTTTGAAGCGTAGCGCAAGGGGTACGAGCGTATAGACAACGCTCATCGCGATGCCGACGGTAGCCACCACCCACGCCTTGTACATAAACTCGAAATACAATCCGAACAGCCTGAGCGCGTGAATAAGGCTCGACGTAATGAGCACGGAAAACGCAAACGACAAGCAAAGCGCCGTAAGCGCAACCGTAGCGTGCTCGAACATTTCCGCGCCGAGCAACGAGTTTTTCGACATACCGGCGTTGAGCAACGCAACTCTCGTCTTTTGCGAGGTCGCGCGCCCGATAAGCGCGGATGCGACCGTAACCGCAAAAATGAATATCGTCACCACAGTGGCGAGCGTGCCGATGAGGTCGAAGACGGATTGCATACTCTCCATCTCCCACTTGAACGCGTCAAGCGTTTTCACCACGAAATAGTTGTTGCCCGCAAACTTCGAGCGAAGAAGCCCCACCGCCTCGTCAACGTTGCCGTCCGCAACCACGAGCACCGTATCGACGTCCTTGTCGAAAAGGGTTTTCAAGGTTTGCCCGGACGCCACGATATAGTTTCCGCTGAACAGATTATGTTTCAGCACTCCGCCGACTATCGCTCGTCCGCTCACGCCGTCCATAGCGATTTCAAGCACGTCGCCTTCCTTCACTCCGTACAGCACTTGCAGTGCGTAATCGACGAAAATATACGGTTCATCGCTCGAAATGCTCTCGTAAACTATCTCTTTTGGCGTGATAAACTCAAAATCAACCATATCCAGCACGTCTTTCGAGCCAAGCACGTTCATAGTCTTCGTCTTTCCGTTGAGGGTGAGATCGGCTTTGCTCCAAATCATTTTGGTTGCCGCCTTAACTCCGTCCGTTTGCGCGATCTTTTCAACGTCCACGTCCGCCTGAATGTTGGTGAGAAACGCCATATCCTTAAACTCGTCGATATACGAGGTGAATATTCCCGTCGTCAGCGAGTAGGACATAAACAGCATCATAGCAATCGTCATCCCCACCGTAAGCATGGTGACGGAGCGTGAAAAACGCCTGTCCCTTACCACGTTTTTCGCACCGACTGTAACGCTCGGCGCAGATGATTTCGCAAGCAGTTTGCCTTCGATTTTAAGCGCCTTCGAGCAGACCGTCGCAAGCAGAGCGATTGCCGATGTCATAGAAAACACCGATGCGATTGCCGTTGCGGACGGCACGCAGAACTCGACGATAACGAATATAATCGTAAGAATCGCTAACGTTGCCACGAGTACGGCAGACGCCTTCGAGGGTTTGCTTACGTCGAGTTGATTTTCTCTGATACTTCCCTTAAACGAGCGAAGTATCGGCGCGAGAGAGGACAGTATCGAACACACGAGCCCCAGTCCTCCCGCGAGGAAAAGATATCCCACGGATATTCCGAACGTCACGCTCGAAGAAAGCGTGAGTTTCAAAAGTCCTATAAATACGCCCACCGCAAGCAGCGAACCAATCAGCGTTCCGATGCCTGCCTGAAGCGCGCTTTCTGTGAGGAACAGTCCGAAAATTTGTTTCTTCGTTGCGCCCACCACTTTGAATTTTGCGATGAGGTTGACCTTTTCTCCCTCGCTCATCATAAACAGAATCACGATAATTGCAACTCCGAGTATAAGCACTGCGCCGCCCGCAAGCACGATAGGAGCGGTGAGGCTTTGAGTCTGCTCCTCGATATACTTGACGTCCTTGGACGCGCTCACGAGCATACCCTTATACGAATCCTTTGCGGATATTTCCTCAATAGTTTTTTCGATATCCGTTTTATTCTTCAAAACGAGATGGATTTCGTTGCACAAATCCTCGCTTGCAAAGATAAGTTCGGAGAGTTTTTTTGTAAGTCCGAGCACGAGATACGGCGAGTCGTCAAGGAAATAACCGCTCTGTTTTGCGATAGCCCCGACGTAGCATTTTATGCTTTTCGAACCGAGTTCGAGCCTTATCTCGTCACCCACCGACAACCCGAAGTGTTTTGCGGCGTTTTCGGAGATAATCACGTCGTCCGCCCTGTTTCCGTTCTTTATATCCGAGATATCCCCTTTTGCGATCTCGATAGTCGCAAGCGTTTCGAGTTGATCTCTTTTGAATCCCCTCACGCCGACGTATTCGTCACCAAAAAGCGCGTACAGTTTGAGTGAGGGCACGATTTGCTCGATACCGTCGATTTCGTTGAGAGCGTCGTCTTTCATAATACGATCGCTCGTGCTGTTTGTGGAGATAGTGATATCGCTTATGCCTGCCGATGCGGTTTCGGTCGCATAGATATAGTCGTACACCGCGCCCTTAAAGGAAATCATACAAAAAATCATCGCGACGACAACCGCGACCGCCAAAGTCGTGGCAACAAACCTAAACGGTTTAGACGTGATGTTTTTAAGGGCAATTTTGAACATATATTTACGGCAAGTAAACTTCGAGCAAGTTTTCGCTTAGGGTGTGGGCAGAGCCCACCCGCAATTATTAATTATTCATTATTAATTATAAATTGATTTCGTCGTCACGAAATCACTCCGTCTTCCATCTTGACGATTCTGCTTGCATACTCTGCATGAGCAGGCGAGTGAGTGACCATCACGAGCGCGACTTTTCTCTTGTCGTTGATATCTTTGAGCAGTTCCATAACTTGTCTGCCGCGCTCTTTGTCAAGACTGCCCGTAGGCTCGTCGAGGAAGATGATTTCTGGATTCGTTGCAAGCGCTCTTGCGATTGCGGCTCTCTGCTGCTCGCCTCCCGAAAGTTGACGAGGATATGCGTCTTTGCGTTTTGCGATACCGAGGTATTCGAGGATTTCGTCAACGTGCGCCTTATATTCGTTCTCTTTTTTCTTGTCGAGAACGAGCGGCAAAGTCACGTTTTCGTAAACGGTGAGATTGGGCACGAGATTGTCAAATTGATACACAAAGGAAAAATCACGCCTTCTCATTTTTGCGATTTCGTCGTCGGGCGCGGTGCAAAGGTCCTTTCCGAGCAGTTCCACTCTTCCGGCGCTCGGCTTGTCGATTCCCGCAAGGATATAAAGGAGCGTAGATTTTCCGCTTCCCGATTCGCCGACTATTGCCACAAACTCGCCCTCGTCAAGCGAAAAGTCAACGCCTTTGAGGACGGTGGTTTCCACCTCTCCCGTGACGAACGTCTTTTTGATATTCTCGGCTTTCAACACGCATTTTGCCATAATGCCTCCGTAGCGACGGATTGAAAGACCCAACCCGTGCGCGCGCATAAATACACTTTGAATTATACCACAGCGTATTTGATAAAACAATAACAAAATATCTGGCGTTTTTCTCGCCAAATATGCTATACTTAAATTATGAAAAACAAGACTTTCCCCATAGGCACTGTGGAATATGCAATCGAGCAATCAAAGACGAGTCCTCAAAAGCCTCGCCTGCTTCTGCACGCCTGTTGCGGACCTTGCTCGAGCAGTGTGCTCGAATATCTCACGCCGCACTTTGACGTGACCGTATACTATTACAATCCCAACATTTTGCCCAAAGACGAGTTTATCAAACGCGAACACGCACTCAAAGACGTCGTTTCACATTTCGACGGCGTAAAACTCGTCGTCCCCGAGCAAGACGAAACCGAGTATCTTTCCTTCGTCAAAGGACACAAGTCCGACCCCGAAGGCGGCGCAAGATGCACTCTTTGTTTCACCCTACGTCTTGAAAACACCGCGCGATATTTAGAAACGCACCGTGACGACTTTGACTTCTTTGCCACCACCCTCACCGTCAGTCCGCACAAAAACGCGCCCCTTATCAACGAGATAGGCACGAGCATTGCTCGAAAACTCGGCGTAAACTATCTTTGCTCCGACTTCAAAAAACGCAACGGCTATCTGCGCTCCATTCAACTTTGCAAAGAATGGAATATTTATCGTCAGCACTACTGCGGTTGCGTGAGCGAAATGCTGAACTAAAAAGCCAAAACTCTATCTTTTATTCAAAAAGCGTTGCACTATGCAACGCTTTTTCGTTTTATCGTCTATTATCGTTCAATTTTCAATTTCAAATCCTATGATCTCGCCCGTTTTTGCGTTGATTCTCAACTCCATATTGCAAACGAGCACTATGCAAACTTTCACCTCGTAAACGTAATGCGAGTTTTTCAAATCGCTTGAATACTCCATCTCTCTTTTACTTTCGGCAATTGACATAACGTTTCCGTCGGCGTGCGGTTTTAGATAATCCAATGCAATTTGCTCTGCTTGCGTTTGAGAATAATTGCAGTTCTTATTTGCCGCTCCAAACGCCGTTCCGAACACCGCGCTCAACACGATCACGGCAGATACGATAAGCACGAGCGTTGAAATCAGCAAAATTTTCAGCGTATTCTTTTTGGCGTATTGTTTTTTTGCCTTTCTGATTTTTTCCTCGTCGTACTCTTCGCTTATTGCTTTTTTCGATTCGTACGCGTCGATAATTTCCGTCATTTTTCGTGCTTTTTCAAGTTCTTTCTCGACGAAATCCTTTTCTTCGGCACTTGCCACGCCGTCTTTATATCTTTGATATGCGCTCTCAAAATCCATATTACTTCTCCAATATTTTCTTTATTTGCTCTCTTCCTCTGAAAAGCATCACTTTCACGTTACTTTCGCTCTTGCCCACGATAGAAGATATGGCGTCGATTCTCATATCCTCGAAGTAGAACAGCAAGATAACTTCCTTGAGATTCGGCGGTAGCAATCCGATTGCATTGTACAACGCGCGATAATTCTCGTCTTTGACGATCTGGCATAGCACTTCGTCGCGCTCGCTCGAAATGTCATCGGACAGTTCGACGCCTTTTGCGTACTTTCGTATTTTGTTGAGAAAAAGATTTCGGCAAACCTTCAATATCCACGCCTTAAAGTTTTTCACGTCGTCCGAAGTCGCAAGCGCCTTGAAAAAGGCTTCCGAAACCAAATCCTCGGCTTCGGAAGCGTTCTTTGTGAGCGACATTGCATACAGCAGAACGTCGTTATAATACTTTTTGAACAGTTGTCCAACAAGATCGTGATCCATAACAATCAGTCGTCGATTTCCTTTTCGCTGTCAAGAATTTTGCCCGTTTTTGCGTCGATTTCGTATTCGTATTCAAATCCGCCCGACTTGAATTCGACCTTCCACACGATAACGCCGTGTTCGACTTCGAGTTCGGTTTTGGTATCCGTGACGCTTTCAACGCCTGCGTGCGCCATTGCAATGCGCAGTGCGTCGCTTTGTTTGATAGAGCCGTTAGTGTCGACGTATTCTTTTCCGTCGGTTTCCACTTTTATAACCGCGCCCGTGACCGCGTTGATTTCATAGTCGTACTCAACGCCGCCCAGCACAAACTCAACCTCGTACACGTACGAACCTTTTTCAAAATCGAGTTTCGCTTTTTTCACGACTGCGTCGCTTGCGCTCAAAGTCGTATTTTGCAATCCTTTGAGTGCGTTATCCACAGCGATTGCAATAGCCGCGTCCGTGCCTTTGAACTCAACGCCCTCAGGCGCTTTTTCGTATTCGGTTTTGTCGTTCACTTCTTTTTTGTGAATCTCGCCGCTTTGAGCCTCGATATCGTATTCGTATTTGGTCGTTCCGACCTTAAACTCCACATCGTAAAGATACTGACCGTCGTCAAAGTCAAATTCGATTTCGAGTTTCGTCACGTCTTTGAGCTCGACACCGGCGTCTTTGAGCGCGATATCTCTTGCCGCTTCTTTCCCGATATATTTATCGTTTTCAAACGGAGCGTCGGGGATTTCGTCTTTGCTCACTTGTCTGTCGTTGATTTTCACCGACTTCACGGTTTTGTCCGCTCCGATCGTCACGTCGTATCTAATACCGTTTATCTCGATTTCCACGTCGAAACTATCATCGCCTTTTTGCATCACGGTTGCATAGTCAACGCTCTGACCGCTTGCTCCGACAGTGAGAAGCGCGATTTGTTTGAACTCTTCGTTTCTTGCTTTTTCTTTTTGCTCGGTGTCGTTGCACGCGGCAAATATCACAGCGCAGCACACGACCACAACGATTGCAAAAGTTATAATCATTCTTTTCTTCATAGGGGTTGCCTCCTTTTGTGTTTTCACATATAAGACAATCCAAAGAAGAAAAGGTTACAAAGTTTTTTCAAATTTCAAAAATCGACTTTCTTCCTTTCAAAAGATTCTAGTTGTTCCTTCCATTTTACGACGCTATCGGTTCTCGTCGTTTTCGTCCGTAGCCGTTTGGAATTTTCAATTCGCCTTCACGTCGGCTTTCCGTCTTTCGACAAAATACGAGTTGTTCTTCCATTTTACGACACACTGAACCTTCGTCGTTTTTTTTTGCGTCGTCGTTTCTGTTTTTTGATTCTTTTAAACGCCGTTTTTACGCGGTTTTTTGCGTGTTTTTGGCAATTTTCAGTTCGGATTTTTGATATAAATATCCGATTTTTGATATAAATATCGTACGTTTTGCAAAAGAATATTCTCAAATCGCAGAATTTTTTGATATGGTTTTGCAAAGGGTTATTTGCATATCTTATAGATTTTGCAATATCATTGTTGCAAAAAAACGTTGCAAGTTATTCGTTTTTCTCTTCTTTGTCGAGAATGACCACTGCGCCCTTAAATTCGTCGCCTTCCCAAATGATTTCCTGCACAGAAGGCAGCATAACGTAGCCGTCTTTCACGTTCTTTACGCTTATAACGGGTGTCGTTATGGTTGCTTCGACGTCGCTTCTTTCAAATGCGAAATCGCAATCTATCATCTCGCAATCGATAAGTTTGAGGTTTTTGCAGTAGCAAAGCGGTTGCGTTCCGATGATCTTGCAATGGTCGAAAGTCACTCCGTCGCAATACCATGCAAGATACTCGCCTTTTACGACGCAATTTTTGACGGTGACGTTTTCTGCGTGCCAAAACGCGTCCTTCGTATCGAAATTGCAGTCCTCGAACACGGCGTCTTTGATATATTGAAAACTGTATTTGCCCTTGAAATCGACGTTTTTGAAGCGGATTGCCGTTGCACGCATCATAAAATACTCGCTTTCTGCGTGCGAATTCGTCATACTCACGCCGTGCGTTGACCACCCGAACTCGGGTGAAACTATATCGCAACCGTCAATCGTGACGTTTTTGCACTCTCTAAGTGCCTTGATTCCGTGCATTTTGACGTTTTTTATGTCGATATTTTCGCTATACCAAAGCGAGGCGCGGCACAACTGCGTCATTTCGCTGTTTTCTATTTTCAGATTGTGATCGTGCCAAAACGGATAGCGCAAATTGAAAAAGCAATCCTTGCACTCGACGTCTCTGCACTCTTTGAACGCGCTCTCGCCGTCCGCCGGGCCGTCGATTTTCACGTTGTTCACCTTTACGTTTCTTGCTCCGTAAAACGCGCGTTCTTCGTCAAAAGTTTGATTTTCGACAACACGATTTTCGTAAGTTTTGGCCATAGTTTTTCCTCGGCGTTATTCGGTATCTAACGCACTAGATTTTCGTTAACGCTATATCTGCAATAAAATGCAAACCGCCTGCGAAGGCAAGCGGATTGAATTTATTTTTCTTCTTGTCTTTCTTCGAGCATCGACTTGACTTTCATAAGCCTCGTCGTTGCACCTCTTTCGTTTTCGTCGAGTTTCATAACGATATACTTTATGGTTTCCTCGAGTTGCGGAATCATAACGTATTCGAGAGCGTTGACTCGTCTTCTGTTCTTTTCGATCTCGTCGGCAAGCATATTGCAAGTTTTTTCGACCTCTGCAAGTTTGAGAAGTTTGGGGAGCAATTCCGTAAGCGAGGATATGGAACTGTCAAGTTCGCTCGTAACGCTTGCAAAAGAGTATGGATACAAATCCTTGCTTTCCCCTTCCGTGACGCTGAAAACGGGCACGTTGACGCTCATAACGTTCTTTGACGATGTTTCGAGCGTAACCTTTGCCGTAGGCATTGCGATTGCCTCTTCGATAACGGCGTCGCTGGACACCGCGCGCGCGAGCATAAAGGATTTGAGCGAATCGCCGAGTTCCTCTTCCACTTCCTCTCTCAAGCGTTTGTTCTCTCGAACGTACAGCATAAACTGACGAATCATTTCGTCAGACTTATCCTTGAGGAGTTTGTGACCTCTCGTGGCGGTTTTAAGACGATTTTTGAGTCGTCTCAATTCCATTCTTGTAGGGTTTACGTTGAGTTTGCTCATTTATTTTCTTCTTCCTCGTCGCTTCCGAGGTATTTTTCGATATATTCGTCGCGGATACGTTTAAGTTCGCTCTTGGGAAGGATTTTGAGGAGTTTCCAACCGAGATCGAGGGTTTCTTCGATGTCGCGGTTGACGTCAAAGCCTTGAGAAACGTATTGTTTTTCAAACTCGTCTGCGAATTTTGCGTATTTCTTATCCGTTTCGGTAAGAGCGGCGTCGCCGAGAATGGAACTGAGTTCCTTTGCCTCTTTGCCTTGTGCGTACGCGCTGAAAAGTTGGTTCATCGTATCTGCGTGATCCTCTCTCGTCTTGCCCTTGCCTATGCCCTTGTCTTTAAGACGGGAAAGGGACGGCAACACGTCGATGGGAGGCACAATGCCTTTTTTGTAGAGTTCTCGAGAAATGATGATTTGTCCCTCGGTGATATATCCCGTAAGGTCGGGAATGGGGTGCGTCTTGTCGTCTTCTGGCATCGTGAGGATAGGTATCTGAGTGATAGAGCCTTTTTTGCCCACGATTCTGCCAGCGCGCTCGTACATACTTGCAAGGTCGGTGTACATATAACCTGGATATCCGCGTCTGCCGGGCACTTCTTTTCTTGCCGCGGACACTTCGCGCAGAGCCTCTGCGTAGTTGGTGATATCCGTGGTGATGACAAGCACGTGCATATCCTTTTCAAAAGCGAGATATTCCGCCGCCGTCAACGCCATACGAGGCGTTGAAATACGCTCTACGGCAGGATCGTTTGCGAGGTTGATGAACATAACCGCTCTCTCGATTGCGCCCGTCTTTCTGAAATCGCTGATGAAGAAATCCGCTTCTTCAAACGTGATGCCGACAGCCGCGAACACGACTGCGAATTTTGCGTCGCTGCCGAGAACTTTTGCTTGTCTTGCGATTTGAGCGGCAAGTTCTGCGTGAGGCATACCCGACATAGAGAACACGGGCAGTTTCTGACCTCTGACGAGAGTGTTGAGTCCGTCGATTGCGCTGATGCCCGTCTGAATAAACTCGTTGGGATAGTCGCGCGCAACGGGGTTGATAGGCTGACCGTTGATATCGAGTTTCGTTTCGGGGATAATGGGTGCGCCGCCGTCACGGGGTCTGCCCATACCGTCGAAAACTCTGCCAAGCATATCTTCGCTCACGCCGAGTTCAATGCCGTGGCCGAGGAATCTTGCCTTTGCGGAAGCCATTTTGATGCCTTGAGAAGCCTCAAACAACTGCACGAGTGCCTTGTCGCGATTGATTTCGAGCACTTTGCCGCTTCTGACTTCGCCGTTTTCCTGTCTGATTTCGACAAGTTCGTTATATTTGACGCCCTCTACGCCCTCAACGAGCATAAGCGGGCCAACGATTTCTCTTATGGTGTTGTATTCTTTTAACATCAAATGCCTCCTTCGTCGGTAAGAGCGCGCATTTCGCTCTTGATTTCGGCGAGAATTTCGTCAAATTTCGACATTTTCGTTTCTGGAATATACTTCGCTCTGCCGATTTGCTCTCTGACCGAGAGTTCGAGAATATCCTCGACATCGACGTTCTTTTCGAGCGCTTCCTTGGCAAGTTCGTCAAAAGTGAGGATAAGACGGAGCATATACTCCTGTTTTGCGAGCGAGGAGAACGTGTCTACTTCGTGAAAAGCGTTCTGATGCAGATAGTCCTCTCTTATGGACTTTGCCGTTTCCATGGTAAGTCTGTTTTCGGGAGAGAGTGCGTCCATACCGACGAGTCTTACGATTTCGTCGAGGCTTGCTTCTTCTTGGAGAATACGCATGCATTTTGCACGCAACTTCATCCACTCCTCGTCAACGTTATCCGTGTACCACTCGCCGAGACGCTCTGCGTAGAGCGAATAACTCGTAAGCCAGTCTACCGCGGGGAAATGGCGTTTGTAGGCAAGCGACGCACTCAAGCCCCAGAACACTTTGACGATACGCAAAGTTGCCTGCGATACGGGTTCCGACAAGTCGCCGCCGGGAGGTGAAACCGCTCCGATTGCGGTGATTGAGCCCACCGTATTCTCTTGTCCGAGAACTTTGACGATGCCCGCTCTTTCGTAGAACTCCGCAAGACGGGAACTGAGGTATGCGGGATACCCTTCTTCACCGGGCATTTCTTCGAGACGGCCGCTCATTTCTCTGAGCGCTTCTGCCCAACGCGAAGTGGAATCCGCCATAATTGCGACGGAATAGCCCATATCTCTGAAGTATTCGGCAATGGTGATACCCGTATAGATTGACGCTTCACGCGCTGCAACGGGCATATCCGAAGTGTTTGCGATAAGCACAGTGCGCTTCATAAGCGGTTGACCGCTCTTCGGGTCGATAAGCGTCGGGAACTCATTGAGAACGTCCGTCATTTCGTTTCCGCGCTCGCCGCAACCGACGTACACGATTATATCCGCGTCCGCCCACTTTGCAAGTTGGTGCTGAACAACGGTTTTTCCGCTTCCGAACGGACCGGGAACTGCCGCAACGCCGCCCTTTGCAATCGGGAAAAGCGTATCGATGACTCTTTGTCCCGTGACGAGAGGCGCTTTCGGGGAAAGTTTTTCTCTGTAAGGTCTGCCCTTTCTGACGGGCCATTTTTGAAGCATGGTGACGTTGACGTCGCCCTTTTCGGTTTCCACCACGGCAATCGTTTCGTCAACGTTGAAGTCGCCATGCTTGATTTCCTTGACTACGCCTTTTACGCCGTAAGGAGTCATGATTTTATGCTCTACGAGGACGTTTTCTTGCACCACGCCGAGCACGCTTCCGCTCTCGACGCTGTCGCCTATCGTAACTCTCGGCTCGAAAGTCCACTTTTTCTCGTGGTCTACGGCAGGCAGATATACGCCTCTTTCGATACGGTCGCCGGCAACTTCTCTGAGTTTTGCAAGCGGTCTTTGAATACCGTCGTATATACCCTCGATAAGTCCGGGAGCAAGTTCGACAGAAAGCGGCGCGCCCGTCGAATACACGTTTTCGCCCGGGCCGAGTCCGCTCGTTTCTTCATAAACCTGAATGGACGCGCGGTCGCCGCGAAGTTCGATAACTTCGCCGATGAGTTTCTTCTCGCTCACGTGAACCACGTCGTACATTTTGCATTGGGACATACCCTCTGCAACAATCAACGGTCCGGATACTTTTACGATTTTTCCAGTTTCCATTTTCGTCCTCTTATTTGTTCTCTTTGTCGAATAAAATATCTGCGCCTATCGCTTTTTCCACGTTGGCTTTTATGCCTGCAAGTCCCACGCCCTGATTGCCTTCCGCCGACGGAATCGGCACGATGACGGGATAGGGACGGGATTTGTATCTTTTGATGAGCGCGTCCGCTTGCAACGCGACTTTTTCCGTCACGAAAATGACGGCGTACTTCCTTGCAAGCGCGTGAATGGTGTCTCTTGCCTTGTACTCGTCGTCAACGGGGAAAACGTCAAGACCGATGGCCTTGAATGCAAGCACGCTGTCCTTATCTCCACATACCGCGATTGCATTGTCACGCATAGAGTTCACGCATCCTTTCTTTGATGATTTGCGGCGCAACGCGATTCTTCACGCCCGCCACGATGAGTTTTGCGATTTTAAGTTCCGTCTTTTTGCTCATATAGAAGGCGACGACGGGTGCGATCGAATAAAGATCGTCCTTTTGATCCTTCCATATTTTCAGCAAAGCGTCGTCGCTTTTCGCTTCGAATACGACGAGTTTTCCGCCCTCGTCAAGCGTTTTTATATCCTCGAAATAAGGCGTTTCTTTGAAGGGAAGGCAAAGTTCTTCGCCGTGGCTCTCCCACACGCTCTGAAAAGTCGAAAGCGCAATCTTGCCGCCCTCTATAAAGCCTTGCTCGAAGAAAGCCTCATCGAGTCCGAGCCTTCTCGCTCTTTCAAAGGAAGATATATTGAGGTAGTCTATTCTTTTTTCAAAATATTCCTTTGCGACCTTTCCGCTCTTTTTGCAAAGTTCGAGTTGATGAGCGTACTGCGTTTTGTCAACGTCGATATCGAGTTTGTGTCCGCCTATCTCACCGCTTGCCAAAGCCTCCTGCGTTTTGAGGATAATCTCCTGCATACGCTTTGGAAGAAACTCGACCTCTGCCGTGTCTATTGCGTTTTGCAAGACCTCGACGGAATAGAGTCCGTCGGGCGCAAACGTTTCAGCCTTAGTGCCCGAAATATACGCTTTAAGCAAAATTTTGAGGTTGATATAGTCGCTCTCGACGATGAAAGCGTCCAATGCGCCGCCCTCGTTCATCTCTTTGAGAAGCGCGATATTCTCCTCTTCCGCACGCTTGAAAACGGCGTCGAAATTTTCGCCGTCGCTCCCGAAGCCGAGTTCGGCAAGGGCTTTTGACGCTTCCCTCACGTCGGACGCGTCGAGAAGCCTCTGCACTCCCTGCGGAGTAAGAAGTTTGCTTTCTCTGCTTTTTATCTGGGCGTTTTGGTACAAAAACTTGTATGACATATCAGCCGAAAATTTCCTTTGCCGTCTTTGCTTCCGTTTGCTCTTTCAAAAGCGCGACTTCAACCTCGAAAGTGAAGTTTTTGTCAACGCCGTTTCCGCCGAGCACGATTCCGCCGTCAAAATCTCCGAACTGCTCTGCAAGGGTGAGTTTTATGCCCTTCTTTTTTGCAAATTCGGCAAGCGACTCTTTGGTTACGATATCCTTTTCACGTTTGGAAATCGTCACGACGTCGCCGTCCTTTGCGTTTTCGAGCATGCCGAAAACGAGCGCGGAATACGCTTCTTTATCGAGATTTCGGAGATTTTCGAGAGTGCGCTCGTACACGACGTCAAGCACCTTCGTCTTTGCCGCGAGCGTAAGTTTTCTTGCGTCGAGTTCCGCAACCGTTTTGGTGCGTGCGTCGACGTCGAAAATCATCTTGTCCGTTTCCGACTTGAAAGAATACATATATTCCTTGCACTCTTCTGCCGCGGCGGAAATGATCTCGTCGGCCTTTGCGTTTGCCTCGGCTACGATCGAATCCGCTTTGAGATGAGCGTCGGAAATAATTTTTTCAACGATGGCTTCTTTGCTCATAACGATTAGAACATCAATGCGGATGCCGTAGCGGTCGTGACCTCTCTGAGAGAATCGGTTGCGGGCATCATAACGCCGAGAAGAGATACGAGAAGTGCCAAAACGGCGTAGGTTTCAACCATAACCGTCAAGATGATAGCCTTACCGCTTTCTTCGGGACGTTTTGCAACGAGCGCGATGCCGCTGCAAGCCACTTTTGCCTGATACAATGCGCTCAAAAAGCCTACGATTGCCATCGGAAGGCATGCAACCATCAAGCCCAAACCGCCCGTTATCGAGAGTCTTTCAACCGAGCCGAAAAGGTCGATTTTGACAAACACCAAGAACGCAACGAGCAAGCCGTAGATGCCTTGAGTGCCGGGGAGAAGTTGCAAAACGAGGCATTTTGAAAACTTATCGGGGTCTTCGGAAGTGACGCCTGCCGCCGCCTTACCTGCCGTGCCGACGCCGATTGCAGAACCGATGCCTGCCATTGCCGCCGCAAAAACCGCGCCGATGAGAGCAATCAAAGTGCCCAGTGTGAAGTTACCCATATAACTACCTCCTACTTTTCCAAGTATGTGTATTTTGTTTTCGTTCCGAAAGGCACGAACACGTGTCCGCAACCCTCGTAGAATTTTCCGAAGAATTCGATATACTGCAATCTGCAGTTGTGCACGTATGCGCCGAGCGTGGATATGCCGATGTTAAAGACGTGTCCGACGAGGAAAATCGGCACGCAAAGCACGTAGCCTATCGCCACGAGATTTGCAGGGAACAGCCCGAGCACGACGGAGCATATCTGATTGACCACGAGCGCGACTACGCTGCCCGAAAGTCCCAAACCGAACAAGCGCGCGTACGAAAGGATATCCGACAAAATATTTACGCCGTCGTAGAGTTTTCCGAAGCCCGTAAAGAAGGAAGTCACCTTCTTCACGCCCTTCTTGCCGCGCGTGTTGCCGAGCACCAAAAACAGTGCGCCTGCCGCCATAAAGCCTATGCCCGTCCACTTGAGAGCGGTCAGTTGCTTGAAGAACAACAGCGAGAGCGCAAGCATAATTATGCCCGCAAAAATCATATACCACGTACCCACCGCAAAGAATGCGTCGAGAGGACGTTTTTTGCGGATGAGATTGATTGCGTTGAGCAACATACCCGCCACGATATGCACGAAACCGAGCGCAAAGGATATGCCCAGCAGATACAGCGGTCCGTTGCCTTCGAGCGGCTGAATAAGTTGCAGTTTGCCAAGGAACGTGCCCGATACGTCAAGTCCGAACCAACCGCCGAATATCGCGCCCCAAACTATCGTTGAGATGCCGCCCATACCGACGATGAGAAGCAATCTGCCCTTGCCGGGAACGGGCTTTTTCACAGCGTAGGCGATAAATCCGCCCAAAGCGAGCAATATGCCGTACGCCGCGTCCGCAATCATCATTCCGAAAAGAAGGAAATAGAAGAAGGACATCACGGGATTCGGGTCGAGGTCTGCAAAGTAGTTGGGCGCGCTGTACATATTGGTTATATCCTGATACGGCTCGACTATCTTGCTGTTTCTCACGTAAGTTGGGACGATTTCGTCCTCTTTGGGATTCTCGAACTCGTAAACGACGGTATCGCCCATATCTTCGAGAAGTTGCTTCAAACTCTCCTCGAATTCGGCAGGATACCACGCCTCCATAACGAAACTGCGCTTTGTTGCGGCAAAGCCGTCGATGGCGGCAAATTTGTCGAGTTGCACGAGATAATAATCGTAAAGCGTCTTGAAATCGGCAACGTACATCTCTTTGACGAGAGCGCGCGTTGTCAACTCGAAAGTTTCTTCTTCGAGTTCTACGAGTTTTTCATTGAGTCTCGCAACGTTTTCAAGAGGCGTAAAATCGTTGTTGGTTGCCGCGCGTGAAAACTCGAGCGATTGAAGTTCAAACGAGAGCGCGTCGGCAGCGTCGCTCGTTGCGATCGCAACGACGGGTTGCACTTTGCCCTGTTTTAAGAATTCGACGTAAACGCAGTCGTTTTCCTCTTGATATTTTTGCAACGCAAGCGTGTTTTGAGACGGAATACAGCCCAAAAACACGGCGGTTTTTTCACCGTTTTTGTAGAAAGAATAGGGCTTGCGCAAAGATGAATACACTTCGTGTGCCTCGATTTCTTCCTTGATCGCCGCCTTTTGAGCGGCAATTTCTTTTTGTCTTGAATTGATTTCTCCAAGGTCGGCAATATTTGCCAAAAGTTCGACCTCTTTTGTGTCGATAAGGTCAAAATCGTCAAAACTCATTCTCTCGATTTGAGAAAGAGGCGGAGTCTTGATTGGTGTATAAATGTAAGGGCGTTCGCTCTTTTCGGTTTCTTTTGCAAACTTTTCCGCGACTTTTCTCTGATCTCTGAGATAGGAAAAAGCAAACTCGATTCTTGCAAGTTGAGTCTTTATGCGTTCGCAAGATTCGGAATTGTCAAGTCGCACGGTATCGTCGATATCGTGCGTTTTTGCGATTTCAACGTTTTTGGTGCGTTGAAGCGCCTTGAACAATTTGTGCCTGTCCGACTTGTGCGCGACAAGCACGAGTTTTTTCATCTCAACAATCATATTCTGCCGTTGTATATAAGTGTTTTAGCCAATTGTCTTTTCTTCTCCGCAGTATTTTTCGACGAGCAAACGAGAAAGTTCGTCCGCCTTTTCGCTTGCGGCGAGATTGTGATTCGCAACCAGTTCGTCTGCGGATTTCTGTCCTTTTTTGAGGATATCTTCACGCCTTTTTTGCGCGCTTGCTTCCGCCTTGTCGAGCGCGATACGTCTATCGTCTCTACACCCTGCGACAGTCGCTTTCTTTTGCTTTTCGGCGGCGATTTCCGCCTCTTGCGCTATCTGCTTTGCCTTATTCTGCGCGTCACGAACGATCTCGTCCGCTTTCGCTTCGGCTTCTCTTATCTCTTTCAAAACGTCGTCAATCATATTTCACCGTCCGTTTTCTATGTCGGAAATCATATCGATTCGTCTTTGATGCCTTCCGCCCTCAAACTTTGCCGTATACCACGCTCTGACGATTTGTCTTGCCTCGTCGGGAGTTATCACTCTTCCGCCGAGCGCAATCACGTTTGCGTCGTTGTGGCGTCTCGACATCTCCGCCATAAAAGCGTTGGTGCACACCGCGGCGCGAATCCCTTTCACTTTGTTGGCGGCAATGGAAATGCCTATGCCCGTTCCGCACATAACGACGCCGAGGTCGCATCTTTGCTGCGCAACCGCATTTGCCACTTTGAGTCCGTATTCGGGATAATCGACGGAATCCGTCGAAAAACACCCCAAATCCACGACTTCCGCGCCGAGTTTTTTGAGTTCGTCGACGACGGCGTCTTTGAGCACGAAACCGCCGTGATCGCAACCGATAGCAACTTTTGTCATAGCAATCTCCGTAATACCGTATACTTGTTATTATTATACCACCGCAAAAGTTTTATTTCAAGTGTAAAATAAAAAGGTATTGCATTAAAAAAAACTTGATATTTATTAAAAAATCCTCGCTTCTTTGTCGAAAAAGCCGATAATTCTCGTTATCCTTTGCATTTGCGGCATAACGAACGCAATATAAAAAAGGCGCACTGTTTAGGTGCGCCTTTTCGTATTTGCGTAGGATTACGCAAGTTTTTTGAGTTTGGACTTCTTGACGATAAACGCCACGAGCGTTGCAACCACGATGATTACCACGAGTCCGACCGCAGTGCAAATTGCGTGCAATTTCCACGTCGCCATCTTCTCGGGCGCGGTGTTGACGAACACGAGACCGTTGACGTAGTCGGTTGCGTATTCGATCTTGCCTTCTGCGTTGACGGTGTACTCGCCATTTTTCAGGTTGTTGCCGTCCTCTGCGAGTTTCAACTTGGTCAGACCGCCGTTGCTGTTGACGTAATAAATCGTGATTCCGTCAAGGCTCGAGAGTGCGTCGGGCATATTTACGGTGACTTTGACCGTGTTGCCGGAAAGCAGAACGAGTTGGTCGTTGAGGTAGAGATTGACTCTGTACACTGCCGAAACTCTTGCGTTTGCAACCTTCATTGCCGCCACGTATGCCTCAACCGCTTCGAGATAAGACGTATCGTCGGCAGTCTTTTTCCCGTTGGACTTGATTTCTTTGACGTCAAGTTTGTTTGCAACGAGTCCTGCGCCCGTTTTGACCTCGATCGTATCGCCGTTTTCGGCGTCGAGTTTGGTCGTCGTGAGAACGAGCATACCCGTGCCTCTCATAAAGACGTAGTTGTCTGCGTTGAGGCTGTCGTCGTTGAGTTCGATAGCAAAAGCGTATCTGCCTGCGCCGTCGATATCGTCAAGGCCGACGAGTCTCGTTTGATCTTTGGTGATCGCAATAGACGCGTCATTGCTCAAATCGTCCATCGAAATCGAATAAACAACGGTGTACTTCTTGTCTTTGACGTATGCCGCCGTGAAGTTGTGCACGGTTGACGTTTCCGCACTGCCGCCGTCCGTTCTTGTGTATTCGTCGTCTTCCACTTTAACGTTGACGATTGCTCTGAGCACTTGAAGATCCGCAATTGCGGTTGCCGATTCGTAGTTGACGCGGATAGGATCGTCTGCTTTGCGTCCGCTCGGATCGAACTTGACCGTCACTTTGTACTTGCCCGCATTGACGATTTCTGACTCGGTGGTCGGTTGATACTTGCCGTCTTTGTACACTTCGTAAGTGATGACGAAGTCGCTTCCGAGCAAGCCCGTGTTGTCGACCAACGTGTTATAGGAGATTCTGTCACGATTGCTGTCGTTTGCATACGGATGAGCCTTGCCGTTGTAGTATTCGCTGACGTTGCTTGCTCTCAAACCTATGCTCGCCTTGGTGATCTCGATTTGTTTTTGCACGTCGCCGCTATTCCACTCGATATAGTAACCGTTGACGTCCTTGTTCTCGCGAGTGACGAAGTTTCCGTCTGCGTTGATATAACGTCTGACGTTGATTGTGCCGCTGTAAGTGCCGACGTTGACGGGTTCAAGCGATTGTCCGTCAGCACCGACAAAACTCACTTCGTCTGTGTCGTAGACACCCTTTACGCTGTCACGCAAACGATTGATGCCTTTATTGTTTTTGTCGATTGCGTACACGTAGGAAATCTTATCGGACGAGTCGCTTCCGACGCTGATTCCGTCAAGCGTGGGAAGAGTCATTTCGAGCGTTGCGGTTTCGGGGCTTACGAGTGCGCCTTCGCCGGTCATATCGAACACGGTTCTCACGACTTGCACTCCGTCCACGTCAACGAGTTTGTGCTTGACGGAGTCTTTGCCCGCCAAAATGACGTTGTAGTTTTTCACCATCGTGTCAAGCGTATTGTAATCCACGTCGTTGGGCGCTACGAGATAGAACACGTAGTATTCGTTTGCGCCGAGATCCGCTGAAATCTTCGCCGTTTCGGGCGCTTCGATCGTAGTTCCCGTCTGTGCGTTGTAGATTCCGAGTTTGAATTCAGGATAGTAGTTGGTCGTGCCGCTCTTGAACAGCGTGATGACGGATTGTCCGCCCACGATGCCCTTTGCGCCGTTTCTGTCGAGGTACAGCAGTTCTACGTTGGGCATTGCGCCTACGCCGTACTTCTTGCTATAGCCGTTGGAAACCGTGACGATATAAAGGTCTTTCTTCTTCACGGTGAGCACGCTGTCCGTACCCGTTTCATTGTTTTCGTCCTTGTTGGTGTAGATTCCCACAAACTTGAAGTTCTTTGCGTTGCCTTGCGTGTTGAATCTGAACGACGTTGACGTGCTGCCTGCGTCGGGCATAGTCGCGCTGAAGGAAACGTATGCTTGCGGAAGCGCCGAAATTCTGTCGTTTGCATCTCCGCCCAAGCGAATATACTCGCCTTTCGTGCCTTCCGCCGCCTTTTCAAACGCACCGTTTTCCGCAAGGTTGTAAGTGCGATCCGCAAGGAGCGATGCCAACTCGTTTACGTCCGCTCTATCGGCAAATCCGACTGCACTGAGGAATTGCTCAAATTCCATATAGAAGGACGAATCGCTTGCGTACGCATTGATAAGCGTATAAGTTTTGCCGTTATTTCCGACGAGAGCGTATTCCACCGTGCCGTTAAATCTGCCCGTCGAAACGCCGTATTCCGCTTCTGCGTCGTTGAGACTTGCGTTTATGGTTCTTGTCTTGATTTTGCCTTCGAGGTTGACGGTGCTGACCGTTTTGCCTTCGATCGTGTAGTTGTAAGCGTCTTTGCCGTCAATGCCCGAAGCCGTGAACACGACGTACTTGGCGTTTGCGTATGCGCTGTCGAATTTTGCAGTGACCGATTTGATCGTCACGTCGTCGCCCGTTACAACGTTTGCGACTGCCGTCGAGTTGTAATCGAAGTCGGTATTGAGTTCGCCGAAGAACTTATCCGTGCCGTCGAAAGTCTTTTCAAACGCCGTCGAACCCGCCTTTCTTTCAATGCCGTTTGCTCTGATATAGACCTCTCTTTGAGTGATCTTTCCTTCACCGCGCAAATAGTTGATTTCGTCTTCTTTGTCGCCGAATGATTTTACGCCGAGATCGCTCTTAACGGTCGAATCGTCGTTCAACGCGTATTGTTTACTCACCATATAAACGCCTTGCGATCCGAACTTATAGAAGCCGACGATTGCGTTTGCGTTCTTTGCGGCGGCAATGTTCTCGGTTTCGGTTGCTTCGATATAGTACTTAGTGGTTTCGAGATTGTACCAATACTCTTCGATATTCTCTACGCCTGCGCCCGGAGTGCCGAAGAACACTTCGCCGTTCACGACGTATGCGGCAATCTCTTTGCCCTCGATCTTATTAGTACTATTATATACTAATGTATAGTTCTCATATAATTCCTTACTATTGCTCAAACGCAAGTTGTAAGCCGTACCAAGTTTCGCAATGACGATGAAGTTGCCGTTTTCGTCGAGTACAGGGTTGCCGTCGACGTCTCTTTCGATTTCGACGTTCTTGTCGTCGAAGTAGGCGTTGTTTCTCGTCTGGATTGCGTAATATCTTTCGTCACCGGGCATCATACCCTTGAACGTATAGCTGATATTGTTTTTGACAACCGCTTCGTCGCCGTTGTATTCTTTCTCGCCGAGATTTGCACTCACGAGCAACGGGCGAGCGTTGATATCGCCTGTGAGAACGCCCTTATATTGCACGAGTTCGTAGTTTCCGATTGTTTCGAGCGCTTGCTTTGATTCACTGTCGGAGAGCGCGTCTTTCACCTTGAGCGTTGCCGTAGAAAGTGCGATTTCGATATTCTTGCCGACCTGTCTTCTTGCAAACGCGCCGCTTGTCACGACTTCGAACAAGGAAGCGTGCGCCGGAATGATTCTTTCATCGTCGATTGTGACGACAATATCGATATCCGTCGTTCCGTCGTAATACTTGTTGTTTACACCGAAGTCGTTGACTTTGAGCGTAATTTGTTTCTTGCCGAGATTCAATGCGTCGAGAATCTCGAAATCGTCCGCTGCGCCGATTGTCAACGTGTTGATTTGATTGTATTTTCCGTCCGTTGCGCTGAAAACAGAGCCTTCGAGTCTGTAGTTGTTAAGAATCCTTGCCTTCTGCTCTTCAGTGCCGCCGAACGCAATTTCAAGTCCGCTGACCAAAACGTTGTGCTTGCCGTTTGCCTGCACGTTGGGATTCGCATTTCCGTTGAGCGAAAGTGCAAATTTCACCTTGGTTGCGTCAAACGAGAACATTGCGAGTTCGTCTTTGAGGTTGTCTGCGTATTGCACCGTCGTGAACGTGCCTTGTGTGCCGACAACGTCCCAATCTACGCCTTTTTCAAGCGTGCTTTCTCCGTTGTACACTTTATCCATAAAGTTGATATTCGGGATAAGTCTTGCTTTTGTAATCTCAACGTCGAGTTGGGAATATCCGAGGCTGATTGACTGAGCGTCAACGACGTAGTTGCTGTCTGCAACTTTCGAGTTGACTGCGTCTATCACAACAGATTTGGACGAACCTACGTTTGCGTCGTCAACGAGACCTTTGAGTTGCAAACCTACGGTTTGAGCCTTGTCGCCGATTGCAAGCGCGCCCGATTTGAACGTGAACGCGATATCGACGCTCGTCGTTCCGTTGTAGTCGCGATCAACCGCGTCGAGAGATTCAAAACTGTCGCGATCGATACGGCGCTGTGTGATTTCGGCTTTAAGATTTGAGATTGTGATCAACGCGCCTGTTTTTCCGTTGTACGTTGCCGTCTTGTCAATCGTGATGCTCGAATCGTCTACGCTGAATTCGTGTTTTTCAAATCCTTCAAAGAAGACCGAGATAGTTACGATATAGTTATCTCCGACGTCCTTGCCCGTGAACTTGCTTTCGGAAACGAGATCTTTTTTCGCCGTATTGAGAGCAAGCGTTTCAAAAGCGATATTGTCGACAGTCAGATCCGTCGTGTTGTCGTATTGCTTTTTGACGATGACGTCGCTCTTGCCGAATTTTATTGCGCCTTCCCAAATCTCGATGGTTCCAACGCCGTTTTCGTTGTCGATCCAGAAAATCGTCACGACGATATCGCCTTCGGTCGAATCGTTTACTTGCGTTTTGTTACCGTTGTTGTTGAGAACGGTTGCGAGTTTGTAGTTGTGAGCCTTGCTTCCGTCGAGTTTGAACGTATCAAACGAAATGGATTTGTTGTTTCCGACCTCTTTACTGTCGTAATTTGCGTTTGCAAGGAGTTTAACGTCGTCCGTCGCACGCACGAGGTGACGAGTCAAATCGTACATGGTGACGTTGTTTTTGACGTACGGAACGATCGTATTTTCGTCAACGGTCTTGCTCAAACCGACGAAATACTTGGTTTCGAGTTGGATTTCTTTTTGTGCAATGATCAACTTTGTTGAAAGATCGAGTTCGGCTTGAACGCTGAAGTCGTTGTTTTCGCTATAGAAGTTAGTGCCGATTGCGAAACTGTAATACTTGTCCTTCGCATTGAGGATTGCGCCTGCTTCGTCGGTTGCGTCGTCGTATCTGTTTGCAAAACTTACGCGGCCGCCGTCTTTATAGATCGCTCTGACGTACGCGCCCTTGATTTTGTCTTTGATAGCGTCGTACGACATTCCTGCATACGTTCCGTCCGCTGCGAGCGCCGTGCCGTTGACCGATTTGATTGCAAAACCGAATCCGTACGCACGGTCCTGATCACCGTAAACTTTGCTCGTTGCGCTTGCGGTCGGAACGATCACGACTTGAGCGGGATTCACCGTTATCACGACGGGTTCGACGACCACTGCGTCTTGAAGTTCGCTACTGCCGTTTACGAGTTTTGCGCCGTCAATTGTGACGGTATATCTGCCTGCGCCGAGCCAAGCGCCGTTTTCAACGCCGCTTATGCTTGCGCTCCACGTGACAGACGTGAAATCTGCGCTTGCGCCTTGCACTTCAAACTTCGCCGCGTCAAATACGAGCGACGTGAGATCGTTCCATTGATGACCGAACACAAATTCGAATTTCGCGCCGGCTTTTGCCTTGACGACAACGACGTTTTGTGCCGTGATATAGACGAGATATTCTCCGCCTCCGACAACGATTTGGATATTACCGTTGTCGAAAGTGCCGTCGATTGCCACTTTGTAAGCGACGACTTTTTCATAGCCTTCCACCGTCGTTTCAGTGCCGGGGGCTACGAGTTTGAGGAAACTGCCGTTTGCAAAGATCGCATCCACCTCGCCTGCAACCACAATATCTTTTGCGGCGAGTTTGTAGGAAGGTCTGATTGCTCCCAAAACGGCGTCGGAAAGATCCGTGCCGGACGGGAATACGCTGTTTTGACCGCTTATATCGAGTTCGACCGTACGTTTTTCGATCGTGAAATAACGGTTTTCGGTTTGAATACCGATTGAGTAGTTCTTGTTTACGTCAAAGAGCGTTGCGTTTGCGTTGTAAGCATATTGCGATACGCCCTCGCCTTCTACACGCGAGATTCTTCCGTCTGCGAAGTAGAAGACGTAATTCGTTGCGGTTATTTCTCCGTTTTCTACGTATCCGTATCCGTCAAATATTTCTTTCAAAATCTCGGATTCGCTTGCGTAGAGATGTGCAAATTGAGCAAGATCCACGCCGAATGAGAGTTTGGGGTCTGCGTCGCCGTACTTCTTGATTGCATTCACCGCCGTGATCATAACGCGGCGTTGCAAAACGGTATAAGTGCCGCTCACAAACGTGACGTCATAGTTTTCAACTTCGGAATAACTTGCATTATTGAGAATTTGATAAGGACCGACGTCGAGCACTCCGCGGCTGTTGTTCGTGCCGTTGACGAGCAAAGCGACGTTGATACCCTCGCCACTCATCTTGTCTTTTGCAATGCCCGTGACGTCGTAGTCAAGCGCCGCGCTCGCGCCGTAGGAAACGACGACGTCCTTTGCGGTGATGACGACTTTACCTTTGACGATCTCGTAGTCGAATTCAGCGAAAATTTGTTCGCCGCTCTCGTTCATCGCAAAGTCGTCCGTGACGAAACTGTCGTCGTCTTTGGGAATGTAGATTCTGACCTTATACTTGCCTACTTTCGTAGGAGTTGTCGCTATAGTTCCGTTATCCACAAAGTCGTATACAAACGAATCTTTTGATTGCGGATAGGTGAAGTTCATCCAATTTGCCACGACCGTCGGCTCTGAAGTGTACGGAACGGTTCTGCTCGTAAGGCTTGCGCTTACTTTTCTTCTTGCCGCAAGTTCAAATCTATTGCTCAATTGCAGCGCATTGAGATCGTTTGCGTCGTCCAACGTCAATTCTATCGTAGACGCGCCCTCGCTGTCGAAAGGCGCAAACGTGATATAGCCCGCGTTGTCGCCTGCGACGTTCTGCCAAGTGAGAATACTATCGTAGTTTTCGAGAAGTTTCGCGGCGTTATTGTTGAATGCAAAGGGAACGTAGTTACCTGCAAAAGACACGTTGAACGTCAATTTTTCACCGCGTTTTGCGGACGTAACGGCTTTGCCCTCTGCGTTCACGACTGAGATGCTTGCGAAGTTGTTTTCAAACTTATCGTTGCTCTTCACCGCCGCCGAAACGCTGTAGGTGTTGGTGTCGACAAATACGTAGTATTTGTTGAGAGCGGACACGTTGCCTGCTTGGTCCTCCGCCCAAATATGAATCACTCTCATACCCGCGCCTTGCATAGCAAGCAAGTCAACTGCGAAATCGGTGACTCCGCCGTCGTTGATTTGGTTGCCCGTGACGAGAATGTATCTGTTGAATTTGAAATCCTCTTGCGGATTCGTAGACGTTCTATAATCTTTTGTATTGAAGTAACCTTCTATACTTTCCAAATCGCTCTTTGTTTTCACAGCGCTTATGCCGTAGTGAATCTTGAGTCCTTTTGCGTAGTCCGTTGACAAAATCGCGTCGGAAAAACCGAGCGTTGCTTGCAACGAATAGGAAGAAGTATACCAATCTCTCAAAAGCGGAATGGTATAATTGCCGTCCTCGAACGCTTTGATATAACTTATATCTTCGTTCTCGTCGACGAACGTCGGCAATTCGGGCGCTTTGTTGTCGATGAGCACCTTTACGCCGCCCTTCCAAGCAGTATCCGTGTATTCGACCACTTGATCCGCTCCGTCTATTGCGGCAATCGAAGCGTACTGTCCTGCGTATGCTGAGAATGCGCTCACCCACTCGTAGAAGTATTGTCCTTCACCCGGAGCAGGAACATCAAACAAGAATACGCTCTTGCCGTCCTCTACGGAGTACGTAACCGTTATCTCTTTTCCGTTTATGGTTATCGTCGCGGTATTGCCCGTCACGTCGGTTGCCGTCGTGCCCGCAACGTACTTCAACAGCGTTGCTTGGTAAGAACTTCCGCTGTATTCGCCCGATCCATTTGCGACCAACGCATGTGCCGTGCCGCTTTTGTCCTCGAATCTGAGCGTATAGCCCGAGAATCCTCCTTGATTGATCGTAAATTTAAGTCTGACGTCACCCGTTGTCCACTTGCCGTTGTTTGCGGCGTCGATGCCTGTCCAAGTGTTCCCGTTTTTATATTGGAAGTTGAGCGTATATTCGGGTTTGTCGTAGTCAACCTTCATATAGTAGGTTTGCACGCTGCCCTTGTTGCCTGCAATGTCAAACAAATAGAACGTGAAACGATAATATCCGTGTCCCGTAACTTTGTCGGTGATCGAACTCGGATTGCCCTGATCTCCGCCACCGTACGCTTTTGCCTTTCCGTTGACGAAGTCGTACCTGAACGTACTCAAATTGCCGTAAGCAATCGGATTGATGCCTGCGGCTTTCACCGCCGCATAATTGGCAAATTGCGTAATACCGATACTGTTGAGTGCGGCAAGGCTGTCCGCTCTGTTGACGGTATAGAACCAAATATACGGGGCATACCCTGCTGCCGTATCGTCTTCTACGATATTAATCTCAGCCTCAGCCGTCAAATTGTTTTGACGGAACCACTCCAACTTGTTTGTATTCGCTCCGAGTTGAATGTAATTGTCAAGTGAAACTTGCGTGCCGCTGTTGACCGTTTCTTTTCCGTCCGCGCCTATTTTGCTTGTAGGGGCAGTGGTGTCGATGCCGGAAAACTCTATTCTTGTAGGTGTAGATTTTCCTTTTACACGAGTACCGTCACTAGACTTGCCGCCATAATCCTCAACGTCCGTTTTAACCGAGCCGTTGTCTGTCATATATAGCATAACGGCAACGCGTCCGCGATTTATATAGTGAACCTTGGCAAAACCGATCGTCACTTCTTGGCCTTTGTCGTTCTCAATGGTAATTGGCTTAAGAACGTCTCTGTCGGCACTATTCCAAACGTCAAATCGTGTTGCATCGTTGATTGTTACGCTTCTGATACCGGATGCATATTTTAGATGCGTAGCATTTGTAGTTTCGGTAGTAGTAAACGACGTTCCCGATATACCCGTTATCAGTCTGTCGCCGACGCCAATGGTTTTTGCCGCATCTGCCCCGTATTTGGCTATTGCGGCTTGAATCGAGCCCTCTCCCGAATAATTGTACATATCAACATATTCGGTTTGCGCAAACTTGTAGTAATTGTAATTTGTGCCGTTATATGAAATCGTACCCAAACTCTTGTTTGTGTAAGAAATCATCTTACCTTCACCATTTGCAATGTTATCGAGTTTTATCCCTCGTTTGATTGAATCGTAATAAACGGGAGAATCTGTTGCGTCCGTTATGTTTGGATAATAATTTGAACCGGTTTTACCCTCGCTATATGAATTTTGAATACCGTAGATTGAAGACGCCATCGGTGCAGCGTTATCGCTTATCTTCAAAGAATCGTTGTCGGTAATGCTACCGTTGAGAGTGATTGTAAACGTTACTCTTATGTTGGACATATAAACATGGTGATCATAAGAGCCGGCCTGTTGACCCCATCCGCAGCCCAATGCAAATCCAAGCCCGGGGGTATCTTTCGTCAGTGTAACCTCATTAGACGTACGATCTTTTGCCCCTTTGCTGTTGCTGTTTTGATATCCTGAAACAAATCCCGTTTTATCTTGTCCGCTTTCAGACTTGTTGTTCCTCAAATCGTACGACAACCCTGCCGTCAATTGCTTTCCATACGGAACTGCAACTGCAGAATAAAACAGATTGTTGACATATTCTACCAGCCAAGTAGAATCGCCTTCTTTTGCGCCTATGTTTGCGGTAACTTTAGCTTTTACCGTAACGTTGTCGTTTTGAATCATTTGAGCGATAAATCCGCCCAAATTGAAATTAATAACTCCATGAACTTCTGCGGCCGCCATGCCATCTTCTACACCCCAAAGCCAGTGATTCGCATCGCCGACGTGAGTATACATGGTTGTATTGCCTTTCAGCTTAAAAATCTGATGATTGCTAAGTGAGGGGACAATAGTATTATATGTTTCCTCATACGACCAAGACGTAGTGTTCGCAGACAAGCCGGGGTAACCGAAATGAACGCCCGTCAGCTCTCCGCTATCGCCGTAAAAAGCAGCCGCAGAACCTAGCGTTGCATCATCTTTCTTATCCTGCCTCTCTACATTATAAGCATTTGCAACTTGTGCGTTGTTTGCCGACAGCGCAACCGCAAAAACCAGCGCGAAGCAAAGCGCAAGCACGAAGATTCTTGCAAGCGAGAGTAGTTGTCTTGATTTGTTGCCATTTCTCATAATATCCACCTCGGGTGTTGGTGTATGCGCGTATGCGCCTCATCGCGCGCATATGTGCGCAAATTTTTATACATTACAATATTACACGATACAATAAAACTTGTCAATATTTTATGCAAAAACCGTTTTCGGCGACAATTCCCTTGTGCCTTCGCGCCGCTTACGATACAACAAATAGTATTTCGACAAAAAAATTGCTTTTGCGCTTGAATTATCGAAAAAAGCAATGTAATATTGTGTATCGCATCCGCATTGCTCTATACGGGGCAAGACGAAGCGGGTTTTGCAATTTTTTGAGGAATCATGGAATACGTACAAGAAGGTTTAGGTTCAAATCAGACTCTTGACAGCAAGGTTCAAAAACTTGTCATTCTTTTCGTATTCGACAAAATGGCGATACCCCTTGCCGAAACCACACTTTTGGACATATGCTCTTCCGACAACAACTGGCTCTCGTACATGGAGTGCAAGCAGTATTTGGCGGAACTTTTGGACACCAACCTCGTCTACCGCGTGCCAAAGAGCGAGATGCTCAACATAACGCAGGACGGCGTGAGTTGCCTGTCGCTGTTTTTCACCAAGATTCCATCTTCCATTCGCGACGAAATCGTGGAGTACGCTCGCGAAAACCGTATGCGTTTCAAAAAACGCCAATCCTATTTTTGCGATTACTCGAAAAACGCCGACGGCACTTACACGGTGATTATGCGCATCAACAACGACATCACCACCCTGATGGAACTCAAACTCGTGGTTGCCAACCGCCAACTTGCCAAGTACCTTTACAAAAGTTGGGTGGACAAGGCGTCAACCACTTACTCTCTCATTTACGACAACCTCATTGAGTAACAGTTTGTCGAATCGCGACTTTACGGCACTCCTTGTGCGACGACTCGTTTGCGCTTTTGCAAATTAGAGTTGGCTCTCAAAGTGTGCTTTTTCTTTTGTTTAACGAACTTTCACAAAAGGTACCTCCTTGCGTTTTTACAATCAAAAATCAAAAAAACGGCACTTTATCTGCTGTTTTTGCACGAATAAAGTGTCGTTTTTGTCATTGCGCAATATTTTGAACATTTGCCGCAACACGTCAATTTGCTTTGAATCGAGTGGCAATATTTCTATTGCGATTATCGAATATCTATCATCGATTATTGATTTTCGTCGGAATTTTCTTCGGCGTTCTTATCATCGGAAGCAGTCTCGTTTTCGGGAGTTGCGGCTTGCTTTTCTTTTAGCGCAAGTTGGGTTTTCGGGCGGAGTTTTTCAAGGCGTGCGGCATACAGAACGAGCACCGCGATGATAGTCGAAACCACCGCTTGCACGACGTTTTTGGGGAGCGAAGTCAATGCGGATTCGGGCGTGCCGTACATAAACGCTTTGCAAATATAATAGCCGAGCGCCATCAGCATCGTGCATACGATAGAAGTCAACGTCGCAAATACGATTTTGAGCGCAACGTCGCGTTTGGTAGGGTTATCTTTTTTGCCGAACCACATGTATATCAGCGAAAACGCAACGCCTGCGAGCAAGCCTTCGATTGCTTTGATGACGAGCGTATAAAGCATCGTGACGGGATACGTGGTGAGGTCGGCAAGGAATGCGCCGAGCCCCCCTGCGATCATTGCGGTGAGCGGATTGAAAAGCGCAGCCGTGATCAGAATCGCACTGTCACCGATATTGAAATTCGCAACGGGAGTGGACACGCCGATGAGGGTTGCAACGTACACGATCGCCGTCATCATACCTGTGTACGCGATAAATTTGATCGTAAATTTTCCGTTTTTCTTCATAAAAAAATCTCCGTTTTTGGCGGAGAAGGACGTGCAGACGGACCGCCTGCGCACTACTCCTTCCCAGTCTGACTTTACAGGCGGTTGCGGAATCTCACCGCATCGGCTGTTGGGGCTGTTGGACTTGTCCGTTCAAAGACGGCATCACCACCGGTTGGGATAAACCCACCCAAGAAATAGATTTGCTACGCTTATATTGTATGACCTACATTTCACAAAGTCAATATCAAAGTGGTCATAGTAAATATACAGATTCCGAGATATGTATCGACTTTCATAATTCGCGAGTAAAACCCGAGCCGCAACAGAACCCCAAACTCATCACACACTTATTTGAAGCGTACTTATAAACGGCATCTGTCCTTTCGAAGACGGAACTCGAGCCGCAACACATAGAAAACGGTTCAGATTGTTTCATTCTACATTGATGCGATATTTGGATGAAGAACAAGAAAGATGTGATTTTTGAACAATGAGCGTACTGAACGTACGTGACTTGTGAGAAAATCGCGTCTGACGCAGTTATTCGCCAAATAGCACATCAATGCTTAATAATAAATACTATCGCCCCTACTATCTATCCCAACCACGCACGGAAAATCCTCCACCTCGAACTCGTGCACCGCTTCTGTGCCGAGGTCGTCGTAGGCAAGCACCTTCGAGTCGCTGATTTTGCTTGCATATAGTGCGCCTGCGCCGCCTATTGCCGCAAGATACACGCATCCGTTGCGCTTTATCGCTTCGTAAACACCCTCGTTTCTATCCCCTTTGCCAATGGTTGCCGTAACGCCGCAGTCGTACAAAAGCGGAGCGTATGCGTCCATGCGCATCGAAGTCGTAGGGCCTGCCGAAAGGACTCTGCCGTCTTTTTCGCACGGGCCGACGTAGTATATCGCTTGTCCTTTGAGGTCAACGGGAGGGATTTCGCCTTTTTGCAACGTTTCAAAGAGTCGTTTGTGCGCCGCGTCTCTACCCGTAAGCAGTTTGCCGGAAAGATAAACTACGTCGCCGACTTTGAGAAGCGCAAGTTGAGATTTTTCAAGCGGAGTTTTCAATTTATATTCCATATCTTACCTCACAGCACGACGCGCGACTTGCGCATAGCGTTGCATTGAATATTGACCGCAACGGGCAGTGCCGCAATATGCGTCGGGAATTTGCCGATATGCACCGCAAGAGCGGTCGTATCCCCGCCGAAACCTTGCGCACCGATTTTCAAAGCGTTGATTCTTTCAAGCACTTCCTTTTCCATAGCGGCAAGGGTATCGTCCGAAGACGGCTCGCCCACCTCTCGTAAAAGTTGCTCCTTTGCAACGCTCATAGCCTTTTCCGCAGTGCCGCCGATCCCCACGCCGACGATTATCGGAGGACAAGGGTTTGCGCCTGACTCTTCCACGGCTTGCACAATGCAATCCTTCACGCCTTCGACGCCTTGAGACGGTTTGAGCATAAACAGCCTTGACATGTTCTCGCTTCCGAAACCCTTGGGCAAAAACTCGATTTCGAGGTCTTCGCCTTCGGCAAGGTCGATATGCACGATTGCGGGAGTGTTGTCTTTGGTATTGATTCTCGAAATCGGGTCGAGCACGCTCGCGCGATATCCGTTTTTGCTATACCCCACACGCACGCCCTCGTCGATTGCGTCGGTGAGAAGTCCGCCCTCGATATGCACTTCCTGACCGAGCCTTACGAAAAACACTGCCATTCCCGTGTCCTGACACACCGCAAGCCCTTTTTCTTTTGCGAGAGAAGCGTTGTCAAGAAGCATACGCAAAGCAAACTTCGCGTTTTGTCCGCTCTCGTTTTCAAGAGCGGTTTGCATTGCCTTCACGCACGAGGGAGTTATCTCCGAGCACGCCGTGACGAGATTTTCGACGCTGTTTACGATTTGATTGTAAGTTATGGTTTTCATAGGTCGATTATACCTTAATTGATTTGCAAATTCAAGGCATTTGTTGTAAACTTATGCTATCAAACGGACGGAGATTTTTATGGACTATTCCAAAGAATCCTTAAAGAAACACTACGAGTGGAAAGGCAAGTTGGAAGTGACTTCGAGAGCAAAAGTGCAAAACAAGCAAGACTTGTCGCTTGCATATACGCCGGGAGTTGCCGCCCCCTGCCTTGCGATAAAAGACAATCCCGAATTGTCCTACTCTCTCACCAGACGTTGGAATACGGTTGCCGTAGTCACGGACGGAAGCGCTGTTTTGGGGCTTGGCAACATAGGTCCTGAAGCGGGTATGCCCGTTATGGAAGGCAAGTGCGTACTGTTTCACGAATTTGCAGGAATCGACGCGATCCCCATCTGCATAAAATCTCAAGACGTCGATCAGATCGTATCCGCCGTTTACAATATAAGTCCGAGTTTCGGCGGCATAAATCTTGAAGACATCTCTGCCCCTCGTTGCTTTGAAGTCGAGGCAAGACTCAAACAACTCTGCGACGTTCCCGTCTTTCACGACGACCAACACGGCACGGCGATAGTTCTTGCCGCCGCGCTCAAAAACGCACTTAAAGTGGTCAAAAAAGATATATCAACTGCTCGTTTGGTTATAAACGGCGCAGGAAGCGCAGGTATTGCGATTGCGGAATTTTTGCTCTCTTTGGGCGCAACCGACCTTATCGTTTGCGACAAACTCGGCGTGATCGACGATAGCGATCGTTTCAATTTTGCACAAAACGCACTTGCAAAACGCACCAACCCAAGAGGCGTGAAAGGCACTCTTGCAGACGCGATAAATGGCGCGGACGCATTCATAGGCGTGAGCGCAAAAGACGTGCTTTCGCAGGATATGGTTCGTTCTATGAACGCCGATCCGATCGTCTTTGCAATGGCAAACCCCAATCCCGAAATCGACCCGAAACTTGCCCTTGAAGCAGGCGCGAGAATCGTTGCCACGGGCAGAAGCGACTTGCCCAATCAAATCAACAACGTGCTTGCGTTCCCGGGTATATTCAGAGGTGCGCTCGACGCGCGCGCAACGGATATAAACGAAGCGATGAAAATCGCCGCCTCGAACGCGCTTGCGTCTCTCGTTGAAAATCCGAGCGAAAGCAACATAATTCCCGAACCTTTCGACAAGCGAGTTGTCGAGACGGTTGCAAAAGCCGTAAAGGACGCCGCCGTTGCAAGCGGAGTTGCAAAACTCGACTGACACTCAAAATATGAAAAAAGGGCGCGGAACACGCGCCTTTTTCATTGATTTCGTCATATATTTTCCGTTTTCAAAATATGCTATTGCTGTGAAAAAAGCATTCAAAACCGCGGCGTTATACATCGGGACGGCAATCGGCGCAGGATTCTCATCGGGCCGTGAAATCGCTCTGTTTTTCGGCAAATCGTCACCTTTGAACGTGGCGATTTCATCGATATTTATGTCGATAATTTGCGCTTTGTTTCTCATCGCAGGCAAAAATCGTCTGATGCCGAAGGGCAAAATCGTCAACGCAGGCATATTTTTTGCCGCAAGCATATCGCTTTGCGCAATGCTTGCGGGCGGCGACTTCGTGATGCAATCTATGACGGGCATTCCCCTTGCGCTCGGACTTACGATGACAATACTCGGCGGAGTGGTGGTCGTTCTCGGCATTGAAAAGATAAGACTTCTAAACAGCGTACTCGTGCCGCTTATCGTGATTTGCATCTCTCTCATATTCTTCAAACTGCCCGCACCTTCATACGAACTTCCTTTCTCGATTTCAAAGCCGATTTTGTACAGCGGTCTTGACGTACTGCTTGGCGGAGTAATCGTTTCCGAAGAGGGCGAAAACCTGAGTTACAAAGAGATTTTGCTCAGTTGTCTGATGATATGCGCGTTTTTGTTTGGAATGTTGTTTATGCTCCAAACGGTAGTTTTAGCCGACACAAACGGCAGTTTAATGCCCACTCTTGCAATTTCCGAACAATTGCATCTGAAATATGCCTGTGGCGTTCTGATTGCCGCGGCGATATTCACCACCCTTGTATCATCGCTTAAAATCGTGAGCGACAGAGTGTCGAATGTTCTTTTGAGCACAAAAAAATTTACCTCTTTGGGCGACGAAAAGCACAAGGCTTTCGTCGTTTTTTTCATTCTCTTGATTACCTATCCGTTGAGTTTCTTCGGGTTTGACAATATCGTTGACACGCTATATCCCGTCAACAGCATACTCGGCGTAATCCTATTTGCAATAGTCGTAATAAGGCTGATCGTATTTGCCGTAACGCGTATAAAAATGAACAGAACGACACTACCTCGCAGACGGAATACGAGCCGCAAGTCGGCGAGCATATGAGCGCCGAAGTCAAAACACGTGAGAAAAGGGAAAATTGTATTTTAGATTTTAGTCGTGGCAATGGCAAGCATCGTCATCGCAGTCGCAATCGTCATCGCAGTCGCAGTCATCGTCACAATCGCAGTCATCGTCATGGCAATGGTCTGAATGCTCGTGATTGTGCTTGAAATAGTCCTCAAACGGTGATTGTCTGCTTTCGTCGTCAACTTCGTCAAGTCCCTTGAGGAAACGATAAAACGGGTCGTCCGAGAAATCCTGTTTCAAGTCAAAATCTCCGCCGAGTTCCTCAACGGCGTTGCGCAATTCCATATACTCGTTGTAATTCGGCTCGTAATTCTCGCAAAACGTTTTGAGCACTTCGATGCCCTGCTCGTCGCCGTAAGAGCCTATGAGCCTTGCAAACAAAGCGACGTCCTCCCCTTTGTAGAGGTAACTCACAAGCCCCATAAAGATGGCTTTGTTGCCCTTGTATTCCGCAAGAATTTCCATCAACATTTTGCCCGTTTCACCTTCGAGTGTATAGATTTTGTCAATCATATCGTCGAGAATGGGTTCGCAGTCCTCGAGCAAATACTCGTAGGCTTCGAGTCTTTGATGGTAGGGCAAATCCTCGTTGAGCAAAACTTCGAGGTTTTTGAGCATCTCTTCTTTCGTTTTTACGTCGGACGTGACGGTATCAATCTCTTGCATCTTCATCTCCGAAAATAATCTTATAGTATTTGTCGAACGTTTTTTCGTTGAGGTTGTAGCGTTCGATGGTTTGCTCGCGCATATCGTCGGCGTCGCACTCGTACACCTTGCAAAGAAGCACGCCTATGAGCGTACGTACGCTGCGCATCTTTGCGATTTTCATATACTTCGGTTTGGAGTATTTGGGCTTGCCCTTCTCGTCGAGCATAACGATAGAGTTGACGATATTCGAGAGCGTGGCAAGGTATATATTCGGTTCTTCGTCGGTATAGACGATATCCGACACGCAATACGAAACCGCGCCGTGCAAAATCCCTCCGAGTTTGAAAAACGCGTTGGGGAAAACCATATCTATGCTTTTGAATCTGTCCTGCGCCACGATATCGAATCTGAATCTGAACGTGCTGTCTTGCACGAGGCAGAAAATAAATCTCGACGCCAAGTCGAAGGACAAATCGGTTGATATGAGTTGTCTACGCAGAAAATCCTCAACCCACTTCGAGTTGACGAGCGCAAGTTTGTCGACGAGCAAGAGTTTGAGATTCTCGTTGTCGTCCGAAAACGCCCATTCTATGAGTTTTTTGAGGTGGTCGCTGTCCTCTTGAAGTCCCTCGACGACGAGTTGCACTTCGGATGGCGACATTTTCAAAAATCTGTCCAAATCCCTGTATCTGTTGATTTTTTCGACGTAGGGCAAATTCATAGAATACGCCACTTTGTCGGGATTCTGCTTGTAAAGTTGCAAAAAATAATCCGCAGCCGAATTCTCTCCGAAGATAGTGCGCACTTTGAGCATAACCTTGCGCGCTTCTTCCTTTTGACCGAGGTTGTAAAGCGCTTGCGAGAGCCAAATCATAGTGTTGGGCTGAAGGTCGAGCGTGGCAAGCACTCGGCGCGTGTATTTGACCACTTGCGAGTGCATCTCCATATTCACGAGAATGGGCAAAACCATAAGGATTTCTTCCATATTCGTGTAGTCTTTCTCGAGTATTTGGTCAAGCACGGCGTAAGCCTCCGCACTCTTGTCCTCCATCAAAAACGCCGTTGCGAGCGTGCATTTCACCGCAAGATTGTCGCCGTCCTCGGCGAGCATCTTTTGCGCGTTTGCGATGACGCTGTCGATATCGTTTTTCATCATAAGGCACACGAGCACGATATGATTTGCGGCGTTTTTGGATTTTGAGCGAGGATCAACTTCGTCCATAAGCGCGATTGCCTCGTCGAGTTTGCGCTCTCTGACGAGTTCGTACGCCTTGCTTATGAGCATTTCGTAATAGTCCTCGCCCTTTGGATAAACCACTCTAAAGCCTTCGTTTTGCGCTTCACCGTCGGGGTTTCCCATATCCTCGGGCAACTGCAAATCGTATGCGTCGGCAATATCTCGCAAGTAATATTCCGCCACATCGGGAAGATTGAGGTCGAGAAAATTCATTGCCAACTGATAAAAAATGCGCTCCCTATCCTGATCACTCGGGTGTTTGGAGAGTGACCTATAGAGAGTCGCATTGGACAATTCCCACGCGCCGAGCGCGCTGTAAACGCCGGCAAGCGCAACTGACGCTTCAACGAAGCGTTCATCTATTGAGAGAGCCTTGTCGAGATAAGTTATGCTTTTTTCGGTTTCGCCGTCTTTGAAAGCCTTTTCGGCAAGGTTGAGATAATCCTCTTTTGAGAGATTAAACCCGATGATTTGCGCCATTATTTTTTCTTTTTCTTCTTTGGATTCTGATAAGGCACGTTTTGTTTTGCCTTTTTCTTTTGAGAGGAAACCACAGTGCCGTTTGCATACGGATTTTGTTTTGCGGCTTTTCTTTGTTCGGCTGCTTGAGCCTTTGCCGCGTCCTCTTTGCGAGTGCGGCACTTGACCATACCTCTCGACGCAACGGCAATCCAGCAAAGCGACATAAACGTCGTGCCGACAAGAGCCATCGCGATATAGATTATGATTCCCAAAAGGTTATTCACTGCGCAAAGTCCGAGAGGAAGCGCAGAAAGAAGTGCCGCCGCAGGAACGCTCAAAAGATTGTTTGCGATTATAACGATTGCGTTTTTGAAGCATTGCGCGAAGGTGAGTTCGTAGGACGTGAAGAGTCCCATCATCACCACGGGAATGAGCAGAAGCGGAGCGCCGATGAGGAAACTGAACACGACCGCGCAATATGCGCCTGCGCCTGCCGTGCCGAGTGCTTGTTGCTCGAGAAGGAACATAAGAGATTCCACCATGCCGAGAGCAACGACCACCATCATAAGCCCTGCGAGCAAATACTTCCACCAATACTGCGCAAAACCCATCCAGTAGGTTCTTGCCCAATTTTTGTAGTAATCCTGATAGAAACTGCGTTTTGCGCAATAGAACAGTCCCGAAAGTCCGAGCGAGCCGAACAGGAAGCATGCGCCGTACATTGCCATCAAGGGCATTTTGACGTCGCGATAAAGGCTTCCCACGCTCACCGCGATGCTGTCGCCGCCGCCGGGGAATCCGATGCCGATATCTCCCATAAAGTTGTACGTTCCGCCGATCATGAGGTTTTCAAAATAACCCGAAAACCATGCAAAAACGACGATGAACGGAATGGTGAAAATCAAAAAGAACAACGTCGCCTTGAAGAGCGTGGAGAATTCTCCGCGCATAACCGCCGCCGCTCTTGACATAAACGAATCGGGATATTCTTTTACGGGACGCGCTTCCGCAAGCCCTGCCACGAGGACTTTTTGGGGCTCTTCCGGCTCTTTGCGCACGGGAGCGTCCGTAAATAACTTGCCGAGCAAAAGTCTTTTGGGCTTTTGAGGTATGGAGTATGCCGAGTTTGGATTGTTGTTTGCCATATACTCTCCTATAAAACCATAGATAAATAGATTATACATTATATAAACGCAAATATCAAATAAAAAGCAAAAATATATTTTCCTTCAAAGGTACGGCGCACGCACAATACGCATATATATGTTATAAAGCGACCTTGCGGATCGCTTTTGATTGACAATCGGGAGCGTTGGTGCTAAATTTTTCTACATAAGGACAATGGAGGCAATATGAAAAAATTTAACGTCGCCGTGGTTGGCGCAACCGGTATGGTCGGAGGCAAATTCCTCGAAGTTCTCGAGGAAAGAAAACTGCCCGTTGAAAACTACTATCTCTTTGCGTCGGCAAAAAGTGCAGGCAAAAAGATCGATTTTTGCGGCAAGCAATATACCGTCATAGAACTCACAAAGGAGAACGTCGCAAACTTGAGTGGCAATGTTGACTTTGCTTTGTTTTCGGCAGGTGCGTCGGTTTCAAAGGAGTTTGCTCCGCTGTTTGCAAAGATAGGCGCAATCGTCGTTGACAACTCGTCGCAATGGCGCATGTACGACGACGTGCCTCTCGTCGTGCCCGAGGTCAATCCCGAGGACGTGAAGTGGAACAAGGGCATCATCGCAAACCCCAACTGCTCCACCATACAAGCCGTGGTTGCACTCAAACCGCTCTACGACAAGTTCGGAATCAAGCGCATAGTGTATTCCACCTATCAGGCGGTATCGGGCGCCGGCGTTGCGGGCTACAACGATCTCAAAGACGGAATCAACGGAGTTGCTCCCAAAAAATTCCCGCAACCGATCGCATACAATATGCTCCCCCACATAGACGTTTTTATGGAAGACGGCTACACCAAAGAGGAGTGGAAAATGATCGTGGAAACACGCAAAATTTTGCACGATCCATCTTTGCGCGTAACCGCGACAACCGTACGAGTTCCAGTGTTCTACGGTCATAGTGAGTCGATAAACGTCGAGTTCTGCAAAAAATGCACAAGACAAGACGTCGTTGACGCACTTGAAAACTTCCCCGGACTAGTCGTTATGGACGACGTGAAAAACAACGTCTACCCCACGCCGCTCATTGCCGAAAATCACGACGAAGTTTTCGTCGGAAGAATACGTCTTGACGACAGCGTGGACAGCGGCGCAAACCTTTGGGTCGTTGCCGACAACATAAGAAAAGGAGCGGCTACCAACGCCGTGCAAATCGTCGAATTGCTTATAAAAAACGCTTTGGAGGCATAAATGATTTTTAAGGGCACAGCCACCGCGCTCATCACTCCTTTCACAGAAGATGACAAAGTGGACGAAAAGGCTCTTTGCAATATCGTCGAACACCAGATCGCAAGCGGCGTAAACGCACTTGTCGCACTTGGCACGACGGCAGAGACCGCAACGCTGTCCGAAGAAGAAAAAAAGCAAATCATAAGCCTTTGCGTAAGGCAAACGAGAGGACGAGTGCCGATATTGGTCGGCGCAGGATCGAACAGCACCGCGCACGCCGTTGAAAGTTGCCGCATAGCGCAAGAGTGCGGCGCAGACGGGCTTTTGATCGTCACTCCCTACTACAACAAATGTACGCAGGAGGGGCTAGTGCACCACTACGGCGCAATTGCACGCTCGACGAGCCTTCCCCTCGTCTGCTACAACGTTCCCTCTCGCACGGGCGTGAATATGCTTCCCGAAACGTTTGCTCGCATATGCGAAGAAAATAAAAACGTGGCGGGCATCAAAGAAGCAAGCGGCAATATGGAGCAAATCGAAAAGTGCATCGCTCTATGCCCCGAAAAAGTGATAAGCGGCGACGACGCCTTGACTTTGCCGACTATGGCAATGGGCGGACTCGGCGTGATAAGCGTTGCAAGCAACGTCTGTCCGAAGTTTGTGAGCGATATGACGAGGCTTGCGCTTGAGGGAGATTTCGAGAAGGCTCGCAAAATGCAACTTGCTTTGCTTCCTTTGATATCGTCGCTGTTTTGCGAAGTCAATCCTATTCCCGTAAAAAAGGCAATGGCGCTCAAAGGTTATTGCACCTCGAAGTTGCGCCTTCCTCTCACCGAGATGACCGGAAAAAACGCCGACAAACTTGCAAATATCCTCGCATCTTTTTGAGAATCAAGGATAAAAAAGACGACTGCAATCGCAGTCGTCTTTCGTTTTTGTGCGTTGATATTACGCGGTTGTCTTTTTTGAAGGTTTGACGGTGAGTTTGCCGCAGCCTTCGTATGCATTGTTTGCAAGGTTCTTCACCTCGGTCACGCCCGTGATTTGAGTGAGAGCCGAGCAGTTGTAGAATGCGTGATCCGCAATCGTTTCGATGCTCACGGGCAGTTTGACTTCGACGAGGAATCTGCACTCTGCAAACGTTGACATATTGATTTCTTTGAGTTGCGTGTTTGCGCTCAGATCGATTGACGTAAGTCCCGTGCTTGCAAAAGCGTTCGGGCCGATATGGTTGAGTTTGCTTGCCTTTGTCAAATCGATCTTTTTAAGATTTTCGCAACTCTCGAATGCGCCCGTACCGATATATTCGAGTTTATCGTTTGCATATTGAACAACCCTGAACATAACGCCGCTCTTTGACGAGTACGAATTGATCGTTGCATTCTTAATAGACGGCAACTCGAGGAGCGTGTCGGGCAAGAACACTTCGACGCCGCTCATATCGTTTTTGACGTCCACGCCGACAACGTTGTATATCTTTGTTTGACCGTCTGTCGTAACGATTTCATATCTAGAACCGATTGCAACGACTCCGCCCGCAACGCCGTCGAGTTTGGTGACGGTCGCATTGTAAACGTTGCCTTCAACAAGGTTTGCCTTGAAGTTGTCTTCCGTGAGTTTTGCAAATTCTTCGTTGACTCTTTGCACGGTGTAAACGTCTTCGAGTGCAGTGCAGTTTGCAAACGCTCTCGATCCGATATTCTTGATATTTGCGCCGAGATAAATTGCTTTGAGCGTTGTGAAGCCCTCAAACGCATTGTTTGCGATATCGGTCACCAAATACGTTTTGCCGTCAATCGTGCAAGTCGCGGGCAGAACGACGGTTTCTGCTCTGTTTGCAGAGCAGCGAGTGATAGCCGCTTCGCCTGCATACTTCACCTCGCCGACGGGGATTTCCTTTTGGTTGACAATGCCGTATTCAAACAAACTTGCGTCCGATTCGAGAACGATCGAATACGCAAGGGTGAAAGTTTTGACGTAACCTTCTACGTCGTCGGAGTTGTAACTAACGACGAGTTGATGGAATCCGAGCACGGACGTATCGATCGTATCGTATTTGAATCCGACGCCCGAATCGATTGATCTGACAGTCACGCTTCCGTCTTGTCCGATGAAGCGCACTTTGAAGTCGCCCAGTGCGTTTGCAACGTCGCCGTTGAGCGGAATAGAGATTGCGCCGTCTTGCACGATTTCCTTGATTTTGGACGCTTTGACGACGTAGTCAAACGCAAATTTGTAAGTGCCGAGTCCGTAGAAGTCGATCGTTACGGTTGCCGTGCGTGTGCCGTTGCTTGCCGTAGCGGTGTCGAAGTTCTCGATTTTCGTTATCGGCAGTGTGCGTTCCGTTCCATCGATATCGACGTAAACGAATCCCGTAGTGCCGCCCTTATACGAGGTGTAGAACAGCGGAGCGCCGTGCTCTTCGCCTTGGCTGACGAATCCCGTGAGATAGAAGTTGCCGCCCTTCTTGGTGCTTATCGTTTGAGTGCTACCGTTTGCGTCGTAGCCTTTGATTGCGTTATGCACGGTTGCAACGTACAAATGCTCGTCGCCAACGTTGATATGGCAACCCTTGGTTTCGCCGTGATATTTGAAGGTCACGACGTACTTGGTGACGCCTTCTTCGTACAACGCCGCATAAGCACCTTGTTTCTCAACGAGAACCACGTTAAAGTCATTTCCGGTTTTGTCGAGATCCTCCATGCTGTCAACGCCCGTGTTGTTGCGCACGATAAGGCCTTTTTCGATACGATTTCCGTATTTGGTCTCAAACGCATTCTTGCCTGCTTCGGTTTTGAGAAGATTCGTATCGACAACATCCGTGTTAATGTAGACCGCCGCCACGTCTTCTGCCTCGAAGTTGTCCTTGTTGAGTCTGTAAAGGTCAACCCAGTCGAGGGTCGTTTGGTCGGTGGTGGTGATCTCTCCCGAGATTATATTGTCGAATTGTCCGAGAACGTTTTGCGTGAAGAAGAGCGTTGCGTTGTGGATAAGGTTGCCGTTTTCGTCTGCGAATGCGTTTTTAGCGATGCTCGGCGCGCCGACGAGTTTTCCGCCCTCATACTTAACTTCGGTGAAGATAAGGCTTTCAAGAGAAGTTGCGCCTTTGAACGCATAGTTTTCGATATGCTTGATATTCGTGCCGAACTTGATCGTTCTGACGTTGTTTGCGTACAGATAGAAGGTTTCCTCGCCGATAGAGGTGACGTCGGAAGGAATGGTGATATGTTCGCTGCTCGTTCCGCTTGCCGAGTAGAAGTCAACGAGCATTCTCGTATTTGCCGTGCCGTCGTTGCCGTCAACGATGACGAATCCGCCGTTTTGACTGCGAATCCACTTCGTGCTTGTGAACGCACGCTTGCCGACTGTCATTATCAGTTTGTTTTGAGCGAAATTGATCTCGTTGAGTTTGTCGCAACCGTCGAAAGCGTACGGAGCAATGTGTCTGACGTTGCCGGGAATAAGCGTGCCCGTTGCCGTTTTATCGATAAAGCGATAATACACTTTGCCTATTATGATCGCCTTGTCTTCTACGACATAGTTTTCGCTGTTTGTGCCGAGCATAAGCGTTCCGTCAAACGCGTTCTCTCCTACGTACGCAAGTTCGGATTGTTCGCCGACCTCGACTTTTGCAAATCGAGTGAGATCTGCAAACGCGCCGTTTTCGATGCGCGCCGTTTTGTCGCCGAGCGTAATCGATTCAAGATTTACTGCGTTTGCAAACGCGCCGTCCGCAATCGAGGTGACGCCTGCAAGTTGTTGATTGAGCGTTGCGATTTGATCGGCGGTAAGTCCGGAAGTATTTCCTTCCGTGTAGTACTCAGACACGCCGAGATTCAAATTCGTGGCAAAACTCACTTCGCCGTTTGCACTCGTTTGACCGACGTATTTATACAAAATGTGTCCGATGACGATAAATTGCTTGCCACCGTGATTGCGATAATAATTATTTTCGTATTCAGATCCGTAGAACAGTTTTTGACCGACGCTCTCGATATTTATCGTCGTGGGCAGAACGACCTCTTTGAGATGCGGAGCGTGTGCAAATGCGTATTCTCCGATTTCCTTAAGTTCCGTTGCGCCGCTAAGATCGAGTTTGGTGAGAGCCTTGAGGTTCATACACGCATACGATGCGATTTCCGTGATAGCGCGTCTTTCACCGTCAAAAATGAGTTCTTTGGGGATAACGAGTTCGCTCAACGATTCGTCTACGATTTTTTCTATGCAGAGTGAACCGTCTGCGTTTTTGGTGATGCCGTTCTTAAACACGACGTCGATATAATAGTTGCTGAGTCTTTGCAAATTGACGTCTGCGTTAGAATCGGCATTGAACACCCATTTGATATATCCGACGGTATTTTGTCCGTTGACCTTGGTCATATCGACGGAATTTTCGCATTGATATTCGCCGTAAACGCCGTTTGAATCAACCTTGACGTACTCGCCGTTGCCCTTGAAAAGTGCGTCCTTGATATCGGTTATTCTGAGATATACGCTCTTTGAGGGATTGCCGTCTTTGTCAACCGCAACGGTGACGTTTGCAACGTAATCGGAATAATTCACGCCGTATTCGAGACCGCTGAATTCGATTCTTGTGATTTTTTTGCTTTCGATGCCGAAAGAAGAAGTCGCTTTGACGACGGTAAGTCCGTTCGCCTTTGCGGTGGCGTCGTCGGTAATAGGAGTTTCGCCGACCTTTATATTTTCGACGTCGCTTTTGAATTCACCGCCCATAGTGTAAAGCGTGAAAGAATAAGTGCGTTTCGTCCAACGAGCGATAAGCGTGATATCCTTTGCGCCAACTTGTTTGGAGAAATTCCAAATCGTATCTTTTTCGATATCCACTTCGCCGTCGCTCGTATCCGCATCGAGATACCAGCCTGCAAAGTAGTAGCCTGTGAAAACGTTGAAAGTGTCCGTTTGAGGTGCTTTTGCCTTGTCGATATTGCGACGCACCGATTGTGTAAGGAGTTTTTGAAGTTCTGCGTTGCTGTTCGGATTGATTTTGCCGCTCTCGACAATTGCTCCGCTCGGAACTGCGAGATTGAACTTCACCGTAACGGTGTCGTTGGTCCAGGCGGTCGTCATCGTCTTGTCTTGAAGACTGCTGTCGATGACGAGGGGGAATCCCGAAGTCGAGTCGTATTTTTTGCCGTTTACGGTTACGCTCTCAAGTGCCTTTGCCTCGCCTGCGGAATCCTTTTCGATTGACATTCTGAACGCGTCGGTAAATTCATCCCAATTTGCAAAAGTCACGCCCTCTTCGAGTTGCACCGTTGCAACGCCGTCTTTTACCGATACGGTGTTGAATTGAATATTTGCAATTCTGCCGTTGTTATCCTTTGCGTCGATGGAAAATCTAACTGTTGGAGTGGGATTGAGTTTGTCTTGAAGGTGAAGCGCAAAAGAGCCTTCGATGCCTTCTGCCTTGACCCAAACCGTGTAATGCCCCTTTTGCCATTTGACGGAAGTGACCACTCCTTTTTCGTCTTTGGTGCAAAAGTCGTCCACAAAGTTTTTGAGCGTTCCGTCGTCGTTCTTCACCGTCGAGTCGGTGATTTTTTCAATCATGCCGACGGACAGATTGCCTCTCTTGCCTTCCGTGGTGGTTTTTGTATCGACGTTCGTGTAGATAACGCAATATTCGACTGCACTAATGTCAAACTCGTCCGTAAACAAACTCTTGAAAACGGAAGAAGCGCCTTCGGGGAAGGAAAATTTCAACGACGAAGTTACCGTGGCATTTTCGCTGTCGTCCTTGCCTTCCACTACGTCCGAAGGATTGATTTCCTCGGGCAAATCGCCGCCGTTTTGCGAACTCTTGTCACAAGCAATCATGCTCATAGCGAGTACGACGAGAAGTACGACGATAAAAAACAAACTGACTTTCTTTCTCATAACTTTCACCTTACACGTGTGCGCGACGAGCGCGCATAAATATAGGAATACAAATATAATACTACATTATCGCAACAAAATTGTCAACATCAAATGCGCTCCTCGCCTCTTACGCATCAAAAAACCGCCTGTTTAGACGGTTTTTTGATATAAAAAATATATGTTTTTTCTCAAATGTCAATGCTTGTTGTTTTCGAGTTTATAGGCTTCTTCTATGCAAAGCGCGTATTTCGTTGCCGCCATAACTTTGTCAAACATAAATCTGTAAACGTGCTTGTCGTCGTACATATCCACCGCAGTTCCCGGCAGATTTGCAACCGTATCGCATCTCGACACGACAAATTCGACGTGCTTGAATTCGTCCTCTACGGGCTCGATTTCGGCTGCGTCGTCAAATGACAACGACATATTGTTTACGCCGTATTTGGACTTCACGCCGACGGGTCTTTCCACCCAATCGGTATCGAAGCAAAGTTTCTCTTTGTCAAGCGTCAACGTGCCGTTTGCAACGAATCTGTAACCATTGCTCGCTTCGTTTTCAACAAACAAATTGACCGTGTTAGATATGCGAAAATCGTCGTTTTTCACTTCTTCGGCGGCGCATTTTCTCTGCTCGTCGTACCAAAGGTCTATGCGCTCGGGGCATACGCTTTCGCCCTGCGGAATCAGTTTTCCGCCGTAGGTGTAAACCACTTCGTTTCCGCATTCGTTGCACTTCCAACGGTTTCCCGACGTCGTTGTGTTAAACTCTGTTCCGCACTTGGGGCAACGATACAGCAATCTGTCAAGTCCCTCTGCGTAGCGCCGACCTTTGAAAACTATTCCGTTGTCGATTTGCCACTTATGCTCGTTCTGATAAAGTGCGTCGCAAATCTTTCGATATATTTCGTCTTTTGGCAATTTTTTGGTTTCTTCCGCGCTGAAGAGCATATCGCAGTTGGTGATGATCTTGCCTCTTCTGACGAAGCGCAGATTGTACGCCCACTTCGGACGAGCAAGACTTGCGCCCTGCATTTTGATGACTCCGACGGGATATCCCAGCCACTGAACGAGGCGCGCTATGGACGGGGCGATTGCCCCCGTAACGCCGTTTGCCGACACCTTGCCTTCGGGACAAACGAGCACGCTTATGCCGCTGTCAAGATACTTCTTGATGCTCTTCACGCAAGCAATATCCGCAAAATACTGCTTCTTGGTGATTGCGTGATAAGAGCCGAGCAACTTTGCAAAAATCGGCATGGAATACATCATATTCTCTGCAACCACAAAGTTCAGCGGAGCGCCGTACATTGCCGACGAGAAATGGATAAAATCGTATGCGGACAAATGGTTGCACACGATAAGCATCGCGCCGTTTTTCTTCTGACGTTTGAAAGCCTTGCTCTTTTTGCAAACGCCGTGTAAAAACGGTCTGACAAATCTGCACAACCCCAAAAAGAAACGACAGTATGCTTTTGAAAACGGCACGTCGTTTGAATTGTTCTTTTTGTTTTTTACGTTCTTTTCGTCCATACCTAACTTATACCAAAAACGCTCCGAAAAGTCAAGTGCGCTTACGCTCGCCGCAAATAATAGAGGCAAATTAAAATCGGAGGCAAGGACAAAACTTTGCGCTCCTACGAAATTCAACGCTCGGCTGCAAAATTCGCACGATCGAATAAAATCCCGTTGCCGCCATTTCACTCAAAGACGAACGATTCGATTTCCTTAAGCATTTTTTCGTTGCCGTCAAAGTTCATTGCAGGCACGAAAATATTTTCGACGCTCATATGCGCTTCCCTTGCTTTGTTGAGTCTCTCGACGGCGAAGGCAGTTTGCAACACCTTGTTGTTGGACTCCTCGATTTCGTCGTCCTTGTCAAACTTTTCTCCAAACACGCCGAGATCGACTATCGAGTCTTTTGCAAAGTGTCCGACCTCCTGAACGTACGCCACGTCGCCGCAAATAATACCCTCCAAAGTTTTGGGATCGAGGGGCGAAAGCAAAAGAGTCAAACCTTTGCGAAGTTTGCTTATCTCTTCAAAAAACACCTTCTTCGCATACGCGCAACCGCTCACGAAAATCACCCTCTTGCCTCGCAAATGGTCGAAATACTCGCTCTCTCCGCTTGGGCATATTGCCCTTGAAAACAACTCTCTGTTCACGCTTGCGCTCGGCTTCAGATCCCGTGCGATCGACGAGGCATAAGCGCGTATTTTATCTTCTTCGACGCCTTGCTTTTCAATTTCAAATTGGTTGTACAAATGACACAAAGCGGACTTTAAGTGTTGATATGCGCGCATAAAGTGTTGTTTCTTGGTTTTAATACGCTTTTCGATTTCCTCTCGCATACCTTTCAATTTGTCTTTGTCAATGTTTTGAGCAAGGTCAAAAATGACGTCCTTTACGACGGGAATATCCACCCCGCTTGCGTGCGGCGAAGTTGCGTCAACCACCGCTACGTTTTTGTCTTTGACGAAAACTCCGTCAAGACTTTGAGGATCTCCCGAGCAAAACCACAACTCGTAATCGAGTCCGAGCGACTTTGCTTTCTTCGCGATTTTTTTGAGCAACGACGATTTGCCCGTGCCGCTTCCGCCCTTCAATAGCACCACCTTGTCCTTGAGTTTTAGTTCTTTTTCATACAAATTAAAAAAGCCGTATCCGCTGTTGTTTCCCAAAAAATATCTTTCCATACACACCTCGCTACATACTATGTTCTCGCACTTTTCGTGTGTGATTAACTCATTTTCAAAAGCGCGCATAACATACCGTATGAACAAAAATTACGCAATCATACACGAAACGGACGAGAGAATGTTTTATCTCAAATCAATGCTCAAAGGTATTTCTTTCGAGCAACCCACACACGTCTTTGCTCCAAACGTGCTTGTCGAGGCAAAGACGCTTTCTGCCGTCGAGGACGGCGCGCAAGTGTTTTGCGGCAGAGTGTTGCAAGAGGCTCAAATGCTTGCAAACAGTCGGGATATAACTCTATTTTGCTACAACCAAAGCGAACGTTTTCAGGCAATAAACTCGCGCCTGACCGCCGAGGGCGCATTGCAAATCGTCATCGAACACTCCAAAAAATCGATTACGGACTGCTACGTTCTTGTTTTGGGATTCGGGCGCACGGGTGCGGCTATAACAAAACTTTTGGGAAAACTCGACGTAACTTTGGACGTCGCTTCCACTTCTTCCGTGCGCCCCGCTCACGCTTTTGCAAAGAGCGTTCTGCCTATGAAAGATTTTGACTTTTCAAAGTACGACGTCGTGATAAACACCGTTCCTTCACCTATCGTGAGCGACAAAGAACTTATGAGTATGAAAGACAATTGCGTGTATATAGACCTCGCCTCCAAATCGGCAATCAATCTCGACTATGCAAAATATCTGGGAATAGATGCCGACATATACCCTGCCTTACCTGCAAAAACCTGCCCCGTAAGCGCGGCAAAGGCTATGTTTGACTACATTATGGAGGTGAAATCATGAAAAAAATCGGTCTGTGCATAACGGGTTCGTTCTGCACTTTTTCAAACCTGCTCAAAGCCCTTGACGACCTTATCGGCGCAGGATACGATGTGATTCCCGTGTTCAGTTACAACGTGTCGAATCTCGACACGCGCTTTTATAAACAAGCGGATTTTGAACGTCTTATCGTTGAAAAAACGGGGAAAACGCCCGTAAAAACCATCGTTGAGGCGGAAACAATCACAAAATCGGGCATAGAACTTATGCTCGTTGCACCTTGCACGGGAAACACTCTTGCCAAAATCGTGGGCGGAATCACGGATACACCCACCACTATGGCGGTGAAAGCAACCCTTCGCACCAACAAACCCGTCGTGCTTTCGATATCCTCAAACGACGCGCTCGGCGCAAATGCACAAAACGTCGGCATTGCTCTGAACACCAAAAATCTCTATCTCGTGCCGTTCGGACAAGATGCTCCAAACAGCAAGCCGCACTCGCTGATTGCGGATACTTCTCTAATTCTGCCCACAATCGAAAAAGCCCTAAATCACGAGCAAATACAGCCGATAATACTCTGATTTATGGTGGAATTTTGCCGTGTTATATGTCGATTTTAGTTGAGGGGCATTTCAGTCGGCTTTTACTCGGCTTTGTTTAGATTTTGAATCCGCTCTGATGCGGCTTTGAATTGTATAAAAAACAACGGTTTTGAACTTCCAAAACCGTTGTTTTAATTGTTGTTATTTTGCCAAATTATCTTTCTTTTTTGCTCACACAAAGAAACGTTTTTTGATTTCCGCTCCGAGCACCGCCCTGCCGAATATCAGCGAGAACGCCACTTGTGCAAGTCCAACGCCCAGCGTTGCAACCGACGCAATCCAGTTGTAGCCCGCATAGTAGAGCGACAAGCAGTAGTTGATCGGGAAAAGCGCAATCATAAACAGTGCCAACAAGAAATAGTAGAACGCAAATCTATACCATTTTTTGGTTATGAAAATCGTCAAGGTTGTCACCAGCGACAGCGCAAAGGCGGCGCACGGTATCACGTAGGAAAGCGCGATGTAGAACTTGCCGAAATGCAAACATATCAGCATCGCAAGCACGCATAGCCAAAACATCGAGCGGAAGTAAACCGAACGCAAATCGGTCGGGAAAAACACAAACTGACCAATCACAAGCCAGAAGAATCCCACCGAGGCAAGCCCGATATAGATGATTGAATACAGCCCCGACAGCACTGACGCAAGCAACAAGCCCACAAGCGTAAGCACGGATACGGCAAAAAATATGTCTCTAACCAACTTTTTGACGTTGGTTTTCTTTTCGTTTGAGTTGTACGAGGCAAAGTCAAAGCTGTCGCTCGGCTTGTCTTGCGCCTCGATAAGCCCCGCGCCGCACAACGGGCAGTTGTCGTCGTATTCAGGGTGATAGGTTTTGCAAAGTCTACAATATTTCATTATTTCTCTCCGTTCGTTTCGATATAGACGTCAAGTCCTTCCTTTGTCAACGCTCTGACAAACTCTCTTTCGAGCTGGGCGGATTTGAACGTTCTTGAGAAGGTCAACACGCACTCGTCGCCGAATGTTACGCCTGCAAGTTTGTAGCCGTTGCCCTTTGGCTCTTTGAGGCAGAACTCCACTCTATCCACGATCTCGGACAATTCTTGGGGCGGATTGAGCCTGCCGTAGTTTGAAAAATCCATAGAAACAGCCTTGTTGTCGAGCAAATATTTGGTGATTTTAAGCCCTATATCTTTGAGTGCGAGCGGCACGAAAGATATAAACTTGTTGCGCTCCTCGCGCATATTGGCATTGATGTTTTCTTGCAAATATTTCTCGTTGAGTTGCGCCTTGAAACACTCTTTGACGGCGTTGACGTACGCTTGCGTGCCTCCCTCGACCTCGTTTTTGAGGGTGACATCAAGGAAGAACGAGAAGTTGCGGATTGTGTCCGAGGGGAAGAATTTGCGAAGATTGACGGGCACTCTTGCATTGATGTCCTTGTTGCTGCCCTCGCGTTTGCGCATATCGAACATAATGCCGAAAATGATTGCCAACACGTATTCGGTTATGGTCGCGCCGTACTCTTTCGCCTTTTGATTGAGCTTCGAGGCGGATGTGATGACGTGCGTCATAATTCCGTTGCGAGCCTTGGGGAGCTTGGGGATATACGCGAAGTTGATGTTTCTCTTTGCGTAGTTATGCTTTTCGGCATACACCTGAAAACTGTCCTCGATCTCGGTGGCGGTTGGCAAATCGCGATAGTTTTTTGCACTCTTGAAGTCGGATATATTTTTGCCGGTCTTGATTTCGTAGTATCTTGCAAGCAAGCTCATAAGAAAGGTCGAGCCGCCCGTGCCGTCGGTGATACTGTGAAAAAACTCGCAACCGATGCGATAGTCGCTGTACACCACTCTGAAAAGATAGCGTTTGCCGTCGAGCGGAATAGGTTGGAAAGAATAAAGGGTTTCCTTTTCCACTTGTGGCTTGAAAGGCAATCTCTCAAAATAATACCAAAACGCGCCGCGCTTTATCGTCACCATAAGGGTTGGAAAACGAGGCACGAGATCATCGAGTGCTTGTTGCAAAATCTTGCCGTCCACCCTCTCTTTCATCACCGCCGCAAAACGGAACAGCGTGCTATACTCGTTTGAGGACGAGGACGGATACACCTTGGCGGCGTTGTCGAGCTTATACCACTCGGTCGGGTCGAAAATCGTGTCCTTTTTGCCGCGATTGACCGTCCCGTCAACCAGCGCGTCATACTGCACACCGAAATATCTTGCGATTTCTTCAAGCGTTTTCTCATCAAGATTGTCGTCGCCGCTCTCGGCTCGCTCGATCTCGGCTGCGTCGATAGCCAAACGCTTTGCAAGTTCGTTAACGGTGAGATTTTTGTCTTCTCTTAGTTTTTTTATTGATTTTGAATATTCCATAGTTCCCGTGAAATAAATAAGATTTTTTTCAGATATGCGGCAAAATAACCGCATGTATTGTAGATTTGTATAATATCACACGCTCACGCAATAGTCAAACCATTTACCCCAATGCCACAAATGTGAAAAAGTCGCCTTGAAATCAGGCAACAAAAAAAGCACTCGTCGAGTGCTTTCTTTGCGTCATATTGTGATGGCTAATTACATTGCGTCCTTAACGCCTTGCTCTGTGCCGACGTAAACAACTTTTCCAACTCTGGAAACTTTCTTTGCAAAAGTTGTGATAAGTTTGCTGGATTCAAAGCTTTTTGCTGCATCGGTGTTATCAAACCAAACGACTACAACAGATTCACCATTAGAATTCGCTGCGGCAACACCTTGTTCAAAACCTTCCACGCCTTTGACAATGTTATAAACGCTTTTGCCAATGCCGGTGGATTTCTCACTCAATGCAGACACAGTATAGTCTTTCTTTTCAAGCTTTTTCGAAACGCTTTCTGCGTTGCAAGCAACGAGGCAGATGCCAAGGATTGCAACAAGAGCGATGACTGCTACAAGAGCCATAACTTTTTTGTTCATAGTTTCTATTCCTCCATAGGATTGAATTGTGCTTACATTATATTAAAATTATATTAAAATGTCAAATGATAATTATATAACACTACACTTGTCATTTTTATCGGACAATTTATTCATTTGGGGACGTTTCGAGGCTTTTTCATGCATTGTCGCTTTTATCGTAACCGCTGTCGTCGTTCGGCTTTTCCAAAACGTATTCGGGAGTGTTTTTTTCAAGTCGCTCTTCGGTTTTCCATTTTCTGAGGCAGTCGATATAAAGCGCAAGTCCGATTATCGTGGTCATCGTTTCAGACACGGGGAACGCGATCCAAGTGTAATCGAGACCGATAAACGAGAATGCGTAAAACAGCGGCATAAGCCCGAGCAATTGTCTTATAAGCGACAAAACGATGCTTGGAACGGACTTCCCTATCGCCTGGAAAAAGATGGGCACCATAAGCGAGGATACGGCAGGAAGGAAACTCGCACCGATGATTCTGAACGCCGTTTGACCTATCTCGAGCACTTTTTCGTCCTTGGAGAACAGACCTATAAACGTTTTGGGGAACGCTTCAAAGCATATTATGCCCAAAATCATTCCAACAGCCGTTATAAGCATAGCGTCGTTCATAATTCGCTTCACTCTCGTGAAATTGTGCCGTGCATAATTGTAACTTATCACCGGCACTATGCAAGTTTGCAGACCGAACATAGGGATAAAGAAGAAGGTTTGCAATTTGTAGTACAAGCCCAAAACGGTCACCGCTTCGTCGCAGAATTTGGTGAGAATCGCGTTCAAAACCACTATGTACACGACGTACATCATCTGCATAACGATCGAGGGCAATCCGAGTTTATAGACGTTGCTTGCAAGATCTACGCCGAGTTTGAATTTCGGCGGTTTATGCACGCCCTTCACGCCGACGATAATTGCGGATAAAAATTGTCCCGTTATCGTTGCCACTGCCGCGCCGAGCACGCCCATAGGCTTCAATGCACCCATTCCGAATATGAATATCCAGTCGAGAAGTATGTTGGTTGCCGCGCCCGCAAGTTGCGCTATCATCGGCACGACCATATTGCCGTGCGCCTGATGAACCTTTGACCATACGCCTTCCAAAAACGTACCGAGAGAGCCGATACATACCACCATTCCGTATTGATAGGCGTATTCGATTGCCTCGGGGGCGTTTGCCATTGCGCGAATGTACGGTTTCATCACAAGTGCGCTTATTCCTGCAAATATTGCCCACATAAGCACCGCAAGCACTATGCCCGTGCCTGCCGTTGACTTCGCTTTGGCTATTTCGCCGCGCGCATACAGTCTTGACATATACGTGTTGACGCCGACGCCCGTGCCGACCGCAAGCGCCGTGATTATCAACTGCAAAGGATATATGACAGACAACGCAGTGAGTCCGTGCCCCGAATACTGCCCGACGAAAAGGCTGTCTACAATGTTGTACAGCGCCAGCACCAGTTGCGACAGCATAACAGGAGGAGATATTTTAAGCAGAATCTTCCAGATACTTTCCGTGCCGAAAAACTCCGCTTTGTTGTCTATTTTGGCTCTTTTGCTTACCATATTATCCTCAAAACGTACGCTTGGAACGCTCGTTGTCAAACAGTATATGGATTATACGTCATTCCGTGTGCAAAAGCAATCGAAACGATAAAAAATAGGCGCAACGACGCGCCTATCAAAACAAATTTTGTATTTGAATCATCATTACGATATCGATTCTTTGCAAAAATCCGCAACGGACAACAGTTCGCACCCTTTGCTTTCGTAATACTTCAACATTTCATCGATTTTCGACTTGTCGTAACTCGTCACGCAATCGGATAAAACGTGAACATTGTATCCGCATTTCGTCATATTGAAACACGTCGATTTCACGCAAGCCGTCGCATCCGCTCCGCACACGTAAAACTCGTTTATTCCGTTCTTTTCGATAAACTTGACAAATTCCTCGCTTGTCAAGGCATTGCCTTTCGTCTTGACGAAAACATTGTCTGAAACGACGTCGAGTTCGGGAACGAACGCTTCGCCTCTCGTTCCTGCCTTAAACGTTCTCGTCCCTTCGGTTATATTGTTATGTTTGACGTATACGACGATAAAACCGTTCTTTCGTGCGTTTTCAATCGCCTTATTGACGTTGCAAATTATGTCTTTATAATTTTTCGTTATATCGTTTTGCAGATCGATAACGACCAACGTTTTATTCATTTCTCACCTCAAAATCTTTATTTGCCAAAGCATTCTCAAAGGATATACTCCATTTGAGTCTCTTTGGGGAACATTCCCATCTTTTCATAGAACGCGAGGGCAGAATCGTTGCCGCTCCATACGTTGAGCGTAACGTCGTAACAGCCGTTTTGACGAGCATACTTAAGTGCAAAATCGAACAATGACTTGCCAATGCCTTGTCTATGAGCACTCTCGGCAACACAAAGATCGTCAATAAACAAAGTTTTGAAATCCTTGTAAACCGCAACGTCGGCATGATCTCTCACTTGGCAAAACAAGTGTCCGAGCACGTTTCCGTCCTCGTCAACGGCAACGAAAATCGGCGTTGCACCGTTTGATATCAGAGCGTTGAACTTCTCTTCGTTATACTTTATCGCGTTTTCGATAAAAATATCAGGGCGCAACTTTTGATGCAAATTGTTCACTTCCTTAAGCAAACGCTCGATTCCGAGCCTATCTTCCATACGTGCTTTTCTTATAATCATATAATCACCATATTTAGCTTCAAAACAATTCTTTTGGGTTTGGTTTTCATAGTGTAGCACCAATAAAATTTGTATGCAACACAATTTTTGCAATAATTAACGTTGTATAAAACAAAAGACATACACGTTTGTGTATGTCTTTTGTTTTGGAAACCGGCATCTACATATCCTCCCAGGCCGTGTCCAGCCAAGTACTTTCTGCACAACTGAGCTTAACTTCTGTGTTCGGTATGAGAACAGGTGGGACCTCAGCGTCATCGACACCGGTAATGGTTTGAAGGTCGTTGCGCTTTCGCGTTTCGTACATTCACAACTGCATAACATTGAGAGTTTTTGCTGATTAAATTAGGATTAGGCAAATCTTGTATTTTTTTGATTGAAGCCCTCGACCTATTAGTATCGGTCAGCTTAATGCATTACTGCACTTACACACCCGACCTATCAACCTTGTGGTCTACAAGGGGTCTTACTTGATAAACAAAGGGATATCTTATCTTGAGGCTGGTTTCACGCTTAGATGCTTTCAGCGTTTATCCAATCCGTACATCGCTACCCTGCTATGCCACTGGCGTGACAACAGATGCACCATAGGTACGTCCACTCCGGTCCTCTCGTACTAGGAGCAGAGCCTCGCAAATATCCTACGCCCACGATGGATAGGGACCGAACTGTCTCACGACGTTCTGAACCCAGCTCGCGTGCCACTTTAATCGGCGAACAGCCGAACCCTTGGGACCGACTACAGCCCCAGGATGTGACGAGCCGACATCGAGGTGCCAAACCTCCCCGTCGATGTGAACTCTTGGGGGAGATCAGCCTGTTATCCCCGAGGTAACTTTTATCCGTTAATCGACGGCAATTCCATACTCTACCGCCGGGTCACTAAGTCCTACTTTCGTATCTGCTCGACATGTCTGTCTCGCAGTTAAGCTCCCTTCTACCTTTACGCTCTTAGGATGATTTCCAACCATCCTGAGGGAACCTTAGAACGCCTCCGTTACATTTTGGGAGGCGACCGCCCCAGTCAAACTGCCCACCTGGCACTGTCCACCAGCCGGATTACGGTCTAGTGTTAGAGGTCCAATGATTCAAGGGTGGTATCCCAAGGGTGACTCCGCAGAA
>ULOF01053951.1_pt1 | contig 58837 bp, 56 predicted proteins | sample 1952371 | NCBI WGS metagenome assembly ULOF01 (sample SAMEA4835597, study PRJEB28245) | human gut metagenome | biome: gut microbiome; material: fecal sample | place: Denmark | collected 2008 | reverse complement strand
CTATCGTCGGTCTCCGTAATGTGACCACGGGTGACACTGTCACCTGCGACGATAACGACTACGTTCTCGAGCCTCCGACCTTCCCGGAACCGGTTATCGCCATGGCCGTGGAACCCAAGACCAAGGCCGACCAGGAAAAGATGTCCAATGCTCTTGCCCGCCTGTCTGAAGAAGACCCGACCTTCCAGGTCAAGACGGACGAAGAAACCGGACAGACCATCATTGCCGGTATGGGTGAACTTCACCTCGAAATCATCATTGACCGCCTGATGCGCGAATTCAAGGTGGAAGCCAATGTCGGCAAGCCCCAGATCGCCTATCGCGAAAGTATCGCCAATCCCGCTCACGGTGACGGCAAGCTCGTCAAGCAGTCGGGTGGCCGCGGCCAGTACGGTCACGTTGTGATCGATGTCGCCCCCAACGAACGCGGTAAAGGCCTTACCATCGCTAACAAGATTGTCGGCGGCGCTATTCCGAAGGAATACATGAACGCCGTTTATGCCGGGCTGAACGAAGCCATGACGACTGGTGTCGTTGCCGGCTATCCCGTCGTTGACGTTCATGTCGATGTGGTCGACGGCTCCTACCATGAAGTCGACTCCAACGAAAACGCGTTCAAGATGGCTGCCATCTTCGCCATGAAGGATGCCTTCAAGAAGGCTAAGCCCTTCATGCTCGAACCGATCATGTCCGTTGAAGTGACGACTCCCACCGATTACCAGGGAGACGTCATGGGTGACCTTAACCGTCGCCGCGGCCAGATCAGCTCCATGGAAACCAAGGGTACGGTTTGCATCCTTAAGGCCATGGTTCCCCTCGCCGAAATGTTCGGTTATTCCACCGTTGTCCGTACGCTCTCCAGTGGCCGTGCTTCCTACTCCATGGAACCGTCCCATTTCGAGCAAGTGCCGCAGAACCTTGTTGACCAGATCGTCAACGAACGCGGCAAGTAATCATCAAGTTTACAAAGTAATTTAAAGCACTGCACGTCATGCAAAGTCCTAAAATCCGCATTAGACTCCGCGCTTTTGATTCCCGCGCTATCGACCGTTCCGCCCAGGAAATCGTCGAAACCGCCAAGCGCACGGGAGCCAAGGTAGCCGGCCCGATTCCGCTTCCGACCCGCATCGAGAAGTTCTCCGTGAACCGTTCCGTTCACGTCAACAAGAAGTCGGCCGAACAGTTCGAAATCCGTACCCACAAGCGCCTCCTCGACATCGTCGATCCTACGGCACGTACGGTGGATGAGCTCAAGAAGCTCAATCTCCCGGCCGGTGTCGACATCACGATCCGCATCTGATCAGGTGTGAGCTCCAGGATAGGTTAATTCAAGAAAAAGAAAGACACAATACAATGGCTCTAGGACTTATCGGTAAAAAGGTCGGTATGACCCGCCTCTTCGACCAGGAAACGGGCGCCATGGTTCCCGTGACCGTGATCGATGTGGCCGGCAATACCTTTGCCCAGCGCAAGACGGAAGACAACGATGGCTACACCGCCATTCAGGTTGCCTTCTCCGCCCAAAAAGAAAGCCGCCTTTCCCGCCCCGTTGCCGGACATTACAAGAAGCTCGGCATCCAGCCTTCGAAGCTTCTCAAGGAATTCCGCGTTGAAACTTCCGAACTTCCGGAAGAAGGCGCTGAACACCCCGGAGTGAATCTCTTCACGGACGGCCAGTGGGTCGACGTGGTTGGTACCTCCAAGGGTAAAGGCTTCCAGGGCGTTATGCGCCGTCACAACTTCCACGGTTCCCCGATGACGCACGGTTCCATGATGCACCGTCGTACAGGTGGCGTGGGTGGTTGCTCCACTCCCGGCCGCGTTTGGAAGGGACAGAAGATGCCCGGACAGCACGGCAATTTCCGTCGTACCGTTCAGAATTTGAAAGTCGTCCAGATTCGTCCGGAAGACAACGTCATTCTCGTTTCCGGTGCCGTACCCGGTGCACGCGGTTCCTACCTCGTCATCCGTCCGGCCAAGAAAAAGCAGGCTAAGTAAAGCTTAACCAGAGGAAATAGATTCCATGTCAGCCAATACTTTTACACTCGAAGCCGCCGCCGCCGCCAACATTCAAGTTGTCGGTAGCGACAAAGGCTCCCAGGCCGTGCACGATCTGATCGTTGCCTACCAGGCCAACCGCCGTACGGGTTCCGCCAACACCAAAACCCGCGGTGAAGTGAGCGGCAGCAACAAGAAGATCTTCCGCCAGAAGGGCACAGGTAATGCCCGTCACGGCGACAAGCGCGCCCCCATCATGGTTGGTGGTGGTGTGGTCTTCGGCCCCCGCCCCTGCGACTACACCAAGAAGGTCAACAAGACGACCCGTCGTCTGGCTCTTCGCCGCGTCCTCGGCGACATTATCTCCGCCGGCGCTGTGAGCGTGGTGCCCTCCTTCTCCATTGAAGATGGCAAAACCAAGAGCTTTGTTTCCGCCGTCAAGGCTTTGACGGATTCCGACAAGGTTCTTATCGTCGCCGCTTCATTCGATGAAAAGACCTACCTTGCCGGTCGTAACGTGCAGGAAGTCCTCCTCATGACGGCCGCCGAAGTCAATATCGAACAACTCATGAACGCCAAGGCTGTCATCTTTGTTGAAAGCGCTTTGGAAACCCTCGCAAGCCGCACCGCCTAAGGCCATGAAAGACATTTATCAAATCATTAAGAAGGTCCGCATCAGCGAAAAGGCGACCATGCTGCACGAAGCTGCCGGCGAAATCGTCCTTGAAGTCCAGTGTGACGCCACCAAGATCGAAATCAAGCAGGCTGTGGAAAAGGCTTTCGGCAAGAAAGTTGCTTCCGTTCGCACCGCCAACTACGATGGCAAGTTGAAGCGCAAGCGCCGCTCCGATGCCGGTAAGACCGCCAATTGGAAAAAGGCCTATGTGAGCCTTGCCGATGGTGAAACCCTTGATCTCGTGTAACCCCTGAATCCAGGAAGGAAAGAGTTATCATGTCCCTCAAGTCATTCAAGCCTGTCACCCCCTCCAACCGATACAAGGTTTGGTCCTCCTTCGATGAGATTACGAAGACCACTCCTGAAAAGAGCCTTTGCACGCCCCTGAAAAAGTCCGGCGGTCGTAACAACAATGGCCGTATCACAACCCGTCACATTGGTGGCGGCCACAAGCGCAAGTATCGCCTTGTCGACTTCAAGCGCAGCAAGTGCGACGTTCCTGCAACGGTGCTCGCGATCGAATATGATCCGAATCGTTCCTGCCGAATCGCCCTCATTCAGTACACTGACGGTGTCAAGTCCTACATTCTGGCTCCGGTCGGTCTGCAAGTTGGCGCTACGGTTCAGAGCGGTAAGACTGTCGCCCCCAAGGTCGGCAACGCCATGCCCCTGAAAAACGTGCCCCTGGGTACCGCGGTGCACAACATCGAAGTTCGTCCGGGAACGGGCGGCAAGGTGGCTCGTGCTGCCGGTCAGCAGGCTATCGTCTCCAACCGTGAAGCCGGTTATGCCCTGGTCAAGATGCCCTCCGGAGAAATCCGTCGTTTCAACGATGACTGCTACTGCACGATCGGCCAGGTCGGCAATACCCAGCACATGAATGAAATGTCCGGTAAAGCCGGCCGTACCCGCTGGCTCGGCGTTCGTCCGACCGTCCGCGGCATGTGTATGAACCCTGTCGACCACCCGAACGGTGGTGGTGAAGGTAAGTCCAAGTCCGGTGGTGGCCGTCAGCACCTCAAGTCCCCGTGGGGACATGTCAAGGGCCAGAAAACCCGCCGCCTGCGCAAGCCAAGCGATGTTTCCATCGTTCAGCGCCGCAATGCCAAGTAATTTCAACTAATATAAAGGATCAACTACAATGGGACGTTCTCTTAAAAAAGGCCCCTTCGTCAGTCAGAAGCTTCTTGCCAAGATTGACGCTCAGATCGAAAGCGGCGACCGCAAGCCCATCAAGACGTGGAGCCGCGCATCCATGATTACGCCTGACTTCGTCGGCCTCACCTTCCTCGTCCACGCCGGCAAATCATTTGCCACCGTGTACGTCACGGAAAACATGGTCGGCCACAAGCTTGGTGAATTTGCCCCCACGCGTATCTTCAAGGCGCACGGCGGTATCGGCAAGAAGTAATCATTAAGTTAATCATTCACAATGTCGATTTCATCCTCCAGCATATACAAGACATTCCTTGCCGTCTCCGTGGCGGCAACGGGGTGCCTTGCCCATGCAGAGGATGAGACAACGGCAGAACTGACGCGCAGAATCGAGCGCCTCGAAAAGCAGAATGCAACGCTCCGGGTATCATATGCCCAGGCTCGCAAGGACGCTGACGATGCGACTGCCAAGCTGGTGGAAATACGCTCCCGCTTGGAAGCCCTGGGAGGCGCAGCGCTCGGTAACAGCGAAGAACGACTGGTGCAAGCTGTCTCGGACCTGGAAATCCTCAACAAAAAAGTGCAGGATTTGGAACAGGTTGCCGTCAAGCTCTCCGGTGCTGTTATCGCTTATATGAAACAAGCCATTTCCGAGGAATCGGCTACCAGGCTTGCGGTGGAAAGTTCCCTCCGCGAACTGGATTCCGTCCTTGGATTCAGGCAGGCGCCCGTGCGGGATGGCGCGGGTAATTTGGCGGAAGCCCAGGTTTTGAGCATTGACAGCGACTCCGGTTTGCTGGTACTCAATGCGGGCCGAGCCGCCGGAATGCGAATCGGGATGCCGTTGGTGGTATCGCGTGGAGCTCAAATCATCGGAGAAGCCGTCGTTACCGACGTCCGCAAGGAAGTCTGCGGCGCGCTAATCCAGAAACTCCAGACGCCCGCGGAAACCGTGCGCGTGGGAGATTCTGCCTCAGTAAAGACTATCAACTAAATCATACCTTCTCTCAACCAACCCCCGACCACGAGGAAAAACCCATGGAAGTGAAAGCTGTTTATAAATACGCACGCATCTCCGCAAAAAAAATGCGTGATGTGGCTCGCGAAATCCAGGGCTTGAGCGTTTCTCAGGCTACTGACATTCTTACTTACACCCCCAAGAAGGGAGCTTATCTCCTGAACAAGACGTTGAAGTCCGCCGTTGCCAACGCGGAAAACAACAACGAACTCTCCGCTGACGAACTCGTTATCAAGTCCGTCACTGTCGATGAAGGCCCCATGATGCGTCGCACCATGCCCCGCGCCCGAGGATCCGCCAATATGATCCAGAAGCGCATGTCCCACATCACCGTCGTCCTTGCCAGCACAAAGGACTAAGACATTCTCAACTCATTACACACTATTCAGCTCAACTAATATCATGGGACAGAAAGTAAATCCGATCGGGTTCCGTCTCGCCGTGAATAAGGACTGGCGCTCCAAGTGGTATGCTACCGGGCAGGACTTTGCCAAGAAGCTCCACGAAGACCTTAAGATGCGCGATTACATCAAGAATCGCCTCATGACCGCCGCCGTTTCCAGCATCGTGATCGAACGTGCATGGAACAGCGTCCGCATCACCGTCCACACCGCACGCCCCGGTCTTGTCATTGGCCGCAAGGGTGAAGAAATCGAAAAGATGCGTCAGGATCTCCAGACCATCTGTGGTACGACCACCCAGGTCAACATCGACATCGTCGAAATCCGTACGCCTGAAACAGACGCTCAGCTCGTCGCAGAAAACGTTGCCGTTCAACTTGAACGCCGCGTCTCTTTCCGCCGCGCCATGAAGCGTGCCGTTCAGATCGCTATGGAACGCGGAGCCGATGGTATCCGTATCCGTTGCGCAGGTCGTCTCGGTGGCGCCGATATCGCCCGTGCCGAATGGTACCGCGAAGGCAAAGTGCCGCTTCAGACGCTTCGTGTGCCGATCGACTATGGTTTCGCCGAAGCCAATACGGTGTACGGTAAGATCGGTGTGAAATGCTGGGTCAACAAGCGCCCGGAAGAACAGGGACAACAGTCGCAGAGCAATCGCCCGCAAGGCCCCCGTGGTCCGCGTCGCGCCCCCCGCTCCTGAGGAGTCCGTCCCCCACAACAAGCTTAAACAATATATACTAGGAGGAATAAGACATGCCCTTAATGCCCAAAAGAGTGAAGCACCGTAAAATGCATCGCGGTAGCCGTTCCGGTAACGCCACGAGCGGTACGACGGTTGCTTTCGGTGATTTCGGTCTTCAAACACTTGACCGTGGCTGGATCACCAACAACCAGATTGAAGCCTGCCGTATTGCCATCAACCGTTATCTCAAGCGTAAAGGTAAAGTTTTCATCCGCATTTTCCCGCAGAAGTCCTTTACGTCCCGTCCCCCGGATACCCGTATGGGTAAAGGTAAGGGTGCCGTTGAAGGCTGGGTGGCCGTTGTCCGCCCCGGCAACATCCTGTTTGAAGTAGGTGGCGTTTCCGAGTCCCAGGCCCGTGAAGCTATTCGTTTGGCTTCCAACAAGCTTGGCGTCAGAACTCGCTTCGTCACTCGTCCGGGTACCCACATCGGCTAAAATTCAACACGGAACATATCTAATACAATGTCTGACAAGAATTCTGCCAAAGACCTTCGCGCCATGTCTGCCCAGGAGCTTTCCGCTCACATCCGCAGCCTTCGTGAAGAATCCTTCAATCTCCGCATCCAGCTCTCCACTGGTCAGCTGGAAAACAACCAGAGAATCCGCGCCGTCCGCAAGGAACTTGCTCGTGCCCTCACCATTCAGGGTGAATCCGCCGCTCAGTAAGGTCACGGTCGTTTAACACATAAACATTTGAGACAGCAATATGAGCGAACAAACTGAAACGGCTAAAAAGCCCGGACTTCGCAAGACGCGCGTCGGTGTTGTCATTTCCACCAAGATGGACAAGACCATCGTTGTGGAATACGTCGCCCGCGTTCCCCATCCCAAGTTCAAGAAGATCGTCAAGAAGAGCAAGAAGTTCTATGCTCACGACGAAGATAGTAAAGCCAAGGTTGGCGATAAGGTGCGTATCATTGAGACTCGCCCACTTTCCAAGCTGAAGCGCTGGCAGCTCGTGGACATCATCACGCACTAAGCCTGATTGGACGAATAACCATTAACTAGAAGGAGACTTGATACAATGATCCAGATGGAAACAGTTCTTCAGGTGGCCGATAACACGGGCGCCCGTTCCGCCAAAATGATTGGCGTTCTCGGCAAGCGTACCCGCCAGGCCCGCATCGGAGACATTATTACGGCTCACATCCGCGAATCCATTCCCACGGCTGCCGTGAAGAAGGGTTCCGTTGTACGTGCCGTCGTCGTCCGCACCGCAGCCCCGATCCGTCGTGACGACGGTTCCGTGCTTCGCTTTGATGGTAACGCGATCGTTATCATTGATAAGGACAACAACCCGCGCGGTACCCGTATTTTTGGACCGGTCGCTCGTGAACTCCGCGAAAAGCAGTTCATGAAGATCGTATCGCTTGCCCCCGAAGTTCTCTAAAGAACCTCGATACGCGTTTTGTAAAAACCTGTCCCGGCCACAGTCGGGGCAGGTTTTTTTATAGTGACGGGAGACGAATAGGAACCCTGGGGTACTCTTACTTCTTGGGAATGCTGCGACAAGGCAATGAAAAATCCCCCTGGCGATTTTATGGCGCCAAGGGGATTTGAGGGGAGGAGCAAGATTTCAGAGGGTGCGTTTGAGCGCAATCCTATTCGTTCTTTTATCTGAAACAGGAGTTATATTTCCGCTTGTCGAAGTGGTAGTAGCGCGCGGCCCTGTGGGTGACATTGGTTTCCCATTCGTCCAGAGGGACGATGTAGGGCGTACTCATGACTTTTTTGTGGAAGTTGCGGATATCGAGCTTTTTCCCAAGGATAGTTTCGTGGAGGCAACGCAGTTCCTGAATGGTGAATTTGGGAGACAGGAGTTTGAAGAGGTTGTCCGGAGCGCTTGTGAGCTGTTCCCTCAAAGTCCCCAGGGCCGTGGTGATGATCAGGCCGTTGTCGAATGCCAGTTCGGGCAGTTCGTCGATGGGATACCATTTGGCAAGATAGGTCGATGAAAGCTGGCGCAATTTGGTGGAAATGCGGATCGTTGCCATGTAGGCAACGGTGATGACCATGTCTATATCCATACCCGAATCATAGCGGATCCATTTGAGATCTTCTTCGTTGGCCATGCGGGACGGAGAACCGAAAGTATGGAATTGTTTGAGCTTTTGGCGGGTAATGCCCGTGTAGGATTCAAGGATATCACTGGCAGCATCGTCCGGGTCCTCGCCTGTGAAAATCAATCGACCTGGAAGTTTATGCTTTCTGGTGACGGTGATTCCGGTCGGTAGATTGGTTTTTTCAATCAGGATGACATGGAGGCGCGATCCATCGAAACCAAATAGAACGCAGTCTGTGGAGACGTGAGGGTTGTGTGGGGGGGATTGGGTCATACGGAAGGATATGAATGTGACTTTTGAATAAAATAACGGAGGAGAAAAAATGAGACTTAGATTTCTACGTCTCCTTCGAAGACAAAGTCGGCCGGCCCGGTCAAGTGCACCTTGGTAAATGAATCTCCGTTCCGCTGGAAGCTGACCTGGAGGGTATCTCCCCCGGCAACGTCTACGGAGATAGGAGAAGGAGCTCCTGTTTTGGCCGCATGGATGAGGGCTGATGCAGTCATGCCGGTGCCGCAGGCAAGGGTTTCGTCCTCGACGCCGCGTTCGTAGGTACGGATGGCGATGTGGTCGGGTGCAAGAACTTGGACAAAATTAACATTGGTTCCTGCAGGGGCAAAGGCTTCGTGGTAACGAAGGTATGGCCCCATGGAGGCGATGTCGATGTTTAAGATGTCATCCAGAAAGACGACTGCATGGGGAACGCCCGTATTCAGGGAATGGACGGGAGCAGGAATTACTTTGTCTGCTCCGATTTTGTCCAGTTCCAACGAGTGGGGCGTGGGAAGGCTGATTGTGATGTTGCCTTCTTTCTCAAAACGTGCCCGGATGAGGCCGGCCTGTGTATCGAAGCAAAGGGTATCGGCTTCATCGTCTGTCAGGGCAGAGGCAAAGGCAGCGAAGCAACGTGCCCCGTTACCGCACATTTCGGCTTCTCCTCCATCGGCATTGTAGTAGCGCATCCGGCAGGAGGCTTCCTGGCTCAGCGGAGATTCTACGGCGATGAGTCCATCGGCGCCGATGCCGAAACGGCGATCGCAAAGTGCTTCGATGGTTTCTTGATCAAGGGCGGAAGTCAGAGAAAGATCCCGGTTGTCGACCATGATGAAATCATTGCCGGCTCCGGTCATTTTATAGAAGTGTAGAAGCATATCGGTGTAAAGGAAATGGATGCGCTGCGAATGTCATCATGCTCTCGGAACATCCTGACGTCAAGCTAGAGACGTTACATGAATGTGTGTGCGTCAATATCGAGAACAGCAGTGACATCTTCGCCCAGAGGGAGATTGTCTAAAACAGTTCTGACGGTCTTCGAGATGAGACGGGCACGGGGAGCTTTCATCGTGATCTGGTACCGGAATTGACCGTGGGCTTTGGGGATGGGAGCCGGCATCGGTTCTGTGACAGACATGCCGGGAGGAGCGGCTTCGTTGATTTTCCGGTAGAGTGTTTTTGTCGCGAATGAAGCCAGATTGTCGTGGGCCGACCGGACCGTGAGCAGGGCGATGTGGGAGAAAGGTGGGAGATCGAAGGCCTGGCGCAATTCAAGTTCCTGCTCGGCAAAGCCGTCGCAATCATGGTGCCGTGCATATTGGATGGCCGGAGATTGGGGCGTGAATGTCTGGATGATGACTTCTCCGTCCAGATCTCCGCGCCCGGCCCGTCCCGCGACCTGGGTCATCAGTTGGAAGGTGCGTTCTCCAGCTCGGAGATCGGGGATATAGAGGCTAATGTCGGCATTGAGGACTCCGACGAGAGTGACGTTTGGGAAATCCAGCCCCTTGGCGATCATCTGGGTACCGAGCAGGATATCGATTTTGTTGGCCCGGAAACGGTTCAAGATGTCGCGAACGGCGTTTTTCCGTTTGGATATATCGGCATCGATGCGTGCGATTCGTGCGGATGGGAAGGTTTTCCTAAGGACTTCCTCGACTTTTTCCGTACCGTATCCCTGCAGCAGGATATTGCCTGACTTGCAATCCGGACAGACTCGCGGAGTGATAGCCTGGAATCCGCACATATGGCAGACGAGGCGGTTTTCGGTTTTGTGGTAGGTAAGGGGAAGAGCACAGTGGGGGCAGGTCATGACCAAGCCGCACTCCGGGCATTGCAGGGAGCGGGCAAATCCTCTTCTGTTGAGAAGCAGGATGACTTGCTCTCCTTCGGAAAGGCGGGAATCAACCGCCATGCGGAGACGTTCCGAAATGATGGACGGACCTTGCTTGTTGCGGCCTTCCGTTTTCATGTCCAGAACGCGGATAAGAGGTAGTTTCTGTCCGTCGGCGCGTTTATCCAGGCGGAGCATGGCATATTTGCCGGAGATGGCGTTTTGCGTGCTTTCCATGGATGGAGTTGCGGAACCGAGAATGATGGACGCGTGTTCCAGATGGGCACGGAGGACGGCGAGATCCCTGCCATGGTAGCGAGGGGAGTTTTCCTGTTTATAGGAACCGTCGTGTTCTTCATCGACGATGATAATGCCGAGGTTTTGTACCGGGGCGAACACGGCGGAACGCGGCCCGATGACGATCCGGGCTTTACCTTGGCGAATGGCATGCCATTCATCGAAGCGTTCCCCGGCGGACAAAAGGCTGTGAAGAACGGCGACGGAACCGGGGAGGGAGGCGAACCGCGATTTGAATCTCTGGAGAGTTTGGGGTGTCAGTGAAATTTCCGGCACGAGAATGAGTGCGGATTGTCCCTGATTGACGATGTGCTCGACGGCTTGAAGATAGACCTCCGTTTTGCCGGATCCGGTGACACCTTGCAGGAGGATAGGTTTTTGTCCGGGGGAGCTGTGGTTATCCAGAATGCCTCTTAGAGCGGCTTGTTGGCAGGGATTAAGTGGAAGAGGGCTGCTTTCGACGAACTGTTCGTCCGCACAGGGATCCCGGTGGACAGACTCTTCTTCGAGACTGATCCAGCCTTTACGGACAAGAGCCCGGGCTGGTTCCAGAAAGGAAGTGCCGCCGATTTCCTGCAGGGGGAGACCTTCTTCTCCAGCTCCGGCAAGGGCATCGAGGATGGATCCCTGTTTGGGAGCTTTGGCAAACAGGGTGGAGATGTCGTCGTCAGACGGATGTTTGAGAAGGCGGAGGACTTTCCGCGTCTTTTCGGCGGTTCGTTCCTGCCGGACGGTTTCCGGGAGGAGGCAGCGGATCATTTGTTCCAGGGGGACGACGTAGTAGTCGGCAGCCCAGCGGGCCAGTTCCATCAGAGGGGAGGAAATGAGGGGCTCCGGGTCGATCAGGCGGAGCAAGGGCTTCAGGCGGTCCCTCCATTCCTCCGGAGATTCATGAACAAGCAGGACAGTACCGTTAGCCGGGCGGTTGCGCAAAGGTACCTGGACACGGCATCCGGGCTGGAGGGTAGTGATTCCTTCCGGGATGGCGTAGTCGAGAACGAGGTCGGACGCCCCGTCTACCAGGACTCGTACGGCTTGTGTCATGTGCGGACGTTTAGGGCTGATTCTGTCGGTCTTTTGCCCATGGGAAAGCGGGGAATTCCATTGAGATCCCTTAGAATTGCGATACTGCGGTAGCCAAGGGAGAGCATGATTTCTTCCACCTTCCGGTCCTGGTCGTAGCCTATTTCCAGAGCCACCATGCCGTCCGGAGTGAGGTAGGCAGGGGCTTCGGACAGGAATCTCTCGATGATTTCCCATCCCTGGGGGCCTCCGTAAAGGGCGCTGGCGGGGTCGAAGGTTACTTCGCGGTCCAGGGGTTCATGATCGGCGATGTAGGGAAGATTGGCCACAATGATATCGAACTTCTGCGGAGGAGAGAATGAGTGCTCTTCCCTGATGCCGGATGCTTCCGATTCTTGCTCTCCGATTTTGACCGTGTTTGCCGCCGAAGGATATTCCTGATCAAATGCTTCAAAAAGATCGGTCTGAACCGTCGCTGCCTTGACGCCTAGTCTCATGGCATTTTCCAGGGCTAGGTCGAGAGCTTGGCGGGATATGTCCGCCAGTGTGACGTCTTGCAACCGGGAGCCAAGCTCCAAGGCGAGGGTGATGCCGATGATGCCGGAGCCCGTTCCCATGTCCAATACACGGAGGCCGGAACCTGTGGCGTATTTCAGCACAAATTCGACAAGTTCCTCGGTTTCGGGCCGTGGAATCAGAGCACGAGAATCCGTCAGGAACTCCCGTCTGTAGAATTCCGTCGTCCCGAGCAGATGCTGGAGAGGGATGCCTTGGGCTTTTTTCTTTAAAAGTTCCCGCAGGGGGAGGAGCTCGCCTTCGCTGAGAGGGCGGTCAAAATGGGAATAGAGGTACGTTCTGTTGCATTGCAAGACATGTGCCATCAAATGCTGCATGACGGAACGGGCCTCCGGACAGCCCTGTTTTGTCAGATACTCGGTACCGCTATTGAGGACTTCGAGGAGAGTTTTCATGGCATTCTTTACTGTTCCAGTCCGGCTTCGACCAAGCGTTCCTGCATTTCTGCGTGCTGGAGGCGTTCGATGACTTCCTGGAGTTCTCCCATCATGATGCCTTCCAGATTGTACGACGTGTAGCCGATGCGATGGTCGGTCATGCGGTTTTGAGGGAAGTTATAGGTACGTATTTTTTCTTCGCGTCCGCCGGAACCAATCAGGCTTCTGCGCTGGGCGGAGTATTTTTCGTGTTCCGCTCTTTGCTTCATTTCAAACAATTTGGCGCGTAGGATTTTCATCCCCTTATCCCGGTTTTTCATTTGGCTGCGTTCTTCTTCGCAACGTACCATCAAGCCCGAAGGAAGGTGAAAAATTTGTACGGCGGATTCCGTCCGGTTCACATGCTGTCCGCCAGCTCCGCCGGAACGGCAGGGTTCAATGCGCAGATCCTCCGGACGGATTTCGATATCCACTTCTTCTGCTTCCGGCAGGACGGCCACCGTCGCCGTCGATGTGTGAATGCGTCCTTGGGTTTCCGTCTCGGGCACGCGCTGGACGCGGTGGACGCCACTCTCGTACTTCATGAAACGGAACACTTCGCTGCCGGCAATGCGGCAAACGACTTCCTTGAAGCCGCCGACATCAGACGGGCTACTTTCCATATGCTCGAACTTCCAGCCGCGTTGCTCGGCATAGCGTTCGTACAGGCGCAGGAGATCTCCTGCGAACAGGGATGCTTCGTCTCCTCCGGTTCCGGCGCGTATTTCCACGATCGCATCGCGGTCTTCCGTGGTATCACGAGGGAGGAGGCTATATTGAATCTCCGTAGTCAGGTGGTCGATTTTCTTCTCGAGAGCGGGAATTTCCAATTCGGCAAGTTCGGCGATTTCCGGGTCTTCTTCTTTGGCTAGTTCACGATTGTCCGCCAATTCCCGTTCGGAATTCTTGAGATCGTTCCACGTTTCCATCATCTTTTTCAGATGGGCGTGTTCGCGCATCGTTTCCGACGCCTGCTTCTGGTCGTTGAAAAAGTCCGGCTGGGAAATAATCGTTTCCAATTCCTCCAGCCTCTGCTGCCGCTTTTCGATGAGAGAAGAATAATCCATATCGGGAACCGCCACATTGGAGCGTCCCCCATACTAAGGTACTTTGAAACTAACGTGAAGACAAAACGTCAAAAGAGAACGGAATTTTCTTGCCATTCACATGTAAATATGATTTGTTCTCCCCGCGCTTGTACCTCAAGCCCAGTCAAAAGCCCCATAGTGTAATTGGTAACACACCTGATTTTGGTTCAGTATTTCTAGGTTCGAGTCCTGGTGGGGCTGCCATCAGTTTCAAAAAGGCATCCTTTCTTAGGGTGCCTTTTTTGTGTTTGGGGTGTGTGCTGATATTCAGGTTGACGAAAAAGAATTTTCAATTCCCGACTTCGATCAATTCAGGAATTGTATAAAACATGACTTAAATGAAGCCCGGAATGAGGGAAAAAGGAAACAGCACGAAAGCTTGGCAAACGACCATACCTGTTTTTCTTTTGAACGATACAGTGTTGAGTATCAGGATGAAGGTAATTCCCGTTCCATCAGAAAATACGGGGTGGGAATGCAATGAATTGTTCCGAAAGGGACCTCGATATCTTCCTGATAGCTGTCCGTGAGAATCCTGCCATGACGTTCGCCCATTTCTGCCATGACTGAGCTGAGAGTTCTGATTTCACGGGCTTTTGTCGGAGGGGGCACGGCAATACCGTGGCGTGGAAAAAAAGACCTGTTTCTAGTCTTGCATACCAACTCATTGTGGGGACAAGAGCTCTTTTTTTGATCGGAGGTGGATTGTTTGCAAGAACGGCGAGTTGGTTTCATCTCCGCTCATTTTGACGAAGAACGGAGAAGATAATTAGACTCCTTTCCAGAATCTCTTTGCTTGTGTGTGGGTGATACCGTCCAGGTTGAGATAGCGAGTTCGGAGCAAGTGTGTATCGGAATGCCCCATTTCCAATTGGAGAGTATTCCAATTCTTGTAATAAGCGCTGTAGTAACTGGCGAACGTATGTCTTAGAATATCTTGGATCCAGGGTTGCTCTGTTCCCCAACCGGCATTTTGGCGGATTCTTTTCCATTTGAGCGACCAGTTCCTGGGGCAGATTTTGTGATTATTCGGTTGTGCATTGTCTTTTGGCTTCAATAGTTTTTTGAGAACAGGTTGGATGGTTACTTGACGGGCTCCTCCTGTTTTACTGTGCTGAGGTGGGATATAGATAGCATTGTTTTGCAGATCGACTTCTTGCCAAGTCAGTCTTTGGATTTCATGTGGACGAATGCCGGCGTACAGCATTATGGCAATAGCAGGAAGACATTCCCCGTTAAATAATCGGGCTGCCGTTTGCAAAAGTATCTTACTTTCTCCCGTAGTCAGGGTGCGAATGCGGGTTTCCTTGATAAGGGGACTTCTGACCTGGGAAATAGGATTGCTTGAACACCATCCCTTGCGGATTCCAGTCGAAAAGATTCCACTGAGAATGAGCCTTCCTTTCTGACGTTGCCTGGGCGTAGAAAAAGTTTGATCAATGTATTTACGACAATCTTCCGAGGAAATGCTACGTATTTGACGATTCGATAGCCCCGGGCAATATTTGATGAATCGATTGGCAATGTACCGGATGTCGGATTGTGTCCTTGTTCTTAAATGGATGCGTTCTTCCAGCGAAGCATGAACGCAGTCAATGAATCGGACACTTTTCTCTTTATTTTTGAGCGTTTCGCTTCCCAACCGGATACACTCCATTGCTCGTGAAACCGATTTGCCCCGTCCTTTGGAGGCAGTGATTAATTCGGTCAGGAGCATGATTGCTTCTGCGATGGAAATGTTCAATTCCCGGGTAATTTCACGGAATGTTATGTCGTTGGTAATGGAAGTGCTCATCAGCCTTACATTGTGCCTACGAATTCAGAATTCGGCATCAAGTCTAAAATGTGGGAATTGATTTCATTTTCTGTTAGCTTGTTGATGATTGAAAATTTTACAGGAGAAACGGAATTATGATGCCATATTGCAGATTGGAATGGTGTTTCTTATTCATAGTGAACATATAATGAAATAATAGTGCGAATTCTGAATTCGTATAATAGGGGCAGGAAGGAGGAAGTGTGTCGGAAAAGGCTCCATTCTCAGCATAATCGTATGGTTGTCTGAACGCTCTCTTTCTCCTTTCTTTTTCAATAACTTAACCTAAAAATAACCATGAAAATATCGACATTATTGTCCAGCACCCTCGCTATAGTTTGTTGTTCTACTGGCTATTCGGCGACGACATTACAGAATCTCCCCAAAGAGTTTTCTTTACCTGCCTCCAACCATTCGAGCACGTTTACTTATGGGCTTGAGTTTGTAAGCCTTGATGCCAAGGAGGATATTAAGCCAGATTCTCTGTTTGGGATTCGCTTGGGGTATTCCAAAAACTTTGGTGCATGGGACAAGGGATTCTGGACGGGTAATTTCACCCTTGGATCAGCGACGGGAAAAGAAGATTCCGACGATCAGGATATTGAGGTAACGCATACAACGCTGAATCTCGGTATTGACGCTAATTTTGCCGTAACGGATAATACGTATATTTTCGTTGGTCCCAAGCTTGGGATGGTAACAGTCGATGCCGATAATAAAAAAAACCATGAAGACTGGAAGGAGAATTTATTCCAGATGGGGATTCAGGCTGGAGTCAAATTTTATTTTGGAGAAAGTCGTCACAGTTTGACAATTGGTATTTCTCACATGATGTACGAAGGGGGGGAAGAAGAGAGTAGTACTGCTCTCTATATTGGAGGAAACTTTGCGTTTTAAGCAATTAATTTAGAAGACAATGAAAACAATAATCAATATAGTCGGGGTCGTATTAACGGCCCTGACTTTGAGTTCATGTCATAAAGGGGGAGGAGGGAATTCGGAATCAGATGATCATTATAGTTCGGAAATTTCTTCATCGAATAATCAAAATGCTACGGCACCTGCTCTGACAGCCGGCAAGAAGTTGATTGTCAACTTGAATGATACCATTGTTCCATCAAGTAGGTTTACATTCACAATTCTGGACTCAGGACGAGCTAGGGAATCAATTTTGGGATCAGGTAGTTATACTTACACTCGGAATGGGAATACGGGGGAATTCATGTTCAAGGGAGTTTCTTCGGGTACGGATTATGGTAATCAATATTCTGCCATTACATTCGGAGTGAAAATTAATTTTTCATCTTCGACGAGCGGTACTATTACTTCAGGTGCTATGGGCTTTTCCATAGGAACGAAACCGACATCGGCCCGTATAACAGGGGGCTCGGTGAGTATTCAATAACTTTCTGATAAGTAGGAAGATGAAAAAAACATATTTAGCAGTAGTTTTGCTTACTTCTCTTTCACTTGTATCCTGTCATAAAGGCGGTAGTGGAAGTTCTAATGATGAGTCATCATTTGATAAGGAGGAAGAAAAACAAGAAAATTCTTCGTTAAAAGATGAAGTTGAATCAGGTTATGCTCCTTCTTCCTTAGCGGGAAAAACTCTTGAATTTGTAAATGGTAATTCATTTAATGGATTTAAATCTTTTCAGTTTATTGGAAATACGGTTGTTATAGATAATAATGGAGTAAAAGGTAATTATAGTTATACAAAATCATACATGAATGAAGGAAAACTATCTATTAATATTCAATCTGAGGGTTATTCATTTGTTACAACCAATACAATATTGTCGTTTGAATCAAAATATCGTCTTTTATTTAAAGGTGATGTGCGTGTATCAAATTCTAATACAAAACTAACAATAAATGCAGTTATTGTTCAATAATATATAATTATGAAGACAAAATATTTGGAAAATATCATTATAGCCGTTAGTGCATTATGTTTCATTGGGGCCGATATTTCCTGTCACAGTAAGGGTGGTGGAAGTAGTAATGGTTCCAATGGTTCCAATGGCTCGGATGGATATGAATCCGAATCATCCAATCAAGATGGAAATACAGCAGATAATGGTTCTACATCTGATACTACGGTAAAGGCACCGTTTGGAGTTTCCAATAAGACTGTAACTATTGGAAGTCGAAAAATATATCTTGGAGCCAACGGGAGGGCAAGTCTTGTCGATGATGTCTTCGTTGGGGAATATGTATATAGGACAGACAATGATAAGTTTAATCTAAATAATGCCTCATTGGAGATAAGGCTTGTCTATAAAGGAAGTAAAATGGTTCAGGAATACTATTATTTCGGTGTGCTTACTTTCGAGACAAAAAATAAAGCTGCCTATGCTTATGATTGGAGAGAAACACGTCAAGATAATTTGGCGATTGTCGGATGGACTACACCCAAAACAAAATCCGGTACTTCTGCTCAATATGTTACATTTGATTGATAAAAAATTATCATATATATGATAAAATATAAGATCATTTTGATTATTAATCTATTATGATTCGAATTTTATCTTTAATTTTTATCATTGTTCAATTGTTTAATTCTGTTCTTGCTCGTGAGTATTATATTTCTCGACATCAGGCGAAAATCGTTCCGAATCGCATAGAAGTCGGTATTGCTGACGAAGCGGGCGAGGCAGAGTTGTTACCTCCGGAAGGGGGGAGGGCTAAAAAGGGAGCTATTCTTGCCAAGGTCAATGCGGAGGCATTGACCTTGGAAGAAGAGGAGCTTCACCAGCAAATACGACAAAATAATTTGGATGGAGAGATTGCTCTTTTACAGGTAAGGCGGCAGAAGGAGGAATTGGAGTTTATGGAAGGATTGTCTTCTGAAAAACGTGCATTTCTTGAGAAGAAGATTGAGAGATCTGTTGATAGACGGGCGATCAAGTTGCTTGATGATAAAATTAAGCTTTTGGAAGACAAGACGCGGTTAGCGAACGAGAAACTCTTGTTTCTTTTTGAAAAGAAGAAGGAATTACGTGTTATACGTATGCCCTTTGACGGGAGGGTTCAGTATCACGTTGCCGTACCGAAAGGGAGGGGAGAGAGGGTTTTGCTTCAACCTTCAACTCTAGTCGTGACTGCTGCGGATGATTCGGCATTTTTTATTGTTGTCGGAATGACGGATCCGGATTTGGCGAAATTAGAGCCATCCCGTTTAACGGTACGTCTGGAATTGGGAGGTGGGGAGGAGATGTATGCGAAATGGGATCATAAGAAGATTGAGAAAACGTCAGGTCAGACAGAGATCTTAGCGTATTATTTTCGGATTGATTCTGCGGGGTCTGAAAAAGCGTGGGCTCTTCTTGGATCAAATATAGTAGTGCGGATGTTTTATAAGGGGAATAATGGATGGAGGTATGAGGCGAAATTAGCTCTTGCCCGCGAAGCGGGAAATACACCTTTTGAGACATGGGAAGAATTGATTGAGCGACTAAGACCGGAGTATTGCATTGTTTTTTCGGGAGAGACACATGTGTGTCTCCGCAGGAAAGATGAACGATGAAATCGACGATTCTTATAATTCTCTACTTGGGGAAGGATACGTTTCATCGATGGTTGATGCGAATCTCCAGCCCTTTATCTCGATTTTTCGTGGTTTTGTTTCTCAGTTTTTGTGCGTTAGTTTTTTTAAGTAGCTATATTATTTCTATCAAAGTTCTGGGAGAACGTATTCAAAGTAGCGGAGCAGATTTGATTGTGGTAACGGAGTTTTTATCTGGATCCTCAAGTGTTCATGGTGCGGGAGATTTGGCGATTGGGGAGAGTCCTTATGAATACGAACGTCATGTATTTCATGAACCGTTTTTATCGGCCATGATTGGCGAACAGTTTTATCCGCTAGTGGAATATATGCCGGGATCAACAAGTTTGTTTGACTGTATGGAGGGGATCAATAACGGTATTTTCGTACTTCCAAAGGAACCTGTTGTATCTACGAGAGCGATTGATTTTCAGGTAGATGGGAATTTGATTCATGCTGTGACGCTACCGGAGAGAGCTGCCGGAATGTTGCGTCGGATTTATCAAGGAGGAGCGATTTTTTTCCCATATGGGACACTTCATGGAATTTGGAATACTGGATTCACAAGGAAGTATGTTTTGAGGGTAAAATGTGCGGACGAAGTGCATGTAGGGATTTTGGAGGATACGATCAATCAGCTTATTCGGCTGGATAAAAAGAGCATGGGTCTTGTCAGCAGCCGTTCTCTTCTGGGAGAGCTGGCGCAGTTGCGTTCGTCGCAATATTTGTTTCGCGTGTGGGTTTCCATTGGTATTTCAGCAATCATTTGTCTGTTGCTTACGTCGATTTCTTCTCTTGAATTTCGACAGAATGAATATGTATATGCGTTGATGGGGAGTTTTGGGGTGAGCCGGATGATGTTGTTTGGTTCGTTTTTAGTGGAGAATACACTTTTGGTTTCTGGTGGTTTTGCTGCGTCTCTGGGGTGCTTGTGGGGAGTGAGGAGGTTTATTTCATCGGATCTGTATAAATCACCTGGTTTGACAATTGAATGGTGGGAATTGTCGGACGATATACGGACATTTTGTCTGTCGTTTGGCATCTGTATTCTTGTCTCTTGTATTCCCATTGCGTGTTCAATTTATAGGCCGATCGGGAGGGTTTTAAAATAGTGTTTCTGCAATGATTTCTTTTATCAGAGTTCTTGTTGTTTTGTGTGTTTTGATAGAGGCGGGGTGTTCTCCTGAACAACGTCTCGAGCGCGCTCGTACAGAATTGATGGAACAATACGCCAGTATTCCTAATTATGATTTTTTGCTGGAGCGCCGATTGAGCTGGAACGATGCTTTGGCGATGCTGGAGAAGAACAATCTTGAATATAATCAGGCACTTAAGGAATGGCGTGATGCGAAAAGTAAGGAGAACAAGGTTTATCGTGATCTGATCCCATTGGTCAATCTCGGTTATTATTACAATACTGCTTTATTGAATCAGGGAGGAATGGGATACGGGGATGAAAAAAATTATAATATGAATATTATATTCAATATTCCGGCGCTGACTCAAATCCCGATTGATCATTACACGAGTTCTTTGATTGCATTCAAAGCGCTCAAGAATTGTGAATTGAAGAAGAGGGAACTGGTGGCGAAACTTTACCAGATATTTCGGGAATATGATCTTGATGCGAGAGAGAATGCGTTAGCCGGAGATGTATACGTGTACGATGAGATTCTAAGGAAGGAGCAACAGAGACAACATGAACTTGAAATGCGCAAAAAATGGGGACAGTTATGTATGCTGATCAATGATTATTCGGCAAGATGGCATCCTGTTGGTGCGACGGTACCGGCGGTGTCGTGGAATCAGTACAGGAAACTGGTTACAGCTCCCGGAGATTTAACGCAAATAATGATGGCAATGGAGTTGGAGGCTTCAAGACTAAAAAAAATCGGGGTTCAGTTGCGGTATTGGCCAACGGTTCAGGTGGATTTTTATAGTCCCAGATTGTTTAGTATGAGCGGCGGTAATGATACGGGATTTATGGGAGGAGGCAATGACGTGCGGATTAATATGAATTTTTATTTACAATTGGATACTCGCCTTGATGTGTGGAGGGATCTGAAGGAGGCGAAGGCTTCACATGAATTGCTGGTCCGGTTGCTTCGACAAAAAATGTTTGAATTTAAGGAAAAGACGGCTTTGCTGGTTAAGAGCTGGGATATGTATCGGGAGTGGAAGTCTGCGATGGAAGAATATGATGCTTTCCGACGGAAGCATGGGGCATTGGACCCTGAAAGCGTCAAAAGCCTGTACGATGCATCTCTGGAATTAAAGAAGGAAACCATCGCGCGCGAACGGGAGAACCTGGAACGTGAATGCGCTCTGATTCAGGAATATGGGATTGGGCAAGGACGATGAAGCGAAAGGTAGAACGGACTCTTTTATTTTGCCTGTCTTCCTCCTTTGGAAGATTGGAAAAGTACTGCATTGAGAAATTCTGGTTTCAGGATATACCCGGAAGAGTTTCCGTAATTAATTCTCTATCCCGGCAGGCAGAATATTTCAAACACCGGGTTTCCTCAATCCCACCCGGATGTCTCTTGGGGTGAAGGGCTTGTAACCTTCTTTGTCGGTCATGTGGTTCGTTCAACTTCAATGATACAGGAGTGTAGTTCCTGCATTGAGCCCGTCTATTTGGACAGTGGCTCTTGTCGGAGGACTGCAACAATTGATGGTTTGCTTCTTTTTGTTGATGTTCGAACAACAGGAGGAATAGTATTGATGTAGTTGTTAAGATGAAATATTTTTGGAAGCTTATCATGATGGTTGGACTTTATTCATTTTTAGATAAAATAATGTTTTCCTATGTTTATATATAAAATAAGACCCCATGAGCCGAAGGCCCATGGGGAATGATGAATCCAATTGTTGTATAGAATATTATTACGGTTTGCCGAATACTTCCAGTTCTCCGATAATGAGGGGCTGGTCGGTACCCAGGGATTCGATCCGGAGTCCTCGTGCCTGGACGGGTTCGGGGAGTTCCCATATTTCAGTACCGGGAACGGGAGTTCCGTCAGAGTGAAATTCTTTTTCAGCGACGATTTCTTTGTTGGCGTTGGCCAATTTGATGGAGAATTTGGTCATGGAACCAAGCTGGGCGTTATCAACGGGGGCGTGGATGACGATGCGGCTGACGGGACGTTCGTTGTCTTTGCCGAAGTCGACGGCGAACCATGAGGGTTTGTCTGGATCCGGGTTGGTGGCGGCGATACTTTCCTTATCTCCGTCAATGAGTTTTTCCGCTTCGTAAGCGGAGAGGTGTTTGAAGGGTTCGTTGGAGCGTACTTTGACGTTGCTTTCGCGGCACCAGTTGGTGAGTCCTTTTGTATCGGTGGGGGAAACGTCAACCGGAGCGGGTTGGACGGCGGCCGGAGTAACGGGGGCTGGAGAAGGAGTTGGCGTAGGTGCTGTAACAGGGGCGGGAGAGGCTGCCGGGGTGGCTGCCTGCTTCCTGGCTTCTCGTGTTTGCGCTTCGCGGATCCAGCCATTCTGGCGTTCTACTTTGGCTTTTTCAGCTTGGAGGGCTTTGATTTCCTTGCTGGTATCCAGCATGTCCAGCCTGTAAGAAACAGAGATGGCAGCCAAGGCTATGCCGATGATGAGAGCGGGGATGAGGTAGAAGTACAGGATGGGGGCTCCCTTACGCTTGGCGGCTTCTTTGCTGAGGGCGGTTACGTTGGGAAGGGCGGATTTGCGGGGTTTCCTGACGGTTTTGGTGTCGCATCCGGGCAGGATGTTTTCCAGTTCGGAGACGAGTTCCAGGCAGGAAGCAAAACGTGCGTCCGGATTGGGGTTGATTGCTTTGGCTGTCAGGAGGTCTACTTCTTCGCTGCATTTGCAGTGGTTGGAGGGCATTTCAAAGCCGGTTCCGGAGGGAGTTTTGCCGGTGAGCATGAAGTAGAGGAGGAGGCCGAGAGAGTAGATGTCGGATTTGGACGTTTTACGGGCCCCGGCGGTCAATGATTCCGGCGCGAAGAATTCGAGTTGGGTTTTATCCGTCAGCAGGGGGGAGATGTTGAAGGGGATGATTTTGGGAATTTTGCCTCCAACCATGGAAATGAGAGCCGGAGTGATGCGTCCATGGTAGATGCCTTTGTTGTGGGCCAGGGAGAGGCCGAGGGCGAGGCCGCGGGTGTAGATCAGAGCATCTTTAGGTTTGATACCTTCTCCCAGGCGGATTTGAATCAGGCTGGGGGCAGGCTCTTCTTCAGCAGCAATGTAGAGGTATTGTCCGTCTGCTGAGGTACCTGTTTCTGAGATCCCGACGAGATTGGGATGTTGGAATTTGACTGTTTCCGCAACATCCATCATGAAGGATTCGCTCCATCCGACGGTGGCGGCCAGAGATGTGGGGACGATGTAAAGGATGAGCTGCCTCTGTCCGCTTGCAGTGGTGACCTGATAGGTGGCCGGCAGGGAGGCTGAGGAGATAAGCCCCGTGACGATGAACTGCGGAAAGGACTGTTGCAGGATTTCTGCAGAAGGTACGGTTGTTTCCATGGAGAATAATGGGACGATGCTTATTAAAGATAACAGATTTGGTTGTACAGGCAAAACAAATGTACACGGACAGTTTAGTGGGTGACTGTCCGGGGGAGTTTCATAGGAGGATTTGACTGCCAGAGAACAGGTTTGGCGGTGAAGTCCTGACGTGTGAACGGGATGTTGTTGTCTTGAAGATGCAGTCTGAGGATGCGGCGAAGTTCCAGGGCGGCCGGGATACACTCCTGGACGCTGTGGCCGGCAGGAACGATTTTTTCCGATTGGGCCCAGTCGAGGTGGGATGAGTAGTAGGCTACGATGCCATCGGAAGAGTTGGGGGTGTTGTTTCGTCCCCGGTCTCCGATGATGGAGTGGACGGGGATTCTATCGGAGGGGCGTATTTCCTGGATGCCCGTGATAAATGGCGAGGAAGGGGAGAGCTGGCGGATGCTGGTAAGTTCCTCTTCAATTTTCATGGGATTGAGGAGGAGCATATTGTTACTGAGCGTTCCTGTACGGACTACTTCCAACAGGATGGCTTCCGGGAGAGTGATAAGTTTTTGTCCAATCCGTCCTACCCATGAGTCGGCAAAGCGGGAACCCCGGTGAGGAGTTGCCATGAAGACGATGCGGGATGTCTGTTGGGGAGGATTGAAGATGAAGGATTCCCGGAGTTTTTTGTCGTGTTCGAGGTCGGCTTGGGACGAAGGCAGCAGTTCTTCAAGCCGTGCTGTAACCTGGTCGTACGTCAGGGATCTGGCATTATTCATGCCTTTGATGAGTTTTTCCAGCATTCCCCAGGGGTGTTCCGAGTTGTTCATTCTGGTGATAAGGCCGCCCATGGAGTGACCGATCATGACCATTTTGTTGATGGGGCTGTTACGATCAGGAGTACCGTATTCGTCAAAAATGTATTGAAGGGCGTCGCGCTGGGCTTGTGCGGATTTGGCCCAGGGAATGCCGGATGGGTAGCCGAAGAACCAGAATTGGTAGCTGTGGCGGATAACGGGATCGGCCAGGAGGCGATTGGTGATGTTGGCGAATGTAGCCGGGGAGGACATGAGTCCGTGGGTGAAGAGGACGGGGATTTTTTTCGGAGAATAAGGCTCGGAGAAATAAAGGCCCATGTAGTTGACCGCTTTTTTAGGGCGGAAGGCACCGAGGATACCGGCGTTGGAAATGTCTTCACGATCCCAGAACAGGGAGATAGGGGCGGAGAAGTCGGCTGCCAGGGCTTGTTGAGTTGATCCGACGTTGACGGAGTCTTCAAGAAGACGGGGGATGAACCGCATGGCGGGTTTGCCGTTGACAGGGTGGTCGAAGTCCAGGATTGCCGTCAGGGTGTGGATGTTGCCGCTGTCTTTTAGAGACTCGTTTTGTCTTTTGACGGCATTTTTATTTCTTTTGACGATGCCGGCCAGTGGGATGCCCAGACCTTCAACGGTAACGCGTTCTTCCAAGTGGAAGCTGGTCTGGATTTTAGAACAGGGAATGACGTCTTCGTAGGTGCGGTAGTCGCGGTCGTTGCCAAGGGCGGAGGTTTCGACGGCGAAAGCTCCGGAAGGGGCTTGGATTCGGTCTCCGGAGTGCTCATTGAGTTTACGCCCGCGTTCCAGAAGGGTGAATACCGCATGGTTGTATTGATTGAGGGCACCGGGCCATTCCTTCTTCCTGGAGGGATTTCCGAGGATGTCCCATGCCTTTTTGGCAAGGGCTACCTGGTCAATGTCGGAGGGTTCTCTGGAGTTGTAGATTTCTCTTGTATCCGGTGCATACGGAGGAGAACATGAAAGGGGCAGAAGGGTGGAGGCAAGAAGGACGATGGATAAGAGGTGTTTCATGACTCCGGCGGTGTTGCAGTTGTACGGGCTTGGCTGGGCTCAGGATAGCATGGATACTGCTTTCTCAACTGCCGTCAGAGCGGTGCAAATTTCAGTCTCGGTGTTGTAAACGGAGAATGAGAATCGCGTGGTGCCGGTGGCTCCGATGCATGCCATCAGGGGCTGGCAGCAGTGGTGGCCGGTACGGACGGCAATCCCCATCTGATCCAGAAGGGTGCCGATATCGTAGTGATGGATGTTGTCGGCGATGATGGAGATGACGGCTCCGTGCTTGCCGTTTTCACCCAGAATGCGGATGCCGGGGATGGTCCGAAGGCCGCTCAGCATGGTATTGACGAGGTGTTGCTCGTGTTCGGCGATGGCGTCCAGTCCGATGTTTTGGACGAAGCGGATGGCTTCGGCCATGGCAATGGCGCCTTCGATATTGGGAGTGCCTGCCTCGTATTTGAAGGGGAGAGTGTTGTAGGTAGTACCGCCGAAAGTGACTTCGCGGATCATTTCACCGCCGCCCATCCAGGGGGGGAGACTGTCAAGGAGGTCGTATTTGCCCCAAAGTGCGCCAATACCAGTGGGGGCATAGAGTTTGTGACCGGAGAAGGCGAGTAGGTCGCATCCGAGTTCTTGAACGTCGATGGCGTGGTGGCTGACGGACTGGGCGGCATCAATGAGCACGATGGTGTCCGGATTGTTGGCCTTGGCCATGGCGATGACTTGGCGAATGGGGTTGATTATGCCGATGGCATTGGAAATATGGGCGACTGAAACGATTTTCGTCTTCGGTGTCAGGAGGCGTTCATAGGCCTGAAGATCCCATGTTTGGGAGTCGGTGATGGGGATGACTTTGATGATGGCTCCCGTGCGTTCGGCCATCATTTGCCATGGGACGATGTTGGAGTGGTGCTCCGAGGCGGATAGGATGATTTCATCCCCCTTGCCGATTCTACCGGAGAAGCCGATGACGGATGCGGCGAGGTTGATGCCCATGGTACAACCCGAAGTGAAGAGGACTTCTTCAGGGCGGCTGGCTCCGATGAAGTTTGCCGTGACGATGCGGGCCTGTTCGTGGGCTTCCGTAGCGATTTGGCTAAGGTGGTGGGCTCCACGATGGATGTTGGAGTTGTAAAGCTCGTAGTATTTTCGGGAAGCATCGAGGACGGCCAAGGGTTTTTGAGTTGTGGCGGCGTTGTCCAGATAGATCAGCTGCTTGCCATGGACGATGGTGTCCAGAATCGGGAACTGGGATCTGATATGGGATAGGTCAAGCATGGCTAGGAGGCGAGGGAAGGGTTTTTGCGGATTTCATCCCATCCTCCTTCGAGGATGTAGATGGGGGCTTGAAGCTGGAAGCCTTTTAACATTTCGGCGATTTCCGATGCAGCATTGCAACTGCGGTCGCAGAAGACAACGATGCATTTGTCATCAATGCCCGCCTGGTGGAGGACTGGCAGGGCTTTGGCCAGAAGGTCCGCTGCTTTTTCATCGTTGCGGATGGAAAGAACCTGACCGTTTTTGACGGTTCCGCGTTCAAAGGCATCCTGATTTCTTGCATCGATCCAGACGATTTTAGAGTATCCCCATTGTTTGAGGACGGTTGTCAGGCAGATATGCCCTTCGGACAGTTTACTCGGGTCGCAGGGAGGGGTTCGGTTGGGCTCCATCCAGCGGTAGTCGGCATAAGCGAGGAGGGCCGCCAGGACGAGGGCACCGAAGATCAGGCGGAGCGCCTGGTAGATGGTTTCTTTATACTTGTTCATTTGTCCCGGGAGGGAGGCGTAATGGTAAGCATGCCGACGTAGCGGGAGTAGCGGGGAATTTTACTGTCCGTAAGGACCCAGAATGTATTGCAGAGTGGGGTAGCCGTTTGGAGAGGCGTGATGATGATTTTGTACACTTCTCCTTTACGGACGGTTACCGGTTCGTACTTGAAGTCTTTGCCGGCGAGGCTGAATTCCGTTAGTTTGACGCCGGAGGCCGGGTCAACTGTGACGGTGATGGTCTGGGGGGCAGCGGGGGAACCTTGGGGCCAGTTCAGCTGGCGCGTTGAGAGGTGGACGATTTCCGGAACGCGGACACGGAGTGTCAAGTCGTAGGTTTTCCCATCGGCAATGACGGTTAATTTTTTTGCATCGGAACCGGAGAACATGCCTATCTTCATAGTGGCGGAGACAACGCAGCTTTCACCGGGAGCGAGCACTTTTTTATTGCCGGCGAATCCGGCTTCCGTGCATTCGCAATTGGCTTTGATCGATTCCAGCTTAACCGGAGCATCCGATGTGTTTTTAAACGGAAAAGCGAATGAGACTGTTTCTTCGTCAGACTTGGCGGAGATGGTTTGTTCCGTCCGTTCAAATGCGAGTTCTCCGGCTATGGCCATGGAGGAGGTCACTAGGAAGAGGGTCGGGAGAATGAGGGGAAGGAGTTTCATTGTGAGGAAAGGCGCGTGTGAGACTGCTCAGGATGAAGGGGCTTCTCCCCGATTGGGGCTTTTTTTGCCGCTTTCAATGAGGAAGGAGCTGATGATGAAGAGGACGGCGGCGATACAGATGCAGGAATCGGCTACGTTGAAGGCCGGCCATGTGTAGTTGATCCATGGGATGGTGATGTCTACAAAATCCACGACGTAGCCTCCTGTCAGGCAATCCCAGAAGGAATTGGCCCCTTGCAGGTGCTGCTGGTTGAGGATGAAGCCTTGAATGAGGCGATCCGTCAGGTTGCCGGCGACTCCTGCAAGAAGGAGCGCCCATGCAATCCTGAGGAGAGGAGTGTTGAAGAAGCCTCTGCGAAAGGCACAGACCAGAATGCTTATGGCGGCGATAGGAATTGCCATGAAGACGTAGGAGGACCATGCCGTACCGTTGCCAAGACCAAATGCTACCCCCGTGTTGTGAACGCGGACGATGTTGAATATGCCGTCGATGATGGGTACTGTATCCGAAGCGATCATGAATCCGGCGTCAGTGATGCGCGGAGTCGGAAGATCGAAGTTGTAGACGATGATGAGCTTGGTGACTTGGTCAAGGATGAAGCATCCGATCATCAAGGCAAGCAAACCCTTGGAGAGGTGGCCGGCGGCTGTTTTGGAGCTGGTCATGGTTCCGGAATGTGGTGGAAGCTCTGTTGCGGTTATGCCATGACTTCGGCGCAACGGTCACACAGGCCGGATTTGCCGAGGGGTTCATAACGGCGGCAGCGCGGGCACATGGCATGCACTGTTTTGGACGCTGTAGCCGCCAGGTTTTCTCCAGTGCTGACCTTCAGGTCGGCGATGATGAAGAATTCCGTGGAGAAGATGCGGTCTTCCAGAAGGCTGACGACATCTTCGCTTTCATTGGCGGGGACAGTGAGCAGGACGTCCGCTTCATTGTTTTTGGTGAACGTCTTGGCTTTGATCTGTTCTTCGATGGCGATCTGGATGACGGCTTTGATGTCCTGAAGTCGGGCGATGGTGCCGGAGGCTTCCCTTGCGGCAAATGCGGAGAAGGTTTCCGGGAAGTCCTGCAGGTGGACGCTGCTTTCGTACCCGGCGTGTTCCCAGGCTTCGTCTGCCGTATAGACGAGGATAGGGGCTAACAGGCGGCAAAGGGAGCTGAAGACATGGAACATGACCGTCTGCGTGGATTTCCGACGGATGGAGGTAGCGGCATCGCAGTACATCCTGTCCTTGGTGATATCGACGTACAAGGCGGAGAGGTCGCTGGTACAAAACTGGTTGACCGTGTTGAAAACCTTTCGGAATTCAAACGCTTCATAGGCCTTGCGGGATTCCTCAATGACGCTGTTGAGGCGTTCCATGATCCAGCGGTCGAGGATGGGCATTTGTCCGGGATCGACAGCGTCGGTGGCCGGGTCGAAGTCGGAGATGTTGCCCAGGAGGATGCGAAGGGTGTTGCGGAGGCGGCGGTAAGGTTCCGTGACCTGTTTGAAGAGGTCTTCTCCGAAAGGAACTTCGTTTTGCCAGTCCACGGAGGAGGCCCAGAGACGGACGATGTCAGCACCGTATTTGTCGTAAAAATACTTGGCGTCAGTAGGTTTGCCGGAGGTCTTGGCATCGGATTTGGATGTTTTTTTACCGGTATCCTTGTCGACGACAAAGGCATGGGTCATGACGGTCTTGTATGGGGCGGTGCCGCGCCAGGCGACGGAGAGCATGAGCGAGCTTTGGAACCAGCCACGATGTTGGTCAGTGGCTTCAAGATAGAGGTCGCACGGAGCATGCAGTTCCGGGCGTCCTTCGAGAACGGCGACGTGCGAACAGCCGGAGTCGATCCAGACGTCCAGCGTGTCGCGGCCTTTGCGAAGGCCGGTACCGAGCCCGAGGCGGGAGCAAAGTTCCTCGTCGGAGAGTTCGAACCAGATATTGGAGCCTTTTTCTTCTACGAGGTCGGCTACCCGACGTACGATTTCGCCTGAGAGATGTGCCTGGCCGTTTTCATCGAAGAAGACGGGCAGAGGGATGCCCCAGGTACGCTGGCGGGAGATGCACCAGTCGGGCCGGGCTTCGACGGTGCCGTAGATGCGGTTGCGCCCCCAGGCCGGAAGCCACTGGACTTTGTCGATTTCTTCGAGGGCGGTCGGTTTGAGTTTGTCCATCGAGATGAAGAATTGTTCGACGGCTCGGAAGATGATAGGCGTTTTGGAACGCCAGCAATGGGGGTACTGGTGGGAATAGCTTTCCTTGCCCAGCATGTGACCGTTGAGCATGGTGATAATATCGTCTTCCACGGAGAAGACATGTTTGCCGACAAGGGAGGGGATTCCGACTTCATCAGTGTATTTCCCGTCGTCGTCTACGGGGGAAAGTACGGGAAGCCCGTTCTGGCGACCGACAATATAGTCATCGGTTCCGTGACCCGGAGCGATGTGGACGGCACCCGTACCGGTGTCCGTGGTGACGAATTCCGCCATGACGATTTTGGACGTACGAGGAAGGAATGGGTGGGAAGCCTCTTCTCCCTCCAGTTCGGCACCTTTGAATTCGCAGATGGTTTCCGCCAGTGCCCAGCCAGTTTTGAGGGTGAACGTTTCAATGGCTTCCTTCAGGAGGATCAGAGTTTGTACCTTGTCTTCCTTGATGAATTTACCGGCGACGTAAGTGAAGCGGGGATGCAGGGCGATGGCGACGTTGGAGGGGAGTGTCCACGGGGTGGTTGTCCAGATGACGATGGAAGCATTTTTGAGACCGAATTTGCCACCGAGGATAGGGAATGCGACAAAGATGGATGTGCTGGTGATTTCCTTGTATTCCACTTCGGCTTCGGCCAGGGCGGTGTAAGCTCCGTAAGACCATTGAACTGGTTTGCGGCTTTGATAAACGGCTCCCATGTCAACGAGTTTGGCAAAAACGCGCAGGATGGTAGCTTCGTAGGCAGGATCCATCGTCAGATAGGGATGATCCCAATCGCCAAAGACCCCCAGACGGCGGAAGGAGTTGCGCTGGATATCGATAAATCCTTTGGCAAACTCCGTACAACGGCGGCGGATTTCCGCCGGGTCGAGATCCCGGGCTTTTTGGACGACTTTAAATTCGATCGGCAGGCCATGGCAGTCCCAGCCGGGGATGTAGGGGGCAAGGTATCCGGCCATGGTCTTGGATTTGATGACCATGTCCTTGAGAATTTTGTTGAGGGCTGTGCCCATATGGACGTCGCCATTGGCGAAGGGAGGGCCGTCATGAAGAATGAACGTCGGGGCGTTCTGTTCCTGGCGTCGCTTGATAATGTCGGAGTAGAGTCCGGCCTTTTCCCATTTTTCGAGGCGTTTGGGTTCGTTGAGTGTCAGATCGCCCCGCATAGGGAACGTCGTATTGGGGAGAAGAATGGTGTCCTTATAGTTTTTCTCAGGCGCGCTCATGGCGCAAAAGACTACCAGTCATGTCCATCAAGGTCAATCACCGGGTACAACATACTTTCCTCTTGAATTTCATCTACTTGACGCTCTTTTTCCTGACAGAGAATACGTGACTGTTTGGTGTTGTTGATGATTGCAGATCAAGGTGTACGATGGGATATGCCCGGAATGCCCGGTTGACAGGCTCTTATTCGTGCTTTAGGATACCAATCATGGGATTTGAAGTTTGCTGGGAATGGAACATACCGGGTACCCCTTGTCCGGGAGCGGCCGAGGCGTTTGCCCATCTTGAAACGGGACGCGAAGGTTTTTTGATATGTACGGTTGGCAATCATGAGGTTGGATACGGATTTATCCAGGCTGCATTTGATGACAGCGGTTACTATTTGGAGGCGGCTATCGACGAAGGTGGCGGAAGGAATGCGATTTATTCCTGTCCCGGGGATCCCGGGCTTGAAGAGGTCAAAGGTTTGATGATGCGGTTTGCCGACGGTCAGGATTTTTCCTTTATCCGCAAGGAGTGGAAGTACGAGTCTTCCGTGGAGAGGCCGTTTCACCAATACGATGAGGCTTCCCAGGAAGTAGGGATGGGGGTGATCATGTCCCATATGCTCATCAAGGGAGCCGTTTTTGTGCTCCTGCTCGTTTTTCTTCTCTACTGGCTGTATCAGCTTTTCATTGGGAAATAGAATCGATTACGAAGAGTTTCTTCCCGGATTGAGGATGAGAATTTTGAGGAAGAAACAAAAAAGGTCTTTACAAAATGGCGTGAGACGGTATCTTCTGCCTCCCGAAGTCAACCCTAACTACAGGAGTTATATACGATGAAAGTCCTTTCTTCCCTCGCCTCTATGAAGCGCCGACACGCTGACTGCCAAATCGTGAAGCGCAAAGGCACGCTGTACGTAATTTGCAAAAGCAATCCGAAATTCAAAGCTCGTCAGGGCGCAACGGCAGGCACCCGTCTGAGCAAGAAGGGCGTGAAGTAAAATTCACCCTTCTGCCCATTAACATTCTTTTCAAAAGAGGCCGGTGTCCTGTGACCCCGGTCTCTTTTTGTTGTTTCCATCTTTTGTACCATGACCGAAGAACGAGTCGAAACAAGTTTCATGACTTTGTCCGCTCCCTTTGCGTTGGAGAACGGAGAAGTGATTCCCCAGGTGCAGCTTGCTTATGAAGCCTACGGGACTCTGGCTCCGGATGGAGACAATGTGATTTTGCTATTTCATGCACTGACAGGCAGCCAACATGCGTATGGCTGGAACGATTGTGTCCCGGATATCGGTACATTGTGGCAACCGGAGAATTACGAGGGATGGTGGAATTCCATCATTGGTTCCGGCAAGCCTCTGGATACGGACAAGTATTACATCATTTGCGCGAATTACTTGGGCAGTTGTTATGGTTCGACCGGTCCTGCATCTCCTCATCCGCTGGACGGCAAGCCTTGGGGTTCGCGTTTTCCCCATGTGACGGTGCGCGATCAGGCCCGTTTGCTGGCATACCTGCTGGATACGATGGAAATTGACCGGGTCTCCCTGGTTGGTCCGTCGATCGGAGGACTGGTGGCGTTGAGCTTTGCCGTTCAGTTTCCGCAGAGAGTGAAGTGTCTGATTTCAGTGGGATCGGGCTATCGGTGCAGTATTGAACAGAGGTTGTCGGTATTTGAACAGATTCTGGCTATTGAACTGGACCCCGATTTTAACGGAGGGGATTATTATGATGGTCCAGCACCTTTGCGTGGGCTGGCTTTTGCCCGTATCATAGGACACAAGGCATTTGTCTATCAGGAAGGTTTGGAAGCCCGGGCTCGCCGTGAGGTGGGCAGTGACTGTGGCATGCTCTCCTGGCTGAAGCCGACGCGCAGTACCCAAAGCTACATGCTGCATCAGGGGACAAAGTTTGCCTTGCGGTTTGATGCCAATTCTTATATCCGCATTGCGGATATGTGGGGGGAATTCGATATTTGCGAGCAAATGGGGACGGATGATTTTACGAAGGCACTGGCCCCCTGTGCCAGGGAAGAAATCCCTTTCCTGGTGTTTTCTATTGATACGGATTACTGTTTCCGTCCGGATGAGCAGAAAGAGTTTGTCCGTTTATTGAAAGAGGCCGGGGTTCCGACGGAATTTCACATGATCCACTCCGACAAAGGGCATGATTCCTTTCTTTTGGAACCGGAACTCTACGCAGAGCCGATCCGACGTTTCTTGCAGGTTTGACTTTTAGGGACTCTAAGGTTCTGCGTTGACTCGGATTGGATGTTTCCGTTCCTTCATCTGTCTGTTTCCTCCTGTTGATTCATTTATTTCAGACAATGAAAAAGGGCTGCTCCGATGTGGAACAGCCCCTTGAAAATTGGCAACCAGTACGGGAATCGAACCCGTGTTGCTCGCGTGAAAGGCGAGAGTCCTAGACCGCTAGACGAACTGGTCGTTGAGTGCGTGCGCGGATTAAACACGAAGTCTTTCCGGAGTGCAAGATATTTTTTTAAAGAAAATGATTTTTTAATGTGAATAGTCTCTGGCTCCGAAAATAGCCGTTCCAACGCGGACAAAAGTAGCTCCTTCTGCGATGGCTGCTTCGAAATCATGGCTCATTCCCATGGATAATTCCTGGATTTGTCGGGAGCTCGAGGCGTTGAGGCGTTCTTTAAGTTCTCTGAGCTGGCGGAAGTAGGGGCGAGCGTCTTCCACATTGTCTACCGGTGGTGGGATGCACATAAGCCCGCGGATGTTGAGGTGTTCCAAGTTGCATAGGGCGGGCCAGGATGTTTCCAATTCATCGGGGTGAAATCCGAATTTGGATTCTTCTCCACCTACATGGACTTCAAGGAGTACATCTTGAACAATGGAAAGCTCCCGGGCAACGGAATCCATGTATTCTGCGAGTTTAAGAGAATCTACCGTATGAATCATGGCGGCCTTGCCGATGATTTTGCGGACTTTATTGCGCTGAAGCGGACCGATGAGATGCCACTGCGCATCGCTGGGAAGGACGGGAATTTTGGAAAGTGCTTCCTGGACTTTGTTTTCACCGAAGAGTCGCTGTCCGCATTGGTAGCATTCCATGGCGTCTTCGACGGGGAATGTTTTACTGACGGCGATGAGCTTGACGGATCCGGGGAGGCGCCCGTAACGTGATTCCGCCTGGCGGATGAGTTGTTCGATATGTTTCAGATTATGGCCGATACTCATAATGGAAAGCAATCAGTTGAGGAAGGATAGTCTGGGCGCTGTTGAAATAAGTGCATGGTAGGGGGAAAGCCCTCGGAGGATGGTATTCCATAGGGTTTCGTCATGGATATAGCTGAGCAAGTTGGGGGGGCAGGGGATTTGTATCCAGGCCATGAGTTCCAGTTCTTTTTCAAGTTGGCCGGGACTCCAGCCGGAGCTTCCGATAAAGGCACGGATGAGGGTTCCCGGCGTTTGGGCATGTTCAAGGGCTTCTTCCGCAGAAATTTGCATCCGGTAGAAGAGTTGCCCGTCATGGGCGGTCAAGGCGGCGAAGGTGAGGTTTTTCGTCATTACCGGTCCGCCGACGAAGACATCGACGTGGTAAAGTTCTCTAGGTATGGGAGAGGAGGAGCCTGCGATCTGTCCGACTGTTTTTCCGAACGGGCGATTGAGGATGAAGCCCAAAGCACCTTGTTTAGCGGAATAATCCACCAGCAGAATGACGCTGTGCTCGAAGATGGCATCTCCCATGGAGGGAGATGCCAGAAGTATGCTGCCTGTCAGTCGTGATTGGGGTGTAGAGGACTTGCCCATGGGATGGGGGAGGAGGGCTAATGCGTTGGCTTCAGATTGAAGACAAAGACTTCAAATGGATTGAGTTTTAATTCGATTTCTTTGTCGGGATCAATGGTTTTGTTGGTGAATCCGGACAGTTCCCTCTGGTCATCATAAGCATTTTTGATTTGGAACTGTGTTTTCACATGAGGAGGAAGATCGAGGATTTTTCTCAACGTCGTTTTGATTGTTTGTTCCTTGTCGTCTGGATTGCGGAGAGCAAAGACGGCTTTCTGCGGCGACCATGAAGCCCAACCGTAGATTTCTGCCTGCTTCGTTTGTTCATTCCATGGATTCCCGCCGACCCAGTGGGTGTCATCAAGGACATCGGCATTGGAACGGAACCATTTGATGCATTTGACGAGTTCGTCCCAAAGGATTTCGTTTTCCCCCAGAGAATCCATGAGATCATGATCAATGTAGAGTTCCTGAATAGCTGAGCCGCATGCAAATGCACAGCGCATTTCGCGTTTGATTCCTTCGACGTCTTTGGGCATGGAGCCCGGTGCTCCATTCTTGGTGATCATAAGACCATGGGTCATCATGGAATTGATCGGGCAGAAGGGAGCTCCTTCGACGAAGACTTCGTGGACGGTGGCATCGCGGTAGGTAATCCATTTTTCACGGCTATCGCCTTTGCCTGTATTCCCCCAGTCTCCCTTTTGTCTCCAGATGGAGTCGGCAAACCGGAACCAGAAGGGGGATGCCCAAGTGCCGACAGTACAGTTGATGAAAAGATCTCCGCGCTGTTTCCGAAGGTCCTTGACGAGGGTGAGAATTCCTTCCGCATCTTCTAGACGCGAGGTATTCGGCCCGGTGGCATGTGCCATAGTACTGATGCCGTCAAACTTGAAGTAACGCATGTCGTAATCGTGCACCATTTGGGAGCACCTGCCGAGGAAGGCATTATAATATTCCGGATCGGCTAGCTGAAAATTGTTAATTTTGTTGCTGGGGTGAGTTTTGTTCCAGTGATCAAGCCTGAGTTGCTTGGAGGCTCCGTAACCGCCGACCGGACCGAGCCAGGCTCCGACTCCGGCTTTTTGGGAGACGGCCATGGCGTTCAGTTTTTTAAAACCGTTTGGGAAGCCCTTGTGGAATCCCCACAAGCTGTTGAAATCATCCCAGCCATCGTCCCAGACAAAGGCATCAATGTTGACGCCGCGTTTTTTATAGAGTTTTTCGTTCCATGCGTTCACGACATCGATACATTGCTGCTCGGTCATGCGCTTTAATGGATCGGGATTGTCATTACTGTTGATGTTCAGTTCATACCAGGAGTTGTAATGGATGAACGGACGATACGATACGGCTTTTTCACGTTCGAGATAGGCGAGGAATGAACGCCTTTCCTGTTCCGGGGCAAGGAGTCCGATGACGGAGGATACCTCCCAGACGCTTCCTTTGTGCAGGGTTGCCTGGCGGATCCATTTACCCTGGGCCATCTGAGCCTTGTCTTTGACGTCGTCGGGAGCGTTTACAGCAGGTTCAATAGTGTTGAGGGCCATCGGGGTTTCCAATGCAGCAAAGATTTTGGGGCCGACCAGAAGCGGTCCTCGCGTATTGCCGCTGATGGAGATGCCTTCTCCCGATTCCGCATCAGGCAGGATGTTGTATTGCATTCCGACGATTTCTTCCATTTCCGTATCTTTTGCGGAAGAAATGACCATTTCCTGCCTCAAATAGTGGGAACCGTTCCGCAGAATGGCCCTCCAAATGACACGGATGTTTTTATCGGGCGAGGTGAAGGTTGCCGCGAGTGCCTTTCCGGGTTCTTGACCTGCCAAATTGAGAGCCTTGGGGTTGGCTTTGATGTCGGTGAGAACCGGGCGACCAACCAGGGGCATTTGAGAAGCGGACAGTGTCGTGCCATCCTTGAGTTTAATGATGAAAAGTTCTCCACCCGGGGCTGCGATGGGTGTTTTGCCGGCTTTTAATCCTTTAAATTGGAGTTTGCCTCCGGAGTAGGAGAATTCGGCTTGGAGAATATTGTTGCCGAGGAGGAATTGACCGGAAGAGGATGTGATCTTTGCTTGTCCCGGTTGTTCTCCCGGGAATTGGACTAAGGCGTGGAGCGGCATTGCCAAGGTCGCCAGAGAAATCATGGCAAAGAATGAAACGGGGATTAATTTCATGATGAGGGAGTTTTGAATACTGTTGGTATTTTATAGACGAACTAGTCATGGAATGCAACTTTGCACACGAAAAATCGAAGGGTATTAAGTTATTTGATAGAAAAAAGGTCTGTGACGATTTCGTCGACAAGGAGTCGGCCTTTGCCTTTTAAAACGAGGCTGTCTTCTGAAGCTGAATGGAGAATGATGGCCATGTTTTCATCTATCAGATTGGTGATGAATGCTTCTGTACGAGGGGGGATCCATTTCATGGGAACCCCTGTGTCGGTGCGGAGGAGCAGGGCTACCCGTTCCAGGAGAATGTCCTCTTCTCTCAATCTTTCCGTTTCGGAATCGGGCACACCATGTTCCAGTGTGGAGCGGATGTAGGCGTTCGTATCCATCGTATTTTGGATGCGGCTGCCTCGGATGGTACTGACGGCTCCGGGGCCAATGCCGATATAGTCGTCTCCCTGCCAATAGCCGAAGTTGTGTTTGGAGAGGAGGTTGTTTCGGGCGTAGTTGGAAGTTTCGTAATGGCGGAAACCGGCATCTGTGAGAATGGTGTCAGCCAGTTCGAAGTAGTCGGCATCGTGTTCCGTATCCTGATTAATTTCCCCTTTGGCGAGGCTTTCAAAAAAGGCGGTGTCTTCTTCGTAGGTCAGGTTGTAGGCGGAAATATGTTCCGGGTTTGCTTCGACTGTTTGCAGGAGGGTTTGTTCCCAGAGTTGGAGAGTTTGTCCCGGGATGGCAAACATGAGGTCGATGTTGATCTCGGGGATGCCGGCTGTTCTTAGCATTTCCAGGGAATGGCGTGCGATTTCAGGGGTATGCGTTCTGCCCAATACTGCCAGGATTCTCGGATCCCAGGATTGGATGCCGAGGGAAACCCGATTGATTCCCATATCTTTCCAGGCTCGGACTTTATTGATTGTGAATGTGGTTGGATTGGACTCAAAGGAGAATTCATCCAGCGACGCAATATCGACGACATGGTCGATGCCCTGGATGATTTTCCCGAGATGGGAATTGGATAGCATGGACGGAGTCCCTCCCCCGAAGTAGAGTGTCCGGGGTTCATGTTCGGGGGAATTTTGCAAATCGTCTTTGCGTGATTCGACTTCGCGAAGCAAAGCCCGGACGAATAGATTCATGTCCGTGGAGGCCGGTGTATGCTTGTAGAAGGAACAGTAGGGGCAGATCCGGTGACAAAAGGGGATATGAACGTAGAGATGCATGCTGGCGATGGAATCAGGAGTCTTTTTTATCCTTGGTTCCCTTGAGGAAGTCTTCTGCCTGCTTCTTCATGAGCGTCCTTACTTCGTTGGCTGCGGTTGAATCGGCATGTTTTAAGTAATGTCTGGTGAGGCAGTCGTAAAAGTCGGTAATTTTTGCCTTGTCGTCCTTCAATGTATAAAGAAGGTCCTCCGGACACTTGTCGATCATCTCTCTAAGCCATGGCACTAGTTCCGCACGCGGCATGACCATGGCGGCTGCGTTGATTTCGAGAGTCAATTGTTCGGGAGTTGTTTTCAGTTCTTTCTTCTTTTTACTCTTCGAGGCGTTTTTATAGAAGCGGACTATTTCTTTGAAGCCGTAGTTGATGCTGTTAACGATGGGTTTGTAGCCCTGTGTCATGGCGAGAGCAACCTGGTATCCTTGCTCCTTGTCCGGGTAAGAACTGTTTTTAGCTTCGGAACGCATCCAGTCCATGACTTTACCCCATTCGCTCTTGGTGTAATTGGGCAGGGGTTTGTCGGAGGCCAGTTCGAGCATAGCGGACCCGAGCGTATCCGTGTATTCATGGGCCTGATTGTTAAGGCGCTGCTTATAGTTTTTGGGGGCTTTTCCCATTCTTGGGTTGGATTTCATGCGTTGCCAGAGGCTGGCGACGCGGTCTCCGGGCGGGATTGCCTTATTGATGTTATCGATGCAATCCATGGCGGCTTTCATGTCTCCCCCAGCTTTTTCGAATCGCGAGTACCATGCTTCCGTATAGAATGGATTGATTCTGACGACTTCCGCGAGCATATTTTTCTGGATTTCTTCCGGAGCTTTTTCTTCGACTGCCATTTTATAGATGTTCATGGCGATCCTGCTATCTGTCCATGCTCCGTCTTTGAGGTTCATGCTTGCGGCAAGACCGACATGGTATTCTCCGCAGTTGTTTCGCGGTCCTTCATTGTCGCAAAGATATTGTCCTCCAAATGTTTTTTTGAGGGGAGCAACGGATTGATCGATGGACAGAATACTGCCTCCTGCTCCGTAATGGTAGGTCATCAGGTTGGCGTGGATTGGTTGTCCGGCCGGGGAGGCGGGGCTTCCCATGGCAATGTGGGACGTGCGGGCGATGGTGGACATGGTACCGCACATGCCGCCAATGTGGATGAGACCGGGGTAGGACATATAGTTCCAATCCGGATTGGGATCCATGGAAAACAGAGCGGGAGGTTCCGGATCGCTGACTTTACGGTAAGGGCCATAGCGCCAGAGACGAGGCTCTCCGTATTTGCCCAGGTAACGGTCCCATACGTATTCGCATTCACGGATGGGGCGGGTTTCGCTCAGGGGAAGCATAGCGAGCCACGGAGTACAGTCCAGAGGGACTCCGTTCCATTCGACGGAATGGTTTTTAACGTCGCGCATTTTTCCGATACCTTCGTATTTGGAGACGAGGTATTTGAAGAATTCGGCCGGGCTGGGGAATCCGTCCCTCTTGCTTTTTATTTGGCCCGAGAGGATCATGTAGGATTTTAAAACACTGAGGATGTTGTCCTTGGTGACTCCTTTATCAGCCAAATCCTTGACAGTGGTTTCCTTATTGATCCACGCCTGTTTTGCCGTGATGTTTTTGGAGGCAAGGTAGTTTTTGACAGCTTCGAATTGTTCTGAGTTTCCCGAGTCCGGATTGGGACCGTAGTAGTTGATGGGGGGCATGCCGGCGATGAAGACATCAGCAGGCGAAGCCCATTGAGGAGAGGTCGGCAGGGTATTTCGCAGGTTAAGTCCTGCTTCCCCCATGTTATATTGGACGTTATAGAAGACTTCTCCCATACCGCAAAAACGTCTGCCGATGGCGAATGCAATAACCATCTGATCATACTTGGTGGCGTTTTTTTCTCCGACCGCGTTGATGAGGATGTCCGCATTGGTGGCAACGCTGGGATCGGGGGGGTAGAAGTTGGCAAAGATTTCCTTCTGATGTTTGGTGTCTGCCAGCCATTTCTCGAAGGTAGGAGAAAATTTGGCTTTGCGTTTTTCCAAATACTCTCGGACGAATTTTTCTGCGTAGGTGGTATAGGCATTAAGAATAGCCTCCGTCATGGCTCCCTTGCTTTTACCGACGGCAAGCATAACGTTTTTCTTGAGTTGCTGAAGCTCCGGCGATGGGCTGAGATCGGGTTCCGGTTCTTCCTCGACAACCGGGGCGGGAGGCGGCTCCGGTTCTGGGATTGGTTCTGGTTCAGGAATCGGTTCTGGTTCTGGTTCGGGCTCGGGGACAGGCGGCGGTTTAGGTTTGGGGATCGGCGTGGGAGCCGGGGTATTTTGGACGACAGGCAGAGCTTCCTGTGGCTGGTTCAACATTTTGTAACCGAAGAATCCCGCAATGCCCAGACAGAGGAGAATAATGATCGCAAGAGCGCCGCCTCCGGATTTTTTCGGTTTGTAGGCAACAGGTTGTAATGGCCGGGCCGGGGTTCCTGCAATATGCCCGCGTTGAAGTGTCGGCTTGTTCCTGGGAACCTGTGGAGATGCTGGCGCGATAGACGGCGCGTTTGCTTCTTCCTGGAGATTGTCAGGGGAGTGGGTGATATACAGGATAGTTCCGTGGGAGTGTTGTTCGGTTGCTCCTTGTCCGTAATGTGTTAAGAAAAGTTTTTTTGCGGCTGCCAATTGTGGTGCCATGGCTTTGTTGAAAACGAGCTTGATCCCGTCATCGGTGCGTCTGGTGCAGTCCTGGGGACAGAATTCCCGAATGAGCATGGGAATGCCTTGCGGGGTGATTGCCCTGTAGAGGTGGTAAAGTTCCGTTGATTCGACAACGGAGACGATTTGGAAATCTTCCAGAAGAGTATCCGGTGCGAGGGGGGGGACGGGGAAAGACATCATGAGAGGAGACAACTACCGGGAAACTTATCATTCCACTTTTCATCTGACAATGGGAAAAGTCACAAAGGCCATGAGACATAGGAAGAACGACATGCATCTATCCTATGGGTCGCTGAGAGTACATGACGAAGACAAAAAAAGGTTCCTCGCCGTGAGCCGGCAAAGGAACCTTCTGAAGGTGAGGCGAATGGTTGAGGAGTGTGTTATTCGTCCTTACCTTTCATGTTTTCAATAAATTCTTTTTCCTGTTTTTTTACGAGTTCCCTTATTTCAGAGGCCGATCCGGAATCAGCCAGTCTGATATAGTGAGCAGTGAGACAATCATAGAATTCCGTAATTTTGGCACCGTTGTCTTTACGTTTGAATTGCAGATTGGGAGGGGAATCATCGATCATTTTCCGAAGCCATGGGACGGATTCTTCCGGAGGAAGGACCATGACGGCAGCATTGATCTCCAGAGTCAGCTGGGTCATCATCTCTTCAGGCTTTTTCTTGGGAGGGCGGCGATTCTTGGATTTGCTCTTCAAGTGGCGGACGATTTCCTTGAAATCATGATCGACGCTATTGACAATGGGCTTGTAACCCTGCGTTTTGGCGAGGGCTATCTGATAGCCTTGTTCCTTATCAGGATAGATGCTCTTCTTGGCAGCGGAGCGCATCCATGTAAGCACTTTTTCCCATCCGCGCTTGTCGTATGTGGGAAGAGGCTTTTTCATGGCCAGTTCGATCATGGCGGAGCTGAGTGTGTCCGTATATTCGAAGGCCTGGTTATTGAGCCTGTCCTTGTAATTTCTGCTGGCTCTTCCCATTTTGGAGTTGGTTTTTTTACGTTTCCAGAGGTTGGCGACACGGCTGCTGTCAGGGATGGCTTTGTAGATATCGTCAATGCAGGACATGGCGGCAGCTAGGTCTTCTCCCCGGCGTTCGAAGACTGTGTACCAGGCATCGGTGAAGAACGGGTTGAGCTTGAGAATGCCTTGAAGAAGGGTATCCAAAACTTGGTCGGGTACTTCTTTTTCTTTGGCCATTTTGTAAACATTCATGGCCAGACGGCTGTTCATCCAGTCTGCATCGTCCAGATTCATGCTGGCAGCAATACCGACATGGTATTCACCGTTGCCGGCACGTTTGGTGGTCGTATCTCTCAGGTAGAGGGGGCCGGTCGTTACCTTGAGAGTGTCGACGGACTGATCAACGGTCAGGATGCTGCCGCTGGCATTGTAATGGAATGTCATCAAGTTGCCGTGTCCGGGTTGTCCGGCGGGTGGTGTCGGGATGCCGAGTGCAATGGACGCATCGCGGGCAATAAGCGACATAGTCCCGCAAACGCCTCCGACATGAAGGCAACTAGGATAGGCATCGTAGCTCCAGTCGGGATTGGGATCCATGGAAAACTGGACAGGAGGATTCGGTTCGTCGTCTCGGCGGTAGGGACCGTAGAACCACATTCTGGGTTCTCCGAATTTGCCGAGGTAGCGGTCCCATACATATTCGCATTCGCGGATGGGGCGGGTTTCGCTTAGAGGAAGCATGGCCAGCCAGGGTGTGTATTCCAGTGGTACTCCCTTCCATTCGACCGGGTGGTTTTTGACGTCCCTCATTTTTCCGATGCCTTCGTATTTGTTGACGAGGTATTGGAAGAATTCAGCGGGAGGAGGGAAGGCGTCCCTCTTGCGCTTAATCTGTTTGTTGCGGTAGAGATGTTCGTGAAGGAGGCTGACAATGTTATTTTTTGTGACACCTTTGTCGGCAAGGTCCTTGACGACAGTTTCCTGGGAAACCCACGCCTGCTTGGCAGTCATGTTTTTGGCAGTCAGGTAGGCGGCAAGCGCTTCGTAAGCTTTGTCGTCGACGCTGGCTGGATTGCTGCCGTAGAAGTTGATGGGAGGCTTCTTCGCGATAAAGAGGTCGGCAGGGGATGCCCAGTCTCTGGAGCCGGAAGCCGCATTGAGGTACCATTGGTGGTATTTGCCCTCTTTGCCCATATCGAAGCTGCCCATGCCGACATGGCGTCTGCCGACGGCGAAGGCAATGACCATTTGGTCGTACTTGAAGGCATTTTCACCGACGGCGTTGATCAGGATGTCTGCGTTGGTTGCGACACTGGGATCCGGTGGATAGAAATTGGCGAAGATTTCCTTCTGGTGCTTTGTTTCCTTCATCCATTTTTCAAAAGCCGGCGAAAATGCTCCCCCTCGCACGGTGATATATTCCCGGACGAAATGTTCCGCGTATTGGGAGTAAGCATTGAGGACGGCATCGTTGATAGCTCCTTTGCTTTTGGCAAGAGCCAGGATGACATTTCTTTCCAGCTGCTGAAGGCTGTCGGATGGATTGTAAACGGGTTCCGGCTCAGGCTCGGGTTCCGGCTCAGGTTCGTCGGGTTCCGGCTCGGGTTCTGGCTCGTCCTTGACGACGGGAGGCGCCACAGGTTTTGGTTTGGGCTTGGGGGGAGGGGTGTTATGGACGACCGGCACAGGAGGAGGCGGTTCCATGTTCATGATCTGATACCCCAGATAGGCGATAAGAGCTGCCAGACCGAGAATCACGGCAGGCATGAATCCTACACTGCTTCGTTTGGGCTTGTAGTCGACAGGTACGGCTGGAAGGGGGGCGTTTTCTGCTGCCTGGGGTACTGCTGATGCCCTTTTTCTGGTAGCGACGACGGGTGTCTGCTGGGGTGTTTGGATAAAGAAAATGGTTCCCAGAGCAGAGATCTCCATGGAACCGGAGGCATATTTGAGCGTAAATTCGGATTTAGCCTGAGAAATGGCTTGGCTATTGGCCGAAGAAAAGACGAGCTTGCCGGAATTTTCTTCTCGGCGAGCATATTCCTGTGGACAGAATTCACGAATCAATACGGTTTCACCCTGCGGGGAAACAGCTTGATATAAATGGTACAACTCTGTCGATTCCTGATGGGCCGAGATGCGGTACCCTTCCAGGAGGAATTGAATAGGGAGTGGGGATACATGATGAGCCATGAAGCGGATGATCTATCTTTCCGGATAGTAATATGAAGATGCGGCAGAGGCAATGGCAAATCACGTCTCGTTGACGATGTATATCTTGTATTGTGATTCAATCCTTTGGGCTGGAAGAGAAATGAATCCATCCTCCATCAATGGTATCTCCTTGTTCTGGTGGCGTCATGGTGCCGATGATGGTCAGGGGAGTATGGGGGAGATTGCGTCGGATTTGTTCCAGCAGCGGCAATTTGCCGGGAGGAATGGTAAAGAGGAGTTCGTAATCTTCACCGTCTCTGACAGCCTGGCGGGGTGAGCAACCATTTCTGCAGGGGAGAAGGGTTTCGTCTATCCTGAATCCGGTTCCTGAAGCCCGAGCCATGCGGGGCAGGTCGGCGGCGAGTCCATCGGAGATATCCATCATGGCCGAGGGGATGCCGGCTTCCCGGAGAAGGATGCCTTCCCGGATACGCGGAGGGAATGTTAAGTGATGACCGGAATGGAAGGTGTCTCCCAATTCTCCGGTGACGACGATCAGGTCTCCCGGAGAGGCGTGACTTCTGCAAATAGCTTGGCCTTTGGGAACCTTTCCGGTTAGGGCGATGCTGAGGGCAAGGCCGTCCGTTGGCAGGGATGTCGTTTCACCTCCTGCGACAGAGACGTTCCATTCGCAGGCGAGTCGGGTGAGTCCCTCGTAAATGTCTTCCAGGGTTTTCATAGTCCGTTCCGGATGGATCATGACGGTAACGAGGGCATGTTCGGGGGAGCCCCCCATGGCGGCGATGTCGGAGAGGTTCCGGGCGAGGGCTTTTCTTCCGATAAGGCCGGGAGACGTTTCCCGGGTGAAGTGGATACCTTCGACAATGCAGTCGGTTTTGAGCAGGGTGTCGAATTCGTGGTCGCGGGTGACGACGGCGCAATCGTCTCCGGGGCCGACCAGAAGGCTGTCATTGCCGGGCAGATAAGGTAAAAGTCGGTCTAGAATTTCCTCTTCCCCCAGTCGGGCCAGTGTTTCCGGTTTCATCAGCTTTGGAAGTAGGGGATGATGAACATATGGAGAACGGTCAGGAAATTGAAGATGGAATGTGTGACGATGGGAACCAGTAGTGTCTTGGTCTTTTCGTAAAGAAAGATGAGTAGCAGGCTGAAACAGGCCAGAGGAAGAGATTGAACCAGGTTCAGGTGAATTATCCCGAAAAACAGCGATGTGGCGGTTATGGCGATGATACTCCCGGTGTAACGTTTCAAATAGGGGTAGATGAACCCTCGGAAACACAATTCCTCGACGACAGGAGCGATGAAGACGGCACTTACGGCTATGGCAATCTTTATATGCAGGGGGCCGTTTTTCAGAGTATCGACAGTGGTTTGGACGAGTGGTGATTCCAGTTTCCCGGCGAGCCATGCGGATAGTCCGGTATCTTGGTAGGCGACCAGTAGCAACTGCATGAGAATGATGACTGCTGCAATGTAGAAAATTTGAGGGATGGTTTTCCACTTGGTCCAGCCGGCCATGGAGGACATGTGGGCTGAACTGAGGCGTTTGAAGAGGACGATGGCGATGATAATCTGCGGAATGGTCGAAATAATCATCCTCTCGATATCGATTGTTCCTACTTTTTCTCCAGGCATGTTAAATGCACTGAGCGGCGTCAGGGCATAGAAGAGGATGACCAGAGTAACGATCAGGATATCTCGGGAGGAAAATTGCTTGACGGGGATGCCGTATTGAGCCGGCCTCCAGGACGGATGCCAGCTGAAAAGGAGGGGCAATCCTTCTATAGCGAGGAGAAGAATTGCCGCCATCCATGAAGTGAACTGGGCTTCAAACGGGCTCATTGTTCGCTGACGAGAGAACCTGTCGCATAATGTTGAGGCAGCATGTAGGGAACGCCTGGACGAAGCTGGGGTAGGGAGGCGTTGCCGATTTTAACGGAGATGTTTTTACTGGTTTTGGCTTCCATAGACAACAGGGAGAGGAATTCGGCAAATCCCCTCTTTTCTTCCAAAAGGATGACTTTGGGATCGGTTGTCCCTCCAAGATCGCCGGCTTTCGCAATGGCGTCGCGGAAGTATCCGAGTTGGTCGACAAGTCCCAGTTTTTTTGCATCGGCACCGGTGAGGATACGTCCGTCGATAGCGTGATCGGCTTCGAGTTTATCCTTGGCAATTTTACGTCCGGTAGAAACGAGGTTGACGAAGCGGGCATATGTCGCATCGACCATTTCCTGGACGTAGGCTTTTTCCGATGTGGACATCGGGCGCATCGGAGAGAGCATGTCCTTGAAGGCTCCGCTGGTGAAAACCTGATTGCGGATTCCCAGTCTGTTCATGCCTTCTTCGAAGTTAATCCCAGAGATGATGACGCCGATGCTGCCGGTCCACGTTGTCGGATTGGCTACAATCCAGTCCGCATGGCTGGAGATGTAGTATCCTCCCGATGCGGCAAGAGTACCCATCATGACAACGACGGGTTTGCGGGCCTTTTCCCGGACGCGTTCGATCGCGTCATAGATGATGTCGGAAGCGGTGACTTCTCCTCCTGGGGAATCAACCCGGAGGATGATGGAGGAAATATCCTGGCGATTGGCAGCATATTCCAGAAGGCGGACGATCGTGTCGCAACCAGCGGTGTCGGACGAGGAATCCCCCGAGGTGATGACTCCGTTGACGTCAATGACGGCGATGGTTTCCCGGCTCCCTTCATTACCGTAAAGGAGACTCTCGGAAATATTGTTTTTCTCTTTGAGTGTCGATGCGAATTCTTCAGAATTGATCTGTCGGCCTAAAGCACCGAAGATTGCAATAATACAGATAATGGCCAGGGCTACGACACAAGTAAGAATGGCGAGGGAGACCAGGCAGCCGGACAAAAATCCTTTGGATGATTTGTGCGATGATGGAACGGAGGATTCTTCACTCATTTGCGGGTCAGCCTAGTCTATTTGCCGGGGTTTTCCAGAATAAAATCTCGTTTTGCAAATGGAATTGCCCGGAGAATCGAAATAAGCTTTCCTTGACTCTCTTTTTTTGTTACATCGCATTTCGTCTGCTATGAATATTCAACCTAAAATCACACCTGTATTGGACCCGGGCTTTGTCCCCGCCGTTCTGTGGAACCGCGCTTATGAAGCCAAGGTTGCCGCAACGGAAGGTTCCCGTCAGCTTGATATTGCTTTGACTCGTCAGGATGGCACTTGCTTCCGCTGGAGTGGCCGCATTCTCCCGCATACCGGAGACAATGTTGCCCTGAACAAGACATACGTGGAACGTATCGTCAAGTTCCTCCTCTGGCAGAAGGGTGGCAACATTATTCTTGTCGCCGGAGACGATGCCATTGCCGCCATGCTGGCCGATTGCTACAGCCCCACCGGGGAACGCGCATTCGACTGCGATTTCATCGGTACCAAAATTTATGGTGCACCGATTACGGTGAAATCCGTTTCCATTGAAGATCTTCCCAAGGAAACGACGGATTCCGTCACTCTCGGTCGCAATCTGGATGGTTACCGTATCGGTTTCGACCTCGGTGGTTCCGATCGCAAGTGCGCCGCCGTTGTGAACGGTGAAGTTGTCTATTCCGAAGAAGTTGTATGGGATCCCTACCACCAGACCGATCCGAACTACCATGTCGAAGGCATTGACGATTCTCTCAAGCGCGCTGCGGCTCACCTTCCCCGTGTGGATGCCATTGGTGGTTCTTCCGCAGGTGTCTATGTGAATAATGAAGTGCGTGCCGCTTCCCTGTTCCGCGGAATTAGCCCGGAAGACTTTGAAAAGCACATCCGCCGCGTGTTCTTCACTCTCAAGGAACGCTGGAACAATATTCCCTTTGAAGTCGTCAACGACGGCGAAGTGACTGCTCTTGCCGGAGCCATGGGAATGAATGACAATGCCGTTCTCGGTGTTGCCATGGGTACCTCCGAAGCCGCCGGCTACGTGGATCCTGAAGGACATATTATGCCCTGGCTCAATGAGCTTGCTTTTGCTCCCGTGGATTATTCCTCGGAAGGCGGTGTAGATGAATGGTCCCAGGACATGGGGGTAGGTGCCATGTACTTCTCCCAGCAGGCCGTTGCCCGCCTGGCTCCTCGTGCCGGGTTCGAATTCGGCAGCATGCCTTACCCGGAACAACTCAAGAAGGTGCAGGCCGCCATGGCCGAAGGCGATGACCGCGCCCGCAAGATCTATGAAACGATCGGCGTGCATTTCGGCTATGCCATCGCTCACTATGCGGACTTCTATGAAATCCGGAACCTTCTCTTCCTGGGCCGCGTTGCTTCCGGTGAAGGAGGACAAATCATCATCGACAAGGCTAATGAAGTCCTTGCCGCCGAGTTCCCCGAACTCAAGATCAATCTCTGCGTGCCGGACGAAAAAACCAAGCGCCATGGGCAGGCCGTTGCGGCTGCTTCACTGCCCAAGATCGGTTAATTGATATTCCCTGAGGTTCCTCTCTGGGAACCGTATGATGAAAAAGCCTGTTCTGTGTAATTCGGGACAGGCTTTTTCGAATTTGATGCAGGAGAGGTTCATAGGCGAATTTTTTATATCGTCCGTTGACGGAGCTCATGGTATGAAGTTGTCAGACGCATTCTCTGATATAACGAATGGTCTTCCGGCATGTACTATGAGTGACGATCCTACCAGCAATTCCCCGAATGAGCAGATGATGTGTCCGCATTGTGGGTACCCGATGAATATTTCCGGATTGAGGCCATTTTCTAAAGTCGACTGTCCGGCCTGTGGTCAGGGAACCCGGGTGCATACCCAGTTGGGGGTGTATCGGATTTTGGATTGTGTCGGCAGGGGAGGGATGAGTGAAATTTTCCGGGCTGAAGATACGATTCTCGGTCGCATTATTGCGTTAAAAATTCTGAACGAAAACTATTCTTCCCAGAAAGATCGCGTAGAAAAGTTCGAACAGGAAGCTCAGATCATGGCCAAGGTTCGCCATGAGAACATTGTCAAGGTCTATACGGTCGGGCGTGCTTTTGGTCATGTGTTTATTGCGATGGAATTGGTAAATGGGCGTGATCTTGAGACGCTCATGAAGCTGCGTGGCGAACCTATCCCGGAACCGGAGGCTCTGGAAATTGCTCTTCAGTCGGTAGAGGGCCTGATGGCGGCTGATGACGCCGGTCTTGTACACCGTGACGTCAAACCGGCTAATATTCTTTTGGATGCATCCGGGACATGCAAAATCGTCGATTTCGGTCTTTCTTTGCTGCAATCGGAAAAGGATGATTCGGAAGAGATTTGGGTAACTCCTTATTATGCATCTCCGGAAGCCCTGCGGCGTGAATTGGAAGATTCCCGATCCGACATGTATGCCCTGGGTGTGACTCTGTTCCAGATGTTGTCCGGAAAGACTCCTTTTGAGACGATTCCCAGTTCCGTTCATGCATTGCTGGATATCAAGAAGAAGATTCCTTCCGTTCGGCGGGTTGCTCCGGAATTGTCTCCGATGACCCGTCATATTGTCGATAAGTTGATGAACTTCGACAAGGAAAAACGCTATCAGTCATATGCTGAACTTCGGGATGATCTGATCCAGGCTCATGCGCTTCTTGCCTCGGAGGACGGAGATTGGAGGGTCAAGCGATCCAGTCTTATCAGGAGGTACAAGAGGAATCGTTTCCGCATGATTGCTGCGATTTGCGCTGGGGGGATACTCTTGGCCGGAGGGATTGTGTTTTGGATAACGAGCCTTCAAAAAGTTTCTCAGACGGATGTTCCTCCCATTGTCAAGGAGGAGGAGAAAGCCCCTGTTGTTCACATGATGAACGGAGAGGAAATAGGGCAAGCCTATTTGCATGCCGAAGAAACGCTGAAATCCGGTTATCTGGATGATGCCCGCCGGCAGTTTGAACGCCTGTTGGATGAACAGCGTTGCCCTCTTGCAACGGCGGCCTGGTCGGCATTGAATGCCGCCTATGCCTGCTGGATACTCGGGGATGACCACCACGGGCGTTTTCTGATGCAGCAAATGGTGGGCAGAGTGGAAAAAAATGGAGAATCTGCCGAAGCGAAAGGGAGTGCCGTCGATGTCATGGAGTTAATGAAGGCATTGCTGGCTTCTTCCCAAGAGGAGAATGTCCGGAATTTTGAAGCGGGTGATCCGATGCTGTTATATTGGCTTGTCGGTTCGGGCTTGAAAGCATGGAAGGAGGGTAACATTACCCGGGCAGCTTCTTTGTTTGCCAGGTTGGAGGAATTATCTCAGACAGAGGGGGAGGGGATATCCGGCAGAACCTGGAATAATCTTTTATCTTCGTATATTCAGGATGCTGCCTCTGTGAAAAAGTTGATGTCTATGCCGGACGAGACATTACCGCAAGCCCGTACCAAATTGGACGGCTTGATGAATCCGCCCGATCAGCAAAGTCCGGGGACTGCGTACAAAAGAATTCTTGCAAGTCTGGTCAGGCAGCAGGAGGCCCATGTCCTGGATTTGAAGGAAAGATCGAGGGATGACGGCGATCTTTCGCCATCCGGGCAGGATTCTTCCCGGCAGAAGGATCCCGAAGATCAAGGCCAGCCTCAGGAAGATGAACAGGCTCGTATTCAGCGTGATCGCGAGCAGGAAGAAATCCGCCGTGCCCAGGAAGCGGAACGGCAGCAGGAGGCTGAACGACTGAAGCTTCAGGAACAAACCCTGCAGAAGAACCGAGAAACTGTCCAGAAGGGAGTGGTCAGGGCGGTTGAATTGATGGAAAAGTCCTGGAATTTCTCTTCGGCAATGGAGGAGTTGCGCAAGGTGGAAGAATTCGCCGTTCATGACGATTCGTTGAAGGGCCGGGTACAGGCATATCTGGAAATGGCTTCTCTGGCGGATGGGTTTATGGCGAAAACTCTGGAACAGTCTCTTCGCCTGCCTCAGCCCAAAAGGCAGCTCGCCTTGCAGGATGGAACGACGGTGCAGCTACAGGGGTATGACAAGAGCAAGAATCTCATCACCGTGATGACTCCAAGTGGACGTGTTTCGCGCCCGGCGCATGACCTGGGGATTCATACGATGATTCGCTTGCATCGTGCGTGTCTGGCGCAGTCTGGAGCCAAACCCGCCGAGGAGAGACGGCGCCATCGGGATGCCCTTGTTTTTATGTTTTTGGCGGGCGGACGCGAATCTGCTGTTTCGACCATGGAAAAATGGCTTCTGTCCAGCCCGGATAATACGTTGGAATTTATGAACCAATGGCAGGGATGGATGATTGCCTTGGATGAATGAAACAAGTAGGTTCGGATGAAAGGGCTTGCCGCTTGTCGAACGGCAGTTATGATCTTGACATTGATCTCTCCATGAAAAAGCTGCTTTTGTTTCCATTTTTTCTTGTTTGTTGTATAGCTTTGAGTGCTTGCTCCGGCTTTTATGGGTCGGTGGTTTCCGACCAGGTACAGAGGACCGAATCTTTGGTGACTATTCTCAAGGGTGTTCAGGATAAAGCTTCTGCCGACTCTGCTGCGTCCGGCGTTTATATGTACCGTCATTCTCTGGAGGAAGTACTCCAGGGAATTGTCAATGCGGGCAAGCCTTCCATGCTCGACCTCCTGCGGTTGAAAAACCAGTTGACTGATCTGAAAACGGGCCAGTCAAGCAAGGATCTGATCAGTCAGTACATTCGTCTTTCGACAGTCGATTTTTACGGTTCGGCAGAGTTGAAGAATGCTTTCCGTCTGGGGGTGTCCCAGGCATGATGGAATGACAGGATGGAGTGTTTTGACGATGAAAGAATCGTTTCTTCCCGTTGAGGATGAAAAGGCCCGTGTTTTGCTGCTCGGATCGTTGCCGGGCGATGCTTCGTTGTCCCTGGCGGAATATTACGGTCATCCTCGCAATGCCTTTTGGCCGATTATGGGGGAGTTGCTCGGATTTTTTCCGCAGTTGCCCTATGAGGCTCGGTTGAATTTTTTGAAGCTCAGGGGGATTGCCTTGTGGGATGTGGTATCGCGTGCATACCGGAGAGGGAGCCTCGATTCGGACATCCGGGAGGCGGAACCGAACGATATTCCTGCCTTGTTGAGGCGTTGCCCGGGGATTGTGCGCATCGGTTGCAATGGCGGTGCGGCGTATACTCTGTTGAAGAAATTTTATCCGGAGTTGTTTCGGAACGAAGTGTGGGAGATCGTCCGCCTTCCTTCCACCAGTCCTGCGGCGGCTATGATCAGCTACTCGGCAAAGCGGGATGCATATGCCTCTTTCCTGAAAGAGTTGATAGGGGAGACGGAATAGTTCCATTCCCGGTTGCACGCAAGGCGTTTCCGGGAACGGATTCCATGACGATACGGTTGTTAAACACTGACTTCGGCAGCTTCTTGCTCCGGTTTTTCTTCTCCTGCCTCCTGGCTGCCTTCCAGAAGGCTGAGAAAGTCTTCCCAATTGGAGGGAAGTGCCGGGGTTGCCTTGAGGGCATTGATGATGATGCCGGTGCGAATATCGGTCATGAGTTGTTCGAAGAGGACATAGGCATCCGTTTTGTATTCAGTCAGCGGATTTTTTTGTCCTTGAGCCCGGAGATTGACTCCATCCCGCAATTCTTCCATGCTGCTGAGGTGTTCCTGCCAGTTGTTGTCAATCATCTGGAGCATCAGGGAGCGGAGGGAATAATCCATATATTCGGGAGAAAGGACCTGTTCCTGTTCATGGAAGCTTTTGGTTAGTTCTCCGATGATGATGTCGGCGATTTCTTCCTGGGTTTTCTCTTCGAGTTCGGAGGGTTCCTGAGGAAGGGAGATGGAATAGGTAGCTCCCATCCATCCGAGAAGGGAATCGATATCCGTGTCTCCCTCGGCATTTTTGATGTTCTCGGCAACCTGCCGAGGGATCATATCCCGGAGGAGATCGAAGAAAATGTCTTCCGGGTGCTCGGTTTTGAGGACCTCGTTGCGGAAGCTGTAGAGGACTTCGCGCTGAGTGTTCATGACATCGTCGAAGTCGAGGACATGCTTGCGCCATGAATAGTTGCGTTGCTCTATCTGTCGTTGGGCATTTTCTACTGTGGCGCTTGTGGGGATGCGCCGGGAGTCCGGTTCGTCCAGGGAATCTTCGATCATGCGGCTGGATTCCCGAACATCGCCGAAATTGCGTAGAAGGTCGTCTTCCAGTGAAATGAAAAACTGAGTGACGCCCGGGTCTCCCTGACGTGCCGCGCGTCCGCGTAGCTGGCGGTCGATGCGTCTGGATTCATAGTGCTCGGTACCTAAGACAAACAGGCCTCCCAGTTCGGCAACGCCTTCTCCAAGTTTGATATCGGTTCCGCGTCCCGCCATGTTGGTGGAGATGGTCACGGCTCCTTTTTGTCCAGCGAGGGCGACGATTTCCGCTTCACTCATATGGTTCTTGGCGTTGAGGACGACATGAGGGATGTGAAGTCTGTTCATCATGCGGGAGAGCGTTTCCGAGGCATCGACACTGGCTGTACCGACGAGAATGGGCTGACCTTTGGCGTGGATTTCTCGAATACGGGCAATGGATGCGACGTATTTATCGTATCGAGTCTTGAAAATCAGGGCATTCAGATCAACCCGGCAGCATGGTTTGTGAGTTGGAATAGGAAGGACGTCGAGTTTGTAGATGTCGTGGAATTCCGCAGCCTCCGTTTCGGCAGTGCCTGTCATGCCTGCCAGTTTGCTGTACATGCGGAAGTAGTTTTGAATTGTGATCGTGGCGTAGGTGAGATTGTCCTTTTCCAGTTTGAGCCCTTCTTTGGCAGTAACGGCTTGGTGGAGACCGTCTGACCAGCGGCGCCCCGGCATTTCGCGGCCCGTATGTTCATCGACGATGACGACTTCTTCGTCCCGGATCACGTAGTCGACATCTTTTTCAAACAGGCAGTATGCCTTGAGCATCTGGTTGGTGGCATGAAGGGAAGCTCCCGCCTCGGCCAATTCTTGTTGGACACGGACTTTTTGCTGTTGGCGCGTTTCTCCTGGGTAAGGGAATTCAGCCAGTTTTTTGTTGATATCGGGTAAGATGAATGCGGCCGGATCCCCGGGAGCCAGGAATTGACGTCCCCGTTCCATGAGTTCGGCTTCGCGTCGTTTGCGGTCAACGACGAAAAAGAGTTCTTCCTTGAGGTCAATAAGGGGTTTTTTACTTGCACCTCGATGGAAACGGTTTTCCGTTTTCTCGACTAGAAGGAGAAGATCGGGGTTTTCCATCAATCGCATGAACATGCGGTTGCGTGGTTGTCCTAGTTTTACTTTGAAGAGGATTCTTCCGGCAGCCTTTTCGTCTCCGGACTCGTAAAGGCGCTGGGCTTCGGCAACTAATTCGTTGCAGAGAAGGGTTTGTTTTTTGTAGAGCTGTTCTACGGTGGGCTTGACTGCTGCAAATTGAGTTTCGTCGCCGGAGGTTGCAGGGCCGGAGATAATGAGGGGAGTGCGGGCTTCATCGATCAGGATAGAGTCGATTTCATCAATCAGGGCGAAGTAGTGACCGCGCTGGACCTGTTCGTCAAGGCTGGTTGCAATGCCGTTGTCGCGGAGGTAGTCGAAACCGAATTCGGAATTGGTACCGTAAGTGATATCACAGAGATATTGGCTTTTGCGCTCGGCATCGGGCATTTGGTTTTCAATACATCCAACGGTTAGTCCCAGAAAGTTGTAGAGGAATCCCATCCATTGGCTATCCCGTCGGGCGAGATAATCGTTCACTGTAACCATGTGGACTCCCTGACCAGTGAGGGCGTTCAGGTAGACGGGCAGAGTGGAGACGAGAGTTTTGCCTTCTCCGGTTGCCATTTCGGCGATGTAGCCTCGGTGGAGGGCAATGCCGCCCATGAGCTGAGTATCGAAGTGGACCATATCCCATACCATTTCCTGATCGCAGACATTGGTGGAATGACCGCAGAGGCGACGGGCTGCGTTTTTGACGACGGCAAAGGCGGATGGCAGAATTTTATCCAGATATTTGTCCCTCATTTTCGGGAATTGCGGGGAGATTGCGGCAAAACTTATCTTGGCCGCGTCTAGGCCGGCAGGAGTTGCTTCCACATGTTTGGGAAGGGAAGGGAAGTCAGGGCGCAGTGCATCGAACCTTTGTTGGATAGTCTTGGCCCAAGCAGCTATTTGACCGGGATCGGCTTCGTCGATCATTTTTTTTCTGGGAAGTTCCAGAGGGAGGAAGCGGTGGAGCCAGGACTGCCATTCTTTTGTCATGGCCTGCAGTTCATCGTCCTTTTTGGATTGCAAGGAACGTTCGAGTTCGTTGATTTTTGCGACGATAGGCTTCAGTTTGTTGATTTCGCGCGTGTTTTTGCTGCTGAAAATTGTGGAGATAAAATTGAACATAAAAAAATGGGGTGAAGGTGTTTGGCCCGGGGGATAGTACGGGCGCTGATGAGGGTAAATGGAATGTGCCTGTTGCATACGGCACAGTAGACCGTCGGAATATAAGACGGAATCAAACGAGAATAAGGGACTGCCGTGGTATCAGTGAGGCCGCAGCTTGTCGTAGGGAATGATTTCCTGATAGGAAAGACAGGGAGGAATGTCCTTGAGTATGGCTAAAGTTTCCCTGTCCGGGAGCGAAACTACAATTTCCGATAAGGGAGATGGGGGAAAGGAAGATACCGCGGAATTGGAGAACCCGGCAGTAACGTCTGTTAGGTATTTACTGGCACCTGCTTTGTAAGAAAATTGATATGGGAATCCGGCAAGGAGGAGGGATACTCTGTCTAATGATTCTTCTGTGGAATCATCGTTGAAATCGCCAGGCAGCTCTTCCTTGTTTTTTCTGATACTTTTGAATCTGCCATAGCGATCCATTCCGTATTTGCCGGATCCGGAACTTACGCGTCGCTGGCGTTGCAGTCTGTGTTCTTCTTCGTTCCAGATGGAGGCAATTTCCGAAGCGTTTGCTGTTGCGCAATGAGACGTCTGTGCCAGATATCCGTTACCCGTCGCCTCCCGGAAGGAATCCTTCCCCATACCCAGACAGCACAGGACGGCAGCCAGGAAACTGAGGAGATGGAAAAGGGAGGACAACATGAAAAGAGGAAGTTGACTAGTATGTACGTTCCAATCGGGGAGATCTGTCAACAGAATGAAGAAAAAACCTTTCCCTTACGGATAACGTTTCAGAAATACTCTGTCTGGCATGATGTACAAGAACGCAATTTGACATTGCTTCCGGGACATGGTGGTGCATCAATGGTAGCATATGCTGGCGAGATGGAGAAATAGCAAGGGGCAGGCGTATTTTGGAGTATGGGAAACCGTCTTCAGGTATGCGATTTTGTTGTGGCTGCTCTGTTTTACATTGATGGCAATTCCGGAATTTAAGAACTATTCGCCTCAGGCGTCATATGCGATGAATGTGTATGACTTCGTGATCAGGATTTTCTTCCTGCTGGAATTTTTCACGCGTCTGATAGTTTCTCGGCATCGCTTGAAGTATTTATTCAGCTTCATGGGAATCATTGATTTACTGGTATGCTTGCCCGTGATCCTGATTTTGGAAGGAATGAACCCGGAGGAAGTTCACTATTCTTTTCGCATGGTTCAGTTGCTGTGTATTTTCAAATTGGCCCGGTTCAATAAGGCTCTGGATCCATTAAAGAAAGCCTTTGGAATGATCCGGAACGAATTTGTGGCTTTCGTTGTTGTCTTTTGCTTTCTTCTCTATTTTCTAGGCATGGGTACTTACCTGGCGGAGCGCGAAGTACAGCCTGAACATTTCGCTTCTATTTTGGATGGACTCTGGTTCGGTGTTGAAACATTGACGACCGTCGGCTATGGAGACATCGTGCCGGTGACTCCTATGGGAAAGCTCTTTTCCGGGTGCATCATGTTCCTGGGGATTGCCCTGATCGCCATTCCTACTGGTCTGATTACATCGGCCATCACTCGCATTTGGCAGCAAAAGGAATTCTTGAACACCATGAAGCAAAATTCTCCGGCCAAAAGCACCATCCCTCCAGCTTCTGCTTCGGATGCGGGAAAAGATTGATCTTCGTCGGAAATTGGGATAATAATAAAGGAAACTAAAGTTTGTTCCATGTCCCTCTTTTCTGTCCTCCAGTTTTTACGGGTGCTTATTCCTATTGTAATGATTGGAGGGGCAACTTTGTTCTCTTATGCAGGGGTTGCTGGGGAAAAACCTAATATCCTGGTCATTCTGGCAGATGATATGGGTTGGTCGGATGCAGGCTGTTATGGTTCGGAAATCAGGACTCCTGCCATTGATTCCTTGGCGCGTGAGGGAATGTTATCGACCCGTTGCTATACGATTCCTCGCTGCTCGCCGTCCCGGGCTGCATTGATGACGGGGCGTTATCCGCAATCCGTGGGCATGGGACACTTGGATAATGATCTGGAGTTGCCCGGATACCGCGGGAGGTTGGACCCTTCCTGTCGGACTCTCCCGGAAATCCTCGGTGAGAAGGCTGGTTACAGAACCTACATGTCCGGCAAATGGCATTTGGGAAGCAAAATCGGAGAACGCCCTTGGGAACGTGGATTTCAACGCTACTTCGGGCTTTTGAGCGGCGCGAATTCTTATGTGACCCTTGACAAGGGGCGTCTGATGGCAGAAGACGGCAAAATACTCGAAGCGGCTGATTTGCCGGAAGATTTTTACATGACCGAGGCAATTACACGGAAAGCGCTCTCGTACTTGGATGACGCTGCAAAACATCCGGATATGCCTTTTTTCATGTATGTTGCCTATACGGCTCCCCATACGCCGTTGCAGGCAAGCAGGAGGACAATTGATTCGTACAAAGGCACCTATTCCGAAGGCTTTGAGGCCGTCCGCCTCAAGCGGTTTAAGAAACAGAAGTCTCTTCATATCATTCCGGCAGACACGCAAATACCTGAAAACAGAAAACTTCCTGATACAACAACACGCGAAGAAGATATGCGGATGGCTATTTACGCCGCCCAGATCACGGACATGGACGAAGGAATCGGACAAATTCTTGATCGGTTGAAAAAATACGGAATGGAAGATAAGACTATTGTCTTGTTTCTTTCCGACAATGGGGCGACGAACGAAAATCCGGCTCGAGTCTACAGCCCTTATCCGGGAGAGAAGTGGACGCGCGCCGGGTATGGCAAAAACTGGGCAGTCGTTTCCAATACTCCGTATTTCGGGTTCAAATCCGGGACGTACGAAGGAGGGGAATCTATCCCTTGTCTGGTAAAATACCCTGGTAAAATCCCTGCCGGTAAACGTTTTGATGGTATGATGCACATGATTGACATTGCTCCGACTTTGTTGGAATGCGCCGGAGTGCCGGCGCTTGCTGAAATGAATGGCATCAATCTGCTTCCCTATTGGCAGGAAAATCGGGTTGGAAGTCCTTCTCCTTGGAAAAATTCCGTAGCCGCGAGCCTGCCTGAACGTATCTTATGTACTGAACATGAAAAGAAAAGATCTGTTCATTCTTTGTATTGGAAGCTGCATAAAAATGTCCGAGAACGGCAATGGTCTCTGTTTGCCAGCGATGATCGTTGTGAACTAAAAAATGTTGCTTCTGTCCATAAAGACGTTGTGGCAGACTTAGCCAAACGTTATGAGAACTGGGCTCGTTCGAATAACGTCGATGAAAGCATGAGAACCTATTGGCCTCTTCTCAAGGGAAAACAGGAAGAGAAGAAAAAATAATTGCTCATTTAGATCTCATTGTAATGATGTTATGGAAATGTTGGGGAAGCATTTCAAAAAATAATTACAAAGACTGATTGACAAAAACCATGTGACCGTTACTATGAGCGGCACCCCAACCGAGGGGATCACGCCGAAAGG